>OGZG01003098.1_pt1 | contig 10419 bp, 10 predicted proteins | sample 1576781 | NCBI WGS metagenome assembly OGZG01 (sample SAMEA3541502, study PRJEB24748) | human gut metagenome | biome: human gut; feature: human-associated habitat; material: faeces | place: China | collected 2012 | reverse complement strand
CGCTGCGCCGGGATATTCAGGTCAATTTCGATCGCCAGCGCTTCCCGGTTATAATCATCCACCACGTTGAAGGTCCTGAAACGTCTGCCACACACCAGCGCATCGTGCATCAAATCGATGGACCAGCTCTGGGTCATCGCCTCTGGTGTTGCCAGCGGAGCCAGATTGCGCACCAGCAGGCGCTGTTTTCCCTTACGGCGAAAATTCAGTTTCAGCAGGCAGTAAATCCGGTGAACGCGCTTATGGTTCCAGGCGTTGCCCTGCCTGCGAAGGACCTGAAAAAGCTTTTTAAATCCGTATCGCGGATAGCGTTCAGCCGCCACGGTCAGCGCCATAATTACCGGCTCATCCCGTCGCGTATCCGGCTGATAACGAAATAACGTCCTGCTCAGCGACAATGTCCTGCATGCCTGACGTAAGCTCATGGCAAACGGTGTGGTCAGATAGCTGACCAGATCACGCTTTATCGCTGATTTTAAAGATTTTTTTCAATAACGTCTTTCAGGGCGCGGCATTCGAGGCTCAGGTCCGCAAACATCTGTTTCAGCCGGCGGTTTTCATCCTCAGGGTCCTTCATCTTTTTGATATCAGAGGCTTCCATACCGCCGAACTTCGCTTTCCAGTTATAGTACGAGGCCTCAGAAATCCCGGCTTCGCGGCACACATCTTTGACGGTGCGTCCGGCTTCGACGGACTTCAGAACGGCAATGATCTGGTGTTCGGTGAATCGGGCTTTGCGCATGGCGATCTCCTCCAGGAACATAATCAGTATGCAGGAAGATCTCTAAATGTGAATGGTCCGCTTTACCGGGATGCTTACAAGCTCACCGGGGTTAAAAGGGATTACTTTGACTTCTTCATTGCTGTTCGCGAGTTAAGGCTAATCAGGGCAGGGGGTAGGGTGACAGAATTTATAGCCCGGCAACCGGCTACGCCGGGCTTTCGGCGCCATTTGACTCCACAGACACATGTAACCTCATCTGGCGCCTCCATGCCGCTGACGCGGCATCCGAAAGCATCCCGATGCTGTAGGCTTTAACGTCTGCTTTGTGCCAAAAGCGGACATCTAAGCAGTTTCGAGGAGTTAAGTGCTTGGGAGGCCTTCAAGTATGTTAATTATCAAATCGAGTGGGAAGATGATTTCGTTGGTTTGTCTGAGCTCTTCTAAGGTCCACCAGTAGTGATCGTGAATGACTTCCTTTTCGTTGCTAGTCCAACCTGAGCGGTCAATATCTGATTTATCCGCATTAATAATAAAGAAACGTTCTTCAGCAAGAACATTCTCACCACTTGGCAGCATCATAGTAAAGGTTCTGGATGCTATTTGTGGACCCGTAGTTTTTCTTGCCAGACCCGTTTCTTCAAATAATTCACGTAACGCGGCCTGCTCAAAAGACTCGTTGTGCTCAACTCCTCCACCTGGCGTTGCCCAATACGTTTTCCCCTCCAGAACATCATCTTTATGGCAGAACCTAAAGAGCAGAACGTGATTTTCAGGTGACAGAACTATCAATCGAGAGGCTGGACGAGTACGCATATATTCCTCTTTAATAAAATTTAAATCCTCATTTGGGAGAGACATGCTTGAGACACTGTAACGCTATGTGAACTTATAGCACAGTAAAGTTGAGTAACCAGTTGAAACAGTAATCTCTCCCAACTGATTAAAATACGGCAATATTAGTAATGCCTGGAACTATTGCGAACTTCCGCTCTTCGCTCATAGCGGACCTTCAAATCATTTAGTTTGTCCGCTCTGTGCCATAAGCGGACGTTAAGCACGAACTCTAATGGTTAATGTCGACACGTATACAGATGTACACGCTTAGAAATGTTGGTGATACCGATGCGCAGTTTGCCATGGCTAAAAAAGCGGGATTTTCACATGTCGAACTTGTCGGTGATCATCACCTGGATTTACCGACAATGCAGGAAACGTTAAAAAAATATCAGCTTAACGTTATTGCATCGCATGTACAGCTATCAGCTCTTGAGAACGAGCGCGAAAAAATTGTCGCGTTTAACAAAGGCATAGGAAACTCTCACCTCGTTGTCCCATGGATTGAGGTTAATGAACGACCTACGACAAAACAGGGATGGATAGATTATGCCAGGAGGCTTGATCGTATGGGGGAGGAGTTAAGAAATGAAGGAATGTCGTTATCTTACCATAATCATAACTTTGAGATGAAGAAGTATGATGATGTAACAGCCCTGGATTTGATTATGAAGCACACCCATAAAAATAATCTTAGCCTTGAGCTTGATGTGGCATGGGCTGCACGTGGAGGACAGGATCCTGCGTCAATAATTGCAAGATATTCAGGACGCGTCTAAGCGATTCATGCAAAAGATAACGCTGCTATCGGGATTCGTGATGACGAAATGAATTTCACTCCGGCAGGTGAAGGTTTGCTGGAATGGCGCTCAATCATCAGTGCGGGGAGAAGCAGTGGGGTTGAGTGGTATATTGTTGAGCATGACGCGCCAAAAGATCCCTGGACTATCATTACGACCTCACGTCATAACCTTAAGGAAATGCTTCAAAAACATCCCTAACAGGTTATGATCACCAGGCTCAGGTGATTTGCGAATCCCTGAGTCTGATTCAGGCTGAAACTGCGTGTGTTAGTTCTATTTCTTCTCTCAGAATTTCGATGAGTTCCTTTAATCCCTGGGGAACTTGTCTGTGACCTGGATAGTACAGATACATCGGCTCTTCCAGAGGAGCCCATTCCGGAAGAACAATCCTGAGTCTGCCTTCACGAATATCATCACGCACCCGGTCTTCGAGGCAGTAAGCAATACCCACGCCAGCTAATGCCATTTCAATTGCCAGCGCCGTTTCGCTCACACAGAGCTGCCCCCTGACGTCAACTACGCGATAGTCTTCTCCTTTACGGAATTCCCATTTGTAGATGACGCCCTGCCCGGTCCGCAGCTGAATGCAGTCATGCAGGCGCAGATCCTCAGGCACGGCAGGTGGGGTATGCTGATAAAGATAGCGTGGCGATGCCACCGCCACCCATCTGAGCTCTCCCCCCAGTCGGACTGCAACGAGATCTTCAGGAACGGTTCCGCCAAAGCGTATCCCGGCATCAAATCCTTCCTGGACGATATCGACCATTCTGTCATCAACGCTGATTTCGAGTTCCACTTCAGGGTATTTGCTGATAAAGCGCGGAAGATGTCGCGCCATGATGAGGCGTGCTCCGTCACTCAGCACATTAAGCCTGAGCTTTCCAACGGGCCGATCGCGCATGCGGTTAATTTCCTCAAGCGCGTCGCCTATTTCTTTAAAGCCTGTTTCAAGACGCAGTGCAAGGCTTGCGCCCGCTTCGGTCGGAGAGACCGTACGGCTTGTTCTGTTCAACAACCTGACACCCAGGCGCGTCTCGAGATTGCGTATTGTATGGCTCAGCGCAGAGGTGGTGATCCCCAGTTCTATGGCGGCCTTGGTAAAACTGCGCCTTTTCTCAGTGATAAGAAATGCGTTGAGCTCAGCAAGATCGCTTCGGGTGAGCGTTGTAGACAGTCTGGAGGACATGGCGTTAAACCGTTGATTAAAATTCAATGCAATGTCAAATGACATTGCATTGAATCGTTCCTGAAGGATGGTAAGTTTAGATTCATTCAACAAAACGTTGCAACCCGCTGCCACGGCAAACTTACAGTTTTTCATTCCCGGGAGATTTCCGCGTGTTTCATATCTGGACCCTCATTCCAGCGCTTTACGTGCTGTTTCGTTTTATCAGGCCGCTTCCCGCCCCGGTTTCGGTAAAAATAGCCGTCGCAGGCACAATGATTGTGGCCTGCGAGTTTCATATGCTCACGAAATTATTTACGGGGAATATGTTTTCTCCCGAGATACCAAAACCGTTACTGCTGCTTACTACCGGGCTTTTCGGTATGACCGTTTTTATGGCAGTCCTGTTAGTACTGCGTGACCTATTCTGGATATTACACCGACTGGTATCAGGACGCCGGATGAAATGGCATACGCCTTTCTGGTTTATCCTGCCTGTTCTGGCGGCCATGCTTACAGCGCTGGCCCTGAAAAATGGTACAGCGGTTCCTGAAGTGAAAAAGATAGACGTCACGCTCAGGAGCCTGTCCCCCCGTTTTGAAGGTTACCGGATAGTTCAACTGACGGATTTGCACGCCAGCAGACTGCTGCCGCGAAGCTGGATACAGGATGTTGTTACCCGCACCCGTGAGCTCGATGCGAATATGATTGTGGTTACCGGGGATATGATTGATGGCTGGCCAGAAGCGCGTTTCTCCGACATTGAGCCGCTTGGAAAGTTGCGGGCTGAGGACGGCGTTTTTGCCGTAACGGGCAATCATGAATATTACTTCGGCGCTGAAAACTGGATCCAGACCTTTGAAAAACTGGGCCTGCATTTTCTTAATAATGCCGGTTACCGTATAAACCGTGGCAGCGACTCGCTGTATCTGTCGGGCGTGACGGATGCCGTTGCGCCATCATACGGCCTGCCGGGTCCTGATCTGTCCCTGGCCCTGAAATTTTCCCGCCCGGGTGAAACAGTCATCCTTCTTGACCACAGGCCTGAAAATGCTGACGAGGCCGCAGAAAGCGGAGTTAGCCTTCAGCTTTCCGGACATACTCACGGCGGTATGATTGCTGGTCTGGACAGGCTGGTCGCATCGGCTAATAACGGTTTTGTATCCGGGCTCTACGAAACAGGGACCCTGAAGCTTTACGTCAGCAACGGTTCCGGCATATGGAACGGTTTTCCCTTCCGGCTTGGGAAGCCTGCAGAAATAACGCTTATCACACTGCATGGCGAAACCAGCAACAGAATTGTTGAATAATACTCATCGTTACTGACTATCTGATTCATCAATAACCGAAAGGAGGCGTTTATAGTTTATTTCAGTTCAATATACCACTGCCTGTTGCCGTTCTTTCCGGAACGTTGTGACTCATAAGCTGCACATAGCTGAGAGCCGTTACCCGACAGATAGCGGTTCTTCTTTTTTGCAGCCGGCAGTGAACGGGATCAGGAATTATAGTCAATGTCTGAACAAACGCTTTCACGGCAGGATGAACGTATTCATCCGCCTGTGGGTCTTTTTCCGGCCATGCTTGCGCTGGGCGCGGGCGGATTGTGCATCGGAACGGGCGAGTTTGCGCCCATGAGCCTCCTGCCGGATCTTGCGCGGGGAACCGGCGTTTCAATCCCTGCCGCGGGAGGCTATATCAGTGCCTATGCTGCAGGCGTTGTGGTCGGTGCCCCTGCGATCGCGGTACTTGGCGCGCGCCAGGCCCGTAAAAACCTTCTGCTGATATTGTTAATTATTACACTTGCAGGCTATGCCCTGAGCGCTCTGGCCATGGGCTATAACTCCATGTTCGCAGCCCGCTTTATTTCTGGTATGCCTCATGGCGCCTGGTACGGCGTTTCCGCGCTCGTGGCGGCTTCAATGGTCTCGCCACAGCACAAAGCCCGGTATATCGGTTACGTAATGCTGGGACTGGCCGTAGCGAATGTTGCCGGCGTTCCGCTTGTCACATGGGCGGGCCAGACGCTGGGCTGGAGGATCGCTTTCTGGATGGTGGCAGCGGGCCTGGTGCTGACATCCATAATGGTTATGCTTTTTGTTCCATCCGTGGCGGCCGACAGGTCCGCTTCACCGCTCAAGGAACTTGGCGCGCTGAAGAGCCCACAGATCCTGATGACGTTTGCCGTCGCTTCAGTCAGCTTTGCGGGCATGTTTGCCGTATACAGCTTTATCACCCCGGCGCTGACGAAAGCTGCCGGGTTTTCAACCTCAGCCGTGCCATGGATCCTGGTTCTCTGGGGGGCGGGCATGGTTGCCGGCAACATTATCGGTGGCAGGCTGGCGGACATTGCGCTGATCCCATCCATATTTGGCATCATCGCCTGGAACATCGTCTTTCTGGGCCTGTTTACCCTTACGGGCACACTGCAGACCCCGGTTCTCATCGTGCTGTTTATGCTCGGGTGCGGATTTTCGCTCGTGCCGGCGCTTCAGGCCCATATGATGAACATTGCCGGTGAGGCACAGACTCTGGCGTCATCCCTGACGCACAGCGCGTTTAATATTTCCAATGCGCTTGGCGCAGCTGCAGGCGGTTTCGTTATCGCTTCGGGAGGAAGCTGGATCTCTACGGGATGGGTTGGGGCTGCTTTTTCCCTGTTAGCACTTCTTCTTATGTTCTTATCGGTACGCATTACTGACGGGAGTAAATCATGAACGATAAAGTCATCAGGACAGGTAACGTTGCCGTAATAACCGGCGCGGCCAGAGGGATTGGCGCTGCGGCGGCAAGGGGGCTGGCACGAAAGGGCATGAAGCTTTGTCTTTTTGACCGAAACAGACAGGCGCTCGAGCAGCTGGCCGGCGAACTGGAGGCTGAAACGCTGCGGGTCACTGGCGACATTACCCGTGATGAAGATCTCCAACAGCTCAAGTACACCGTTTACAGCGCATGGGGGAAAGTAAATCTGCTGTTTAACAATGCCGGCGTGAAAATAGCTGCCGGCGCCTGTGATTCACCAACTCTCTGGCGACAGCAGATGGAGGTAAACCTGCTGTCCATGGTTGCCACACAGCATATTTTTCTGCCAGAAATGTTAAAAATGGATGAGAACGGTGCGATCGTTAACCTGGGCTCGAAGGAAGGTATTACGACCCCACCAGGGTTCGCAGCCTATAACGCCTCAAAGGCAGCCGTAAAGGTGCTGACGGAGCAGCTGTCTCATCAGCTTGTGAAGGAAACCGGCACAAGGCTCACCGCTCATCTTCTGGTGCCAGGCTATACCTGGACCGATATGAACGATCCTGGCATGAACGAGCGCAGCGGTAACAAGCCCGATGAAGCGTGGACGGCTGCGCAGGTTATTGATTATTTCCTCCCGCGCTTTGAGCGGGGTGACTTCTATGTCATCTGCCCTGATAACGCCGTTACCAGCGAGATGGATGCTAAGCGTATCCTCTGGGCCGCCCAGGATATGCTGGACAACCGCCCGGCCCTGTCGCGCTGGCATCCTGACTGGAAGACGGCTTTTGAACGCTGGATGAAAAGCTGATGTGTCATCGGTAGCCTGCTCTGGGGCAGGTTGCCTAAAAGGGGTCAGTTTGGATATCGAAAATTATTGTACTATAAGGGCTTCCCCGGCATGTCAACGCCAGTGTTTATGGTTTCTGTCTGCTCTTCGGCAAAAAATAAAGGGGAGAGACTGCGGTACTATAAACGGTCATGATGAATCGGCATCGATTCAGACCCTGATGAAAGACGCTCGTGAGGTTCTTGTTCGTTTATCGGATACGTATATCCTGTACAATAGGCAGATAGGTCTCACGGGGTCTAACCCTTTATCATCAACGAGTTGCAGGTCAGATGGTTATACTGCTGCTTCGCGCTTTAGCTGGCTGAGTACAGCCTGAAATCATCACCGTAATGCAATGATGCCCAGCACAGCCTTGCATTTTTGGCGGCGATGGCAACAACAGCGCGCCAGTATCCTCTGCGTTCGACCAGTGAACAGACCCAACGACTGAATGAGTCAGTCCTTTTATCAGCGCCAATCAGAACCGAACGGGCACCCTGAACCAAAAGCGTTCGCAGATACGAATCTCCGGCTTTCGTTATCCTTCCAAGCTTTGATTTTCCGCCGCTGCTGTATTGCGATGGCGTCAATCCCAGCCAGGCTGCCAGTTGACGGTAAGCGTGCAGCGAGAACCGTATTGACGGGGATGTGTTATTCAGTTGGCAGTGCTACGCGCCAGGGGAGTAGTTCGCTGACCCGGTTTATCGGCCAGTCAGCAATGACGTCAAGGACATAACGGAGGTAGCTTTCTGGCTCCACGCCGTTCAGTTTGCATGTCCCGATCAGGCTGTACAGCAGCGCTCCCCGCTCTCCTCCATGATCCGAACCGAAGAACAGGTAGTTTTTGCGGCCCAGGCTGACCATCCGCAGCGCATTCTCAGCGATGTTGTTATCTGCCTCAGCCCAGCCGTCGTCAGTATAGTAAGCCAGCGCCGGCCACTGGTTCAGTACGTACGTGAACACTTTCGCCAGTTCTGAGTGTCGCGACAGCGTTTTCATCTTTTCACGCAGCCAGCTTTCCAGGGATTTCAGCCGCGGTTTAGTTTTTTGCTGACGTTCTGCAAGGCGTTGCTTCGCCGGCATCCCCCTTATTTCCGTCTCGATGGCATACAACTCACCGATCCGTTTCAGGGCTTCCTCCGTCAGCGCTGACGGGGTCCGAACATGCACATCGTGGATCTTGCGGCGGGCATGAGCCCAGCAGGCAGCTTCCGTTATCTGTCCATTGCGGTACAGTTCGTTGAACCCGGCGTACGCATCCGCCTGCAGAACACCGCTGAAGCCAGCGAGATGGCTCTGCGGGTGGATTCCTTTTCTGTCCGGGCTGTAAGCGAACCACACTGCCGGCGCCAGCTCTGACCCGGCGTTACGGTCGTCACGAACGTACGTCCACAACCGCCCGGTCTTCGTTTTCTTATTACCTGGCAACAGCACAGGGACAGGCGTGTCATCAGCAAGGAGCTTACCGTCAGTCAGCACATAGTCCTGAAGCGCCCCTTCCAGCGGTGACAGTAGCCGGCAACACGCATCCACCCAGCCCGACAGCAGTGAGCGGCTCAGCTCCACACCCTGGCGGCCGTATATTTCAGACTGGCGGTACAGCGGGGTGTGCTCTGCATACTTTGAACTCAGCACGCGGGCCAGCAGCCCCGGTCCGGCGATACCCCGCTCGATGGGCCGCGAAGGCGCGGGGGCCTGCACGATGGCATCGCACTGAGTACAGGCATGCTTTTCACGTACTGTCCGGATAACCCGGAAGGCGCTGCGCATCAGCTCCAGCTGTTCGGCGGCATCCTCACTCAGGTAGCTCATCACACCACCACATTCCGGGCAGCATGACGCTGCCGGCAGCAGCCGTTTTTCGTCACGGGGAAGTGATTCAGGGAACGGTTTGCGGGTACGGGTCTGCCGCAGAGGGCGCTGCACGGCCGGGTCATCCACCCGGCCGGTAAGGGTATCGCTTTCTTTCTGCAACTGGTTAAGGTCGGCTTCCATCTGAGCGATACGGCGGGAGACTTTTTCGGAGCGGCTGCCGAAGTTCATCCGGCGAAGTTTATCCAGCTGCGCCTGCAGATGGTCTATTTCGCGTTCACGCTCGTGCAGTTTTTCCTGCAGGGCACGATTCAGCGCCTCCTGTTCGGCAAGGAGACGTTTCAGTTCATCGATATCGTCAGGACGTGAGCTGTTCATACCGGATATATTACCAGGCTCATTCAGCGTCGACCAGGATAAAGAGGCCTACAACATAGTCAGTGACGTAAGCAGTCTTTTAGGCTGCCGCCAGTCGATACCTTCAAGGAGCATCGCCAGCTGTGCCGGTGTGAGGAACACTTTGCCATCCCGGGCTGACGGCCAGGCGAAGCGGCCGCGCTCCAGCCGTTTGGTCAGCAGACACAGTCCATCGCCGGTAGACCAGAGAAGCTTTACCTGACTGCCATGACGCCCACGGAAGATAAAAACGTGGCCGGACATCGGATCGTCTTTCAGCGTCGTCTGCACCTTTGCCGCCAGGCCGTTGAAGCCGTTTCTCATATCGGTGATGCCAGCGACCAGCCAGATCTTTGTCCCTGATGGTAATGGGATCAACGTTTGAGCTCCCGTATCAGCAGGTTCAGGATATTTTCGCTGATGGCACCATTCAGACGGAGTGATCCGTGCCGGAACGTCACTTCACAGCTGATATTGAGTGATTCAGGTGCCGCAGCAGCTACAGGTTGTGACCGGGGGGAGGTTGTAGGGACAACATCTTCGGCATCAAGTGTTATCGGGAGCAGCTCAGGCACGCTGTTTTCTGTTGTTGAAGGAGGACGTAGTTTTCCTTCGCGCCAGTACTGGTGCCACTTGAACAGCAAATTATCGTTGATCCCATGCTCACGAGCGAGTTGCGCTACGGAGATCTCTGGTCGATGCGAGAGTTCAACCATTTTGATTTTGAACTCAACGGGATAATTAGGGCTTTTTTTACGCACTGCGGTTAATGATTTCATGGATAGCGTCCACCATATTTGGTGTCCACTATCCTCTCATGAATTTCAGGATCTGCCAGACGGTGCTGAGACGACGCTTACCCTGCTTTCGTCATTTTGTTCAGCGCTCGTACCAGGGCCATAGCCTCCGCAACCTGACCATCGTAGTCACGCAGCGTCAGTGAACCCCCGAACAGCTGTTTTACCCGGTACATCGCCGTTTCCGCTATCGAGCGACGGTTGTAATCTGTTGTCCATTTCCACCGCGCATTACTCCCGGTCATTCGCTGATTAGCCACTGCACGGTTACGGTCTGCATATTCACCGGGCCAGTAACCCGCACCTTTTCGGGG
>OGZG01003089.1_pt1 | contig 10461 bp, 8 predicted proteins | sample 1576781 | NCBI WGS metagenome assembly OGZG01 (sample SAMEA3541502, study PRJEB24748) | human gut metagenome | biome: human gut; feature: human-associated habitat; material: faeces | place: China | collected 2012 | reverse complement strand
ATCAGATTTTGCATGGCTCTGAATAGTTACAAAATATATTAAATTTTGAGATTGACGAATGAGCATAATAGGTTTATAGTAACAGTATGCGTCAAACAGGTACCTCACTTCATGTGGTTTTGCGGTGGGAAATTTTTTTTAAGAAAACACTATGCTGATTTAAAGTGCTAACGACATAGAATGTTTTTATACCTGCAGCATGAGCACTCTTCATAAAGGTATTTTGGCATCAATAGGAAATGACATTAAGAAGAGTGGCTAAGTCATATCATCAAAAGGAGAAAAGAAGTATGAGAAAGACGAGAAAAGCAGCAGCTGTCCTTACAGCAGTTGCAATGGCTGCCGTATCAGCAGCGCCGGTAATGGCAGACGAGATCAAGGATCTGTATGATTATGAGCTTCAGACAAGAGAAATTGAGACTTGGAACATTTTACAGTCTCAGCAGTCAACTGATATGAATGTACTGACTAATCTGTATGACGGTCTTGTAGAGGCAGATGAGTATGGAAAGCTGACACCGGCAATCGCAGAGAGTTGGGAGACTGAGGATAATGGTATTACCTGGACCTTCCACTTAAGAGAAGGTGTGAAGTGGGTTGATCAGAATGGAAATGAGAAGGGTGAAGTTACTGCACAGGATTTCTTAACTTCACTGGAGTGGGTATTAAACTTCCATAAGAATGATGCAGCAAATACTTCTATGCCGATGGAGATGATCGCTGGTGCAGAGGACTACTACAACATGACAAATGAGATGGATGCAGATGCAGCACTTGCACTGACTGCTGAGAGTCCGGAGTTTGCTGATACTGTTGGTATTAAGGCAGTCGATGATTACACCTTACAGTATACCTGTTTAAGCGAGAAGCCATACTTTGATACTGTAGCTGCTTATAACTGTCTGTATCCGATTTCACAGGGTATGCTTGATGAGATTGGTGTAGATGGCTTTAAGGCTGCAACACCGGAGAACATCTGGTATAACGGCTGTTACACTTGTACAGAGTACATCCAGCAGAATACAAAGACATTGACAAAAAATCCGCTGTACTGGGATACCGATGCAAAGCTGTTTGATTCAGTTACCATTAAGATGGTAGAGTCTTCTGATACCGCATATCAGCTGTACACCACAGGTGAGATTGATCATGTTGACCTGACTGAGTCCAACCTGACCACCATCTACAACAACGAGTCTGATCCATATCATGATCAGTTAGTTGAAAAGCGTCCGGCCAGGTTCTCTTATCAGTTCCACTTCAACTATGATAAGCACAACGATGATCAGTCCGAGGATACCAACTGGAACACCGCTATTGCAAACGAAGCATTCCGTAAGTGCTGGTACTATGGTCTTGATCTTGGAAGCTACTACAAGAGAACAAATGTAATCAATCCATACAAGTGCTACAACAATGCATACACAATGCAGGGTCTTGTTTACCTGTCTGATGGTACCGAGTACACCAGTCTGGTTCAGGAAAAGTTAGGTCTTCCGGCATATGATGGTGAGACAATGACTCGTCTTGATTCTGAGAAGTTTGAAGAGTACAAGGCACAGGCAATTGAGGAGTTAACAGCAGCAGGCGTTACCTTCCCTGTACATGCAAGATATTTCGTAGCTGGTGGAAATCAGACTACTCTTGATAGTGCAAATGTATTAAAGCAGGCATTCTCCGATTCCTTTGGTGATGACTTCATCGTTCTTGATATTGATTCTTATGTATCCAGTCTTTCTAAGGAAGTTCGTGATCCGAGACGTCAGTCCTTCGTTATTAACGGATGGGGCGCTGACTACGGTGATCCGCAGAACTACTTAGGACAGGAAACAAATGACGGCGATAACGCATATTACATGGTAGCTTATGGTCATGCAGTAGATAATGAGAGCGAGGAGCTGAATGCACTGTATGATGAGTTTACTGAGTTAGTAAATAAGGCTGATGCCATCACAGATGATCTGGATGCAAGATATGAGGCTTATGCAGACGCAGAGGCATTCATGCTTGATCATGCACTGACCATTCCGTCAAACTTTGATATCGGTTGGGAGCTGACTCACATAAATGATTACACCAAGCAGAACGCTATGTTTGGTATTCAGAATTTGAAGTATAAGAATTGGGAGACTTCTACAGACGCCTATACTGCAGAAGACTACGCTGGATTCCAGGAAACCTGGAACGCAGGTTCTGCTGAATAATATATGGCAAAATACACCGTAAAGAGATTGTTACAGTCTCTTGTAACAATCCTCATTGTGGTGACTATCGTATTCCTGCTGCTTAGAATGCTGCCTACGGATTATTATTTTACCGAGGACCAGCTAATGAAGCTGACCGATCAGCAAAAGCACGATCAGCTTCAAGCAGCAGGTTTATTAGATAGTACCTTTACACAGCTGACACGCTATTATGGGCAGTTGTTGAGACTTGACTTTGGTACGTCTCGACGAATTCAAAGCGGTGTCTCTGTTGTAAAGGTAATTGGCGGAAAGTTTGCAATGTCGATGCAGTTAGGACTGATCTCCTTTGCAATCTCTCTGGTAATTGGTGTTGTAATTGGTGTGCTTCAGGCACGTTTTAAGGACGGTATCATCGACGGCATTGGAACAATTTACACGATATTGGTAAATGCAGTTCCGCCGCTTGTTGCGTATTCACTTGTTCTTGTATTTGGTTCCCATGTGTTAAAGCTTCCTTCCATGTATTCAACGAGAAATCCAGGACCGTCTATGATTCTGCCGGTTGCATGTCTTTCTCTTTCATCAATTGCAGGCTATGCACTGTGGACAAGACGTTACATGGTAGATGAGTTAAATAAGGATTATATTAAGCTGGCTCGTGTTAAGGGCCTTTCCTCGAAGCGCATCATGGTTACTCATGTGCTTAGAAATGCATTCGTTCCGCTTGCACAGTATATTCCTTATTCTATTTTGCTGACAGTCGGCGGTTCTCTTCTGGTAGAGCGTTTCTTCTCTGTTCCAGGTATGGGTTCTCTTCTTACTGACGCAATCAACCGTTATGACACAAATGTTGTTCAGACGCTTGTTATTTTATACGCTGCACTTGGTATCATCGGCGTATTTTTGGGTGATGTTTTGATGATGATCATTGACCCACGTATTACATTGACCGGAAAGGGAGGTACAAGATAATGGCAGTCAATTCAAATGATGACGCACGCTTTAAGGTTGTCGAGTACTCTCCTGAAAAGGCCGAGATGATCGGATATTCCAATTATTCTTATTGGAAATCTGTAATTCACAATTTCTTAAAGAAAAAGAGTGCAGTTGCGCTTTTAATTGTGTTTGTTGCACTTGTTGTATTTTCCTTCGTTGCACTTGTAATCGGAAAATACGATTATCGTAATCTTGTCACAGATAGTTCAAAGGGCTTTATTCTTCCAAACTCAGAGTTCTGGTTTGGTACTGATAACCTAGGACGTGACTACTGGAGCCAGGTATGGTATGCGACACAGACATCCATTAAGCTTGCCTGTATCGTTGCAATCGGTGAGTGTGTGCTTGGTGTTACGATTGGTCTTCTTTGGGGATATGTTCGTCAGTTAGACCGTTTCTTTACAGAGCTGTATAATGTAATTGATAATATTCCGCAGATCATTTACATGACACTGATTGCATTAATGGTTGGTAAGAGCTTTACCATCATGGCAGTGTCCTTGATTGCATTTGGTTGGCTTGGAATGGCAAGAAATATCCGTAACCTTGTTATGATGTATCGTGACCGCGAGTATAACTTAGCATCAAGATGTTTAGGTACTCCGACGTACCGTATCTTGCTTAAGAACATTTTACCGTACCTGATTAGTGTTATTATCTTAAGAGTGGCACTGTCAATTCCGAGAACAATCAGTATGGAGACTACGCTTTCCTATCTTGGTCTTGGTCTTGATATTAACACACCTACACTTGGAATCCTTCTTCGTAATGCAAGAAGCTATTTCCTGAATTATCCATATTTGCTGGTATTCCCGGCAGTTATTGTATCTGTTGTTACGATCACATTCTATCTGGTTGGTAACGCATTTTCCGATGCGGCTGATCCGAGAAATCACGTTTAAGGGGGGAGAACAATGGAAAAGAAACCAATATTATCCGCCAAAGACGTTGAAATTACGTTTAGCCTTCGCGGAAACAAATTAAATGCGATCCGTAAGTGTTCTCTTGATCTGTATGATGGAGAGACACTTGCAATCGTAGGAGAGTCCGGTTCAGGAAAAAGTGTATTTACAAAGACATTTGTCGGTATGCTTGATGGAAACGGCAGTATTACCGGCGGAAGCATTATGTACGATGGCAAGGATCTGGCAAAGTTTAAGAAGGAAAAGGAGTGGATGACTATTCGTGGTAAGAAAATCGCGATGGTTATGCAGGATCCTATGACTTCCTTAAATCCATTGAAAAAGGTTGGAAAGCAGATCCAGGAGTGTATCGAGCTTCATCAGGGTCTTAAGGGAGCTGTCGCAAAGAAGGCAACTCTTCAGATTCTTGAGAAGGTAGGTATTCCATATCCTGAAATGCGCTATAACCAGTATCCGCATGAGTTTTCAGGCGGTATGAGACAGCGTGTTGTTATTGCTATTGCGGTTGCATGCCGGCCGCAGATTTTAATCTGCGATGAGCCTACCACCGCACTGGACGTAACGATTCAGGCTCAGATTTTGGAGCTGATCAGAAATCTACAGGCAGAGTACCATATGTCTGTTATCTATATTACACATGACCTTGGTGTTGTGGCAAATGTGGCTGACCGTGTTGCAGTTATGTATGCAGGACAGATCGTGGAGGTAGGCAAGGTAGATGAGATTTTCTACGATGCAAGACATCCTTATACTTGGGCACTTCTTTCTGCACTTCCGCAGCTTGGCGTGAAGGGCGAAGCACTGCCAACGATTGATGGTACACCGCCGAATCTGTTTAACAAGATTAAGGGTGATGCATTTGCACCTCGAAACAGACAGGCACTGGCTATTGATTTTGAGGAAGAGCCTCCATATTTTGAAGTTTCAGAGACGCACAAGGCAAAGACTTGGTATCTGGACCCGCGTGCACCGAAGATAGAACCGCCGAAGTCTGTGCAGCAGCTCAGACAGAAAATGAGAGCGCATAAGTAAAAGAGGTATGAGTATGGCTGAGAGAGAAAAGCTGATTGAGGTCAAAGACCTGCAGATTAGTTTCGGAAAAGGACGAAAAAAGTTTGTAGCAGTTGACCATGTGAATTTTGATATTTATAAGGGAGAGACATTCTCCCTGGTAGGTGAGTCCGGTTCCGGAAAGACTACCATCGGCCGCGCTATTACCCGTATCAATCCTACTTCGGCCGGAGAGATCTACTTTAAGGGCAAGAAGATCAATGGAAAGATTTCAAAGGAGCTTGACCGCGAGGTTATTAAGAGCTGCCAGATGATTTTCCAGGATCCTATGGCATCCTTAAATGAGCGTGCAAAGGTTGATTACATTGTATCCGAAGGTCTGTTAAACTTCCATATGTATAAGGATGAGGCAGATCGTGAGGCGAAGGTACAGAAGGCACTTCGAGAGGTTGGTCTTCTTCCAGAGTTTGCATCTCGTTTCCCACACGAGTTCTCTGGTGGACAAAGACAGCGTATCGGTATTGCAAGAGCCTTGATTATGGAGCCAGAGTTTGTTGTAGCTGATGAGCCGATTTCAGCGCTTGATGTTTCTATTCGTGCACAGGTATTGAACTTGTTAAACCAGTTAAAGGCATCAAGAGGACTGACATATTTGTTTATTGCACATGACCTTTCTGTAGTACGTTTTATTTCAGACCGTATTGCTGTTATCTATAAAGGTCGTATTGTGGAGCTGGCAGAGGCAGAGGAATTATTCCATCATCCACTGCATCCTTATACAAAGGCACTGCTTTCAGCAGTTCCGATTCCGGATCCAGAAATCGAGAAGAAGAAAAAGCTTTTGATTTATGATCCAACGCTTCATGATTACACAATCTCTAAGCCACAGTGGGTAGAGATTACTGAAGGTCATTTTGTATATGGTAATGAGCCAGAGCTTGAGAAATATCGTGCTGAGATTGACGCAATCAATGCAGCAGAGAGAACATAAAGAAGAGGCGAGAGAAGAGCATGAGATGGTTGAAAAAACAGTATCACCGCTATATGATTCGCCCCATTGTAACAAAAACGATCACCAGAACCCTAATCGGTCTGGTGATCGTCTTGCTATGGGATAAATACGTGAATGTAGAGCGGATTGGAGTTTCAAGGCTTGGCTTTGGACTGGGTGCAGTTGGAATTATTTTAATGGCTGGTGCATGGTTTTCCTATCTGCATCTGGATGGATTAACACCTATTGATACAGCGAAAAAGAAATTTGGTGTGAAAAATAAAAAGAAAAAAACAAAGCAAAGCATGGGCGGCGATATTGCAGACTACCTCGATGAGGAAATTGTGCCGTATGAGGAGTTGGATGAATCTGAAAAGGCAGCATGTCAGATGGCAGCCTTTTTGATTTCTGGAATGATCCTTGTGATCGCCGGGATTGTGATCCCACTCTTTTAAGAGCTCACAAAAAGCAGGGCACATGCCTTGCTTTTTTTCGTAAATAAGGGTATGATTGTAGAACAAAGATATCAGAGAAAGGATGGGATTCTATGGCAAAATCAAAAAAAGGAAAAGCAGTCATTGCAGGAGTGGCAGCGGTAAGCGCAGCCAGTATTTTGACCGTGAGAGGTATTTTCCACAAGGTATTCGCCAGACAGGAGAAGGAGGATGATGCAATCAGTCTGCGCTATAAGGACATGAGCGGAATGGTAAGAAAAAAAATTACAATCGTCTCTGGTTCCACTCATCTGACAGGATATTTATATGGAGAAGCATCTGCCAAAGGTCTCGTTGTTGTGTGCCATGGAATTGCAAGCGGCGGAGAAGATAACTTAAGCATGGTTAAATATATGCTGGATGATGGTTATCAGGTCTTTACATTTGATTATACGGGCGTGTATGAAAGTGAGGGAGCTTCATCCGTGGGCTTCTATCAGGCTGTGAAGGATTTGAATGCAGTTTTGGGTTATATTGAGGCGTCTGCATCACTAAAGAATCTTCCGGTATTTTTATATGGTCATAGCTGGGGCGGTTATACAGCTGCGGCAGTGCTGAATTTTAAGCATAATATTGCAGGTGTTATTACAATTTCAGGTTTTTCTAGTCCAATGGCAATTACGAAAGAGGCGGCAGGACGCATCATTCCAACATTGTTGGTAGATTTATTGCTTCCGTTTGCTGCACTTTATCAGCGTATTGTTTTTGGTAAGAATTATAATTTGTCTGCAATTGATGGCATCAATAGCTGTGACGTGCCAGTTCTTGTTATGCATGGCAAAGAGGATGAAGTGATTAGCTATGAGGGATCTTCTATTATCGCGCAGCGAAGTCATATTACAAATCCAAATGTTGAGTACTATACCGAGACACGTCCGGGAAAGAGCAATCACATGGGAATTTTCTTCACAAAGGGCGGAACAGCTTATTATCTAGCCAAGAAGGAAGAGTTAAAGATGCTTCACGATTTGTATTATAACCGTGTTCCAGAAAAGGTGCTTTCAAAATGGTTTGCCCGCCTTGATAAAAAGCAGGCAAATGATCTGGATCCACTGTTTGTAAAGACAGTGCTTGATTTCCTTGATAAGAACTGCAAGTAAGCCATGGTGACAGGGACGGTGGCTCAAAATGTGTCCCTCTGGCAAGTAGAAAGCTAAAGAAAATCAGCCCTAGCCTTGACAGTTTTTTTTAGGTCATATATAATATATATGATACTGATTTATCAGGTTCTAAATAAAACCTAACAGAACATGAGAAGAAAATAGGAGGAATGAATATGAGAAAGGTAGCATTATCTTTGATGCTGGCTGCTTCTATGGCTGCAACTACACTTGGCAGCACTGCAGTTTTTGCATCAGACGCAACCACAACGGAGTCTGAGAGCTATACCTATCGCTATGCGTTAGCCGATTTCCCAACAAACTGGAGTCTGCATGACAATCAGACACAGACAGACTCTGAGCTTATGCAGTATCTGGAGGCAGGTTTCTACGCTTTCGATTACAACGATACCCAGGATGGTTATCAGATGGTTCCGCTTGTTGCAACAGGCGATCCAGAGGATGTAACTGCTGAGTATAAGGATCAGTATGGTTTAGACGGTGATGAGTCATTGGCATGGAAGATTACCATTCGTGATGATTTAAAGTGGGATGACGGTACACCGATCGTTGCTTCTGATTTTGTAAAGTCCGCAGAACTTCTGTTAAACCCGAAGGCACAGCATCACCGCGCAGATATGCTGTACTCTGGAAATCTTGTATTAAAGAATGCAAAGAATTTCCTTTATGCAGGACAGCATGCATATGCTGAGACTTTTATCTCTTCTGAGATGGGTGAGGATGAGTACGTAGATCCATCTGCATTCGAGAAGAATGAGAATGGCGTTTACGTTGTAGACGGACATGACTTAGCAGTTAGCTTAAATGACTGTGCAACTTGGGGTTCTGACGGACTGTCTGATTACTATGCATTAGACGATTATAAGTCTGCATTTATGAAAGACGACGTTGATCTGTATGAGACTGTTTTGGCTGCAAATGCAAATGATGACGGCTATGTTCCGGTAACTGATGAGGTTGTTGAGGCACTTGAGCACATCGTTGCAAATCTTCACGGATATGCGACTGTAGAGGATTACGCAGCAGAAGGCGGCGACTATGCATACAAAGAGTGGGAAGAGATGATCTATCAGGGTACCGAGTATCCAGAGATGTCAATCGACGAAGTTGGTATCTTTGCTCCATCCGATACTGAACTCGTTTTAGTCCTTGAAAAGCCATTAAAGGGCTTCTACTTAAAGTATTCACTGACAGATTCCTGGTTAGTAAAGGAAGATCTGTATAAGAGCTGCGAGTCTGAGAGCAACGGTGTTTACAACAATACTTATGGTACCTCTGCAGAGACAACTGCTTCCTTTGGACCTTACAAGCTGACATCTTATCAGGCTGATAAGGAGTACGTTCTTGATAAGAACGAGTACTACTTTGGCAATGTAGACGGTCAGTATCAGACCACAAGCATCGTTGTTAGCTGCGTAAAAGAGCCATCAACAAGACTTGAGATGTTCTTAAGCGGTGAGCTTGACAGATATGGCTTGACAAAGGATGATATCGAGACCTACGGTTCTAGCGATTACGCATATTATACCGTTGGTGAGAGTACCTTCTTCATGGCAATGAATCCAGGTGTAGAGGGACTTGAGGCAGCACAGAAGGCTGCTGGCGATAACATCAACAAGACAATCCTTAGCTTAAAGTCCTTCCGTGAGGCACTTTGCTATGCACTTGACCGTGATGCATTCAATGCAGCAGTTAACCCATTAAGCTCTGCAGCATTTGGTCTTTACTCAAACAGCATCATCTCTGATCCGGAAGAGGGTACTGCATATCGTGATACCGAGGAAGCAAAGACTGTTCTTGCAAACTTCTGGGGTCTGTCCGATGATATCGGTGATGGCAAGATGTATGCAACAGTTGACGATGCAGTAGACAGCATCACAGGCTACAACTTAGAGATGGCTCAGGAGAGATTCAACGAGGCATATGATGAGGCAATCGCAGCTGGTCTTATGGATGAGGATGATGTGGTTGAGATCAAGATTGGTCTTCCAAACAGCGAGAGCACCTTCTACAACAAGGGTAACGAGTTCCTTGTAAACTGCTACACTGAGGCAGTAAAGGGAACTTCTCTTGAGGGCAAGTTAACCTTTAGCGTAGATGATACACTTGGAAATGGCTTTAGTGAGGCACTTAGAAGCCAGCAGGTAGATCTTCTGTTTGGTGTAGGCTGGACAGGTGCTGCACTTGATCCGTACAGCTTGATGGAAGCTTATACATCAAGCGAGTATCAGTACGACCCGTCATGGGATACAAAGTCTGCTGATATAGATATCACATTGACAGATGGCGTTACCTACACTGCAACTGCATGGGATTGGACTCAGGCTATGCTTGGTGAGGTTATTACCATTAAGGCTGAGGATGGTACCACAAAAGAGTTCACTGCTGGTTCTGCAGATGACAACAGCGAAGATCGTTTTGAGGTATTAGTTGGACTGGAGAATGCAGTTCTTGGAAATTATGACCTGATTCCAATGTTCGATGACTGCACAGCTGCATTAAAGAGTATGAAGATTCAGTTTGCTACAGATGAGTATTACTACAGCATCGGCCGCGGTGGTGTTCAGTACATGACATACGACTACAGCGATGCTGAGTGGGATGCATTTGTATCTGAGCAGGGTGGAAAACTCAATTACAACTAATGAAGTATCAAAATCGAGAAATCGAATAATAAGAAGTGATTATGTTGCGAAAAAGAGCAACACTTCGACGGGAAAGGGGGGCAACCCGATTACC
>OGZG01003075.1_pt1 | contig 10493 bp, 9 predicted proteins | sample 1576781 | NCBI WGS metagenome assembly OGZG01 (sample SAMEA3541502, study PRJEB24748) | human gut metagenome | biome: human gut; feature: human-associated habitat; material: faeces | place: China | collected 2012 | reverse complement strand
AAATGATGCTCATGACAGGATTCATTGCACCCATAATCATTCCGGCATGCTGATCACGCGTTACAACTTCTTCATTTATTTTTGCAAATTTACTTCTTTCTGTGTCTGTCTTTGACAGTGCCTTGATGACACGAATACCTGCAATATCCTCTCTTACAAGACGCACAAAGCGATCTACTGCCTCCTGCACCTTTGTGTACATTGGCACACCTTTACTTGAAAACAAATATACAAGAAATGCCATGACTGGAAGAAGTGCCAGCATGATGCATGTAAGCGGCGCATCCATTGAAAGCGTGACGGCAAGACCTCCGATAAGCATGATAGGCTGACGCACGCCAAGGCGCTGCATCATACCGATAAATTGATGAATGTTGTAAGTATCTGATGTTGATCTTGAAATTAGTGATGCCTGTCCTATCTGCTCCTGCTGTCTGGCAGATAAAAAGCTGATCTTTGAAAACAGCTGAAGACGGATTCTTTCTGTTGTATTTCTGGCAACAAGCGATGCCATGCGGTTTGCAACGATATTTCCAAACAGCGCAAGAAGCGCAAATAAAATCATTACACCGCCCCACGCAAATACAAAGCCAATGTTTTCAGTCGGAATCACATTATCTACCATAATGGAAAGTGCCCACGGAATCAAAAGTTCAACAATGGTGGCAGCAACCTTTATTGAAAAACCTAATGCCATTCTTGCCCGATACGGAATCAGATAAGAAAATATCTGTTTCATTTGTTTTTTCTCCCTTCTTTTCTCTCTATATAAAGAAATGATACCACCCTTTTTGTATGCAAAGCAATGTAGAATCCTCGAAAAATTTGGAAAAATGAAGCGAAGGAATTTTTTCGCGCTGCCCTTAAAAGCTGATATAGTATCGCTATAGGATATTTTGATGTTCATGTGAACACAGCTTTCATTTTAGAAAGGAAGGAATTTATGCAGGATCGAGAGGAAAAAACAGAACAGCAATTGCAGGAAACTATTAAGGCCGCTGACGAACAGCCCATTTTGATTTCGGATGCCTGCAAGCAGCTCAATATGGAGGCTCATGTGCTTCGATACTGGGAGGAGGAGCTTGGTCTTCCTATCATGAGAAATGATCAGGGCTATCGCTGCTACACAAATGCACAGCTTCTGATGTTTCAGCGGATTAAGATTTTGCGTGATGCGGGTTATCAGTTAAAGGCTATTAAGCTGGTGGTTCCCAGACTGGCTCTTTTGGATGATGATGAATTTTATTATCTGGTGAAATTATCTGATGAGATGAATAAACGAGCCAGTGAGATGCCTGATACGCTTCCGGCTATTCTTCCTGTCTCTGCAAAGCAGACGGAGCTTGCACGAAAACTTCGCATGGAGGAATTTGAAGATGTTATGAACCGTATTTTAGATGAGGCACTATGCCGACACTCTGCTGATGTTAACGCACAGCTTGCAGATACAATCTGTGAAAAGATAGGTGTGCAGCTTGACAATGTTATCGCAGAAAAAATCACTGAGCAGGTCAGCACAAAGGTTATTAAGGAGATGGATTATAGGATGCGGCTGCAGGATGATGAGGCAGAGGAGCGCTTTCGCAAGCTTGATGAAACACTTTTTATGCGCCGAAAAAAGTCGCGTGAACAAAAGGAGGCTGCCGCGAGCCGACTGCCATGGAAAAGAAAACATAAAACGTACCTTTGAAAAGGGGGCTGTGGGCGCACTCCACCATCATCCCCACACCCAGATCACCTATGTGGTGTCGGGTGCCTTCGAGTTCACGGTGGACGGCGTGACCCACACTGTGCGGGCAGGGGATACCATCCTGAAGGAGGACGGCGTGGAGCACGGCTGTGTCTGCACCGAGGCCGGCATCCTGCTGGACATCTTCACCCCCATGCGGGAGGATTTTGTCTGAGAGGCTGCCCCGCCGGGCCTGTCGCCGGGCATAAAAACACCCTTTCTTTGCCTTGACCGGCAGGGGAAGGGTGTTTTTGCATTTCCGGCCCGGCGAAAAGTAAACAAATAAAATAGCAAAACTTTGTAGATTATTGCTATTGAAAAAGGTATAGGGGGGGGGGGTAAAATGGTGAAAAGACCTGTGCCGAGTTGGTGCAAAAAGCGGGAACGACACCCCGGGATGCCCGCCATGCGGAGGCGAACGAGGTATCCTTTTTGCTGCGGGACAGGCTTTGAATGTACAACAGGGAGGATTTTGTATGCAGCGAAAAGATTTGGCTTTGCGGGTGCTGTCTACGGCAGCCATCATGTCTATTGTTACGTCCATTGCAGCCCCGGCCTTTGCGGATATTTACTATATCGGCAACGGCAGCATTGACGTAGAGGCCACAACGGATGCGGACGGCAAGCAGTATGTGAAAGTAACTCAGGGGGGAACCACCTACGAAGATAAGAGCAACGAAATTGTGATCAAGGACGGCACCAGCGAAGCGGATACCACCCTGACGGAGGCTAAGCGTGCTGAGGGTACCCGGGCAAATCCTGCGGTAGCCCCTGCCGCCGGTGCCGCCACGCAGGAGCTGGAAGCAGCCGGGTCTGCGGACGCTGCCGGGGAGAGCCAGCCTGACCCGGACGCGGCCTTTACCCTGAGCGAGGCAGAGGAGGACTCTGCCCAGACCCAGGAGGGCAAGGACACCACCGAGGAGAAGAAAGAGCCCGCCGAGGACTCCCCCAAGGAGGATGTGGTGTACGAGTACGCCCCTGCAGACCCGAATCCGGAGCAGCAGGCCACGAAACCCACCCTCAGCGTCTCTGCCGCCCCTACGGCAAAGACCCGGGAGGCCACTCAGGCCGACCCCCCCACCACTCCTGCCTCGCCAGTGGGCAGCGCCGATAACCCCACCACGAATGTCATCAAGGTCGTCAATAACTGGGTGGGCAAAGCGGCCAAGGAGCTCAAGATCCGGCTCAGCAATGTGAACATTAAGGTGGAGAAGAAAGTTAATAAAGCTGCAATGGATGTCTCCGGCGACGGAAAGACAAAAGTTGAGCTGGACGGCCAGAATGTTTTGGATAGTTATGGAACCGATTATCCGGCAAGCTATCAGGCAGGACTGCGCAAGCAGGGAGAGGGAATGCTGATCATCACAGACGAGACCGATGACAGGGGAAATAAGATCACCACCCCCAAATCAAACGATTCCGGCAGCCTGATCGCAAAAGGTGCAGGCGGAAACGGAGCGGCAGGCATCGGGGGAAGTGCTGCCGAAGGCACAAAAAACATCACCATCGAGGGCTATGCAACGGTTCACGCAACAGGCAGCGGGAATGGCGCAGGCATTGGCGGCGGCGGCTACTATGGAAAGGAAAAACCTGGAGATGCAGAAAACATCATCATCCAGGGCTATGCGACCGTTGACGCAACAGGCGACGGGGGTGGCGCAGGCATTGGCGGCGGCTTTGCAGGAAATGCAAAAAACATCATCATCCGGGGGCATTCCAAGGTGAAGGCAACCGCCCGCGATGGCGCTGCCATCGGCGGCGGCAGTGCTGGGTTGGGCAGCTATTACGGTGGCTCGGCAAAGGGCATCGTGATCTGTGACCATGCAACGGTCGCTGCAAGGAGTGACACTGGCGATGGGGCCGCCATCGGCGCTGCTGCCGGAGATAATGGCAAGGACACCGAAGCAGAGGTGACCATTGGCACGGCCGGGGCTACCGCAGAGCAGGAAGATGTCCATGTCACGGCAACCGGGTTCTGCGGCTCTGCCATTGGCAATGGCCAGAAAAAGACAAATGTCACCATTCAGGGCCATTCGACCATCTGGACGGCGAACATAAGAAATTCCACTGCGATCGGAAGTAAGGATGGAAATGTGGAGGTCAACATAAAGGACAATGTTACCATTGATACAGACAATGTTTATGCAAATGCAGAGCCGGACAATTCAGGCTCCAGCATCGGCGGTGGGGATATTCGCGGAGATTCGAACAGAAAAGTTGTAGTGAACATTGACGGCGGAACAAACGGAAAAGTTAAGATCGGCGATTACATTGAAATATTTGGAAAATATGGTGCGATTTCCGCCACCGAGGTCAACATCGGCAACAATGTGCTGCTTAAAATGAAACCATGGAAATCGACGGATGCTAAGTATATCAATGTGAACGGTGCTGAGGCTGCGGTAGGCACAAGAAATAACCCCACAGCCGGCGGCCTTGTAAACACCATTGGCGATAATACGGAGCTGTGGTATTATAAGCGGGGTGTACAGCATAAGATCGTCCATGGCAAAAATGTTTGCACCAAAAACGAGATCAACCGCCAAGAGCCCACCTGCACGGAAGAGGGCTGGGTGAAGTACGGATGCACCTATGAGAGCGATAGGTATGCCACTGCCCCGGAGCATACCGACCAGTGGACGGAGACTATCCCCGCACTAGGCCACCACTGGAAGGACAACGGCAACGGCACCCACACCTGCACCAAGTGCGGTGCCACCGAAGCCCTGCCCTCCGACACCAACAGCGCCCTTGAGCTGCGGGTGGTGGACGCTGAGGGTATGAATCAGCCCTTTACCGTGAGCCAGAACGGCACCCTGCGCACCTACACCGGTGCCTACGACACGGCCACCCTTACCGGCGACCTGGACACCCTGCGCTACCTGCAGGACCACGGCGCACAGACCATCCAGTTCGTCACCAATGGCCAGACCAGCAGCTTTGACATCAACGACCTGCTGGCACAGGGCAGCGGCAGCGAGGTGTTCTACCTCACCCACCGTGGGGCCGAAGAGCCCACCCTGCTGCTGGTGGAGGCAGACCACAGCGAACTGGTGAAAGACTAACCATCCCCGGAGGCGGAGTTTACCGCAAAGCTCCGCTTGCCTCCTTATTGCAAAAGCCCCCGGCACCTTCCGCAGGGTGCCGGGGGTCTCTTTGCGCCGCAGGGCAAAAAAAGGCCCCGGCCTGCCCGGTGGGGACGAGGCCGGAGCCTTTGCTCATGCTTTGGGGGGTGCTGCCAGACGATCTCAGGCGGCAGTGGAAGAAGCGACCTCAGAGGAAGCAGCCTCAGAAGATGCAGCCTCGCTGGAGACCTCAGAAGCAGCCTCAGAAGATGCAGCCTCGCTTGCAGCCTCGGAGGAAGCGCTGTTCTCCTCGGCCACGGCAGAGGTGGAAGCAGCCTCAGACTGAGCGGCAGCAGAAGCAGCCTCAGAGGTGGAAGCGGCGGTAGAAGAAGAGCTGCCGCAGGCAGTCATGCTGACAGCCAGGACCAGAGCAGCAACGGTAACAGCAACATTCTTGAGTTTCATATGGAAAATCTCCTCATATTTGAAAATAGTTTCGCGGGAGGGCCGTACAGGCAAGACCCTTCTGCAAAAAGATATTCTAGTCCGTTTTTGAAAAAAATCAAGCCCTTTTTTGGCAAAGATTCTATTTGCCAGAGAGATTCTACACTTTTGTTATAACTTTTCGATAAAAGTCAAAGATTTTTGACGTTCAAAAATGAAACACTCCGGGCTTTTCCGGAAGAGGAAAGCATGGTATAATAGCTTCATGATAAAGGCTGGAAAACGACAGTGAGGTAGAAGGTCATGGACATCAGAAAAGTTGCAGTTCTGGGAGCCGGTGCGGTCGGCTCCTATGTCATCTGGGGGCTTTCGGCCCGCAGGGACATTGAGCTTGGCGTGGTGGCCGATGGCCCGCGCGGCGAGCGTCTGGCAAAAGAAGGCGGTGCCATCAACGGCAAAGTCTACCGTCCGGCAGTCTGGACGCCCGGGCAGGCCCATGACGCCGACCTTCTCGTCGTCTGCCTGAAATACGGCGCACTGCCCGGCGCACTGGACAGCATCAAAGCCGTCACTGGTCCCCATACCACTATTATGAGCCTGATGAACGGCGTGGACAGCGAGGACATCATCGCTTCGGCCGTGGGTGGGGAGCATCTGCTTTACTCCCTCATCAAAGTGGCGTCTCACAAGGAGGCGGACGGCTTCCATTTTGACCCGGCCACCACCGTTGGCATCATCTTCGGGGAGAAGGAGCCGCCCTGCGACAGCCCCCGCGTCAAGGCCGTGGAGGCTTTGTTCGGCGGCACAGAGCTGCACTTCCGGGCCACCGACTGCATCCGGGAAGAGATGTGGAGCAAGTTCCGCCTCAACGTCTGCAACAATCTGCCCCAGGCCATCCTCGGCGCAGGCGTAGGCTGCTACCGTGACAGCGTCCATATAAAAGCCATCAGCGACGGGCTCCGCCGTGAGCTGGAAGCCATTGCCGCAGCCAAAGGCATTGATATGCAGAAGGTGGATGCCGTGTCCGGCAAGGGCTGCGCCGTCAAGCCCTCGGCCCGCTACTCGACGCTGCAAGACCTCGACGCCGGACGCCATACCGAGATCGATATGTTCTCGGGTGCGCTCATCTGGATGGGCAAAGAGCTGGGCATCCCGACGCCCTACAATGAGTTTGCTTATCATATGATAAAAGCGCTGGAAGAAAAGAACGACGGTAAGTTTGATTATGCCGGCCCGGATCAGGAAATGACATGGGCAAGATAACGGAGGGAATACCGATGAATATTACGGTCTATCTGGGAGCCAATGAGGGCAGCGACCCGGCCCTGAAGCAGGCGGTGGAGGAACTGGGCCGCTGGATCGGCGAGAGCGGGAACGCGCTGGTCTACGGCGGCTCCCGCAGCGGCCTGATGGGGCGTCTGGCCCACAGCGTTCTGACGGCGGGGGGCGAAGTGACCGGCGTCGAACCCCAGTTCTTCATCGACTCTGAGGTGCAGTATGACAGCCTGACCAGGCTCATCGTCACCCAGGACATGACCGAGCGCAAGACCAGGATGATCGAGCTGGGCGACGCCTTTATCGCGTTCCCCGGCGGCACCGGTACGCTGGAAGAGATCGCCGAGGTGATGTCCAAGGTCTCGCTGGGTCATCTGGACGCGCCCTGCATCCTCTATGACCTCGATGGCTACTACGCCGGCCTGAAAGCTCTGCTGGCCCACATGGTCGAGATGGGGCTGTCCAGCCCCGAGCGGCAGAGCGGCATTTATTTTGCAAAGAATCTGGACGAGATAAAGAGCATCCTGAAAAGGGCATAAGAAAAGCGCTGGAAGCGGTGTAAAGGCTTCCAGCGCTTTTTGTTGTCTGCTTACATGGAGATGACGCCCAGCGCGTTTGCCACCGAGCTGATGAGGATGATGGCCGCGAAGATGGGGCAGAGGTACTTTATCATAAAGTTGAAGATGCGCTTGCGGCGGAAGGGCTTGCCTTCCAGCGTGACCTCTTCCTCGATCTTCTCCACACCGATGACCCGGGACACCAGCAGGCAGATGGTGATGGCTGCAATGGGCATCATGACGGAGTTGGTAAGGAAATCGAAGAAGTCAAGGAACTGCATCCCGAAGACCGTGAACCGGGCCAGCGGGCCGTAGCCCAGAGCCGACAGACTGCCCAGCACCAGCATGATGATGCCGATGAGGACGGTGGCCTGCTTACGGTCCCAGCCCAGCTCGTCCTCGAAGGTGGAGACAGCGCTTTCCGTCAGGGCGATGGAGCTGGTGACGGCGGCAAAGAGCACCAGCGTGAAGAAGAGGATGCCCACCACGGTGCCGAGACCCATGCTCTCAAAGACCTTCGGGATGGTGATGAACATGAGGGCCGGGCCGGCCTGCAGGGTGTCCGGGTCGCCGCCCGAGAAGGAGAAGACCGCCGGAATGATCATCAGGCCCGCCATGATGGCAATGGCCGTGTCGAAGATCTCCACGTTCTCGGTGGACTCCTCGATGGAGACATCCTTCTTCATGTAGGAGCCGAAGGTGACGAGGATGCCCATTGCGATGGAGAGGGAGTAGAACATCTGCCCCATGGCGGTCACGACGGTCATCCAGGAGAAGTTGGAGAGATTCGGCACGAGGAAATACTTCACGCCCTCCAGCGCGCCCGGGCGGGTGACGGAGTAGCCAGCGATGATGACGGACAGCACCACGAGGATGGGCATCATCACCTTGGAGACCCGCTCCACGCCGTTGCGCACGCCTGCAAAGATGATGGCAAGGGTGAAGATGGTAAAGATGACAAAGCAGATCTCCGCCGAAGCGCCGCTGGAAATGAAGGCCGAGAAGTAGCCGTCCGCCGCCAGCTCACTGCCGTGGCCGCTGACGTAGTCGGCCAGATACCGGATGACCCAGCCGCCGATGACCGAGTAATAAGGCACGATGAGGATGGGGATGATGGCATTGATCCAGCCGCCGAAGGAGCGCCTGCCCTTGCGGACGGCGGCGAATGCGCCCACCGGGCTTTTCCTGGTCATCCGGCCCAGCGCCGTCTCGGCTACGATCATGGTGTAGCCGAAGGTGAAGGCGAGGATGATGTAGATGAGCAGGAAGATGCCGCCGCCGTACTTGGCCGCAAGATAGGGGAAGCGCCAGATGTTGCCGAGGCCCACCGACGCGCCTGCTGCGGAGAGAACGAAGCCGATCTTGCCCGAAAAGGCGCTTCGCTTGTGCTGTTTTTGATTCATTGGATTTTCCTCTTTTCACAAATTCAATACCCCCAGTGTATCACAGCCGGGGAGGGGATTCAACCGATTTTTCGATAAGAAGCAGAAGCTCCTGTGCTCAGAGGGAGCAGCGTCAATCCACTACCGGTACATCCAGCCCGAATTCCAGCGGGCGGAAACGGGGGCAGACGTTCTCCGTGATGCAGATGACCGACGCGGCCAGGCGGCTGCCGATCTCACAGGACTGGGCCAGATTCTTGCCGTAGGTCAGGCCGATGACCGTGCCGGCAAAGAAGGCGTCGCCTGCGCCGGTGGTGTCGATGACGTCCACCTTCTTGGCGGGTACGACGCCGCACTCGCCGGTGTGCTTGGCGTACACGGCACCCTGACCGCCCATGGTCACCACCATGCTGGTCATGTTGGCGCTGTGGACATTCCGGGCCAGTACCTGAGCCATCTGGCTGGGGGTGAGATGCTCGTAGTCGTCCGAAAAGAGCAGACCGGCCTCCTGCTGGTTGCAGACGAAGCAGTCGATCTGCTGCAGATAGTCGCGGCGCTCCATGGCGATGCTCATGTTGGAGACTGCGGCAAAGACCTTCTTGTTGTATTTCCTGGCATAGCGGAGCACCTGCTTGACCGTGTCTTTCTCGAGATCCAGCTCGATGGCGATGGCGTCGCAGTCCTTGAAGATCTCGTCGCCCTTCTCCTCCAGCAGGGTGGTCAGCGGGGTGGTGTCAGGGCGCTTGGAGATGGCGGCGTGGACGTCGCCGTCGTTGTCAAAGATGGCCAGCCAGGTACCCATGCCATCGGGGACCTTCTGGATGTACCTGGTGTTGACCTTGTGGTTGTCCAGTTTATCGATGACGTCCTGACCCATGCCGGTGTCGTCCACCAGACCCACGAAGGTGGGGCGCAGCTCCACATTGGCGATGTCCTCCGCCACGTTCCGGCTCACACCGCCATGCACCTGTTCAATGCGGCCGGCGTTCCGCCCGCCGGGGATGTAGGTGGAGAGGGGATAGCCCTTGATGTCCACGAAAACTGCGCCGATGACTACGATTCCCATATTTGAAATTCCTTTCCTGAATAAGAACTCTCTTTGACTTCTATCCTGTTTACGCTTCTTCTGCCTTCTGCGCCCGAATATCGTCGCCCATAAAGAGGAAGGGGACAAAAGAGGAGAGGCGGCTGGAGATCTTTTCGGTGTAGAGCTTTTCCAGCAGAGCGCCGTCGGTGATGTTGGTGGTGACGATGGTGGGCAGTTTCGCGCCCAGACGGTTGTTCAGCAGGCTGTAAAGGGTGCTGATGAGGAAGCTGGAGTTGAACTCGGAACCCAGGTCGTCGAGGATGAGCAGGTCGGCCCCGGCGGCGGTGCGCAGGAGCATCTCTTCCTCCCCGGCGGGGTCGGAGCCGAAGTGCAGGGCCTCGAGCTTTGAGAAGAAGTCGGGGCTGGACACATAGATGACGTCGAAGCCCTTTTCCAGCACCTCTCCGGCGATGGCCAGAGCGGCATGGGTCTTGCCCAGACCGGCGTTGCCGAGGAGCATCAGGCTCTCGCTGGTGGTATCGAATTCGTCGGCGTAGCCGCGCAGGTCGTCCAGAAGGGTGGACATATAACTCCGCACCGGCTCGCCGAGGGAGGCGTCCATCCGGGCGGGATAGTAGCGCAGCTCCATGGTATCGAAGCTGGAAATGGAGAGGCTGGACAGAGCCTCGATCTCCGACCGGCGGAGCTGCTGCATCACCTTGTGGACGCAGCTGCAGGTGTGGCCGTCCACAATGCCGGTGTCTTCGCAGAGCCTGCAGGTGAAGTGCGGCTCCAGTGCGTCGGCGGGACGGCCGCTGGAGGCCAGCAGGTCGGCCAGCTTTTTGCGGGCATCGGTGAGGGCCGCAGCGGCATCGGTGCGGTCCTTGCCCGCCGCACCGGCCAGTGCGCAGCGGATGCCCCGCACCCGCACCTCTTCTTCGGCGTGGCGCAGCCCGGGGTCCCGCAGCCTGACTTGCGCCAACAGTACGTGTCATCCCACCACCAGCAACTGAA
>OGZG01003067.1_pt1 | contig 10531 bp, 9 predicted proteins | sample 1576781 | NCBI WGS metagenome assembly OGZG01 (sample SAMEA3541502, study PRJEB24748) | human gut metagenome | biome: human gut; feature: human-associated habitat; material: faeces | place: China | collected 2012 | reverse complement strand
GAAAAGCAATAAGCAGTGGGTGGGGACTTGCTTGTATCAGGAGGAGTGCAAGCTCTTTCTGATAAACTGCGGAGCAGTTATTTGGTTATGAGGAAGTAGCAAAGCGGATTGCGAATATCCGCTTGACTTGATAAAAATAATTGGTTTCAGAATTCAGGTTAAAAATTGAAGACTAATTGAAACTGCGTGGATCCGGATATTTATCAGGAGAAGTACTATATCCATTCTGATATTTAACGGTCATGTAAATTGTTTCATCGCCGTTTTCGATTTTGACATAGCAGACATTGTCCTTGTCGAATTTGTCGGTGATCTCTATTTTCTGATTTTTATAATAAACCCATACGCTGTCATCATCGAGATATTCTACGTCCGGTGCGTTCAGTTCCTCTATAATTTCGTCTTCGGTCAGGGGACGTTCGTTTCCGTCTGCATCGAAGGCAACACCGCCTCCGCCCTGAGTGACGGTGTTTCCGTCGGTATCTTTGTATTCAAGAGAATAAGAACCGTCGTCGGTATTTAAATCAAGAGTGGCACTTGTCTGGTCACCGTGCATCCAAAGCTGGATAGTTCGCTGGATTCCGCCGACATTTGCCGCGTAAGCCGTTCCTGTTCCGCCAACGATCACGCAGACTGCGATTGCAGCCGCCGCAAGTTTCATTTTCTGCTGTTTTCTTAATTTTACCATATATTTGACCTCCCCTTCAGAGATATCGGAGGTATGCAAAACCGAAAAGGCCTGTTTGTATTTTTCTTTATTCGTCATTTTCCCATTCCTCCCTCAGTGCTGTTTTCAGAAGAGAGCGTCCGCGTGACAGGCGTGTTTTTACGTTGCTTTCCGAGAGCTTTAAAATATCGGCGATTTCCCTGACGGAATAATCTTCATAATAAAATAAATGAATAACGATGCGATATTTTTCGGGAAGTTTCAGAACTTCCTCGAATAAATTCTCAGATTCCGGATTTTCAAAAGTTAACGTTTCTATATAATCCTCCAGCGAACGTCTGTTACGCCGCCAGAAAGCAAGCGTTGTATTTTTCGCTTTATTGATCACGATACGGATCAGCCACGCACGGATATGCTGCTCATCTTCAAAATCTTTGCTTGTCGTGTAATACTGGATCAATGTATCCTGAACAACATCTTCTGCATCTGCCTGATTTTTACAGATGTTAAAGGCGATGGCGTAGAGATTGTTCTGATAGCGTTCGATCAGTTCCTGTACAGGTTGTCTCATGAGTACTCCTAAAATATAAAATTTGATGTAACTGTTCAGAGCCAACCTCCAAAATGCTACGCATTTCGTCGGTGTGGCGTATCCGCCAAATAAAATTTCAAAAACAGTTTTAAAAATGCAAGCATTTTATACCTGTTTTTTGAAATTTTGCTTGGCTCTGAACAGTTACAATTTGATAACAATTCATTGCAGATTGAAGTATTTGCTGCCTGAATCGTAAAAATTGCAAGTCCTTGATCAAGGTGCTTTCAATTATAATACAAATCAGCAGGGAAAAAGGTTACAAAAAAGTATTTTCGTTTATAAATTTTTGGATTGATTATGATAGACAGGACAGAATGATTATGGAAAAAGAAAAACTGACAGAAAAAGAAAAAATGCTTGCAGAGAAGTTCAGGAAAGAAGAATTATAAAACAGTTGATTATTTTAAAATTTATGCTATAATTTGGAAATGTAAATAACAGTCAGATATAAATGATAGGTTATAGGGTAATTATCGGACTGTTAGGAACGAATATTTGAAATAGAATAAGAAGCAGCTGGTGCCGCCGCAAGGCGGAGAATAGGGAAACAGGTGAAAGACCCGTGCGATCTCGTCACTGTAAACAGGAGTGTATTGCTTATTATGTCACTGAGATATCGGGAAGGCAGCAATGTGCGTTAAAACTGTAAGCCAGGAGACCTGCCAGACTGTGGTGCGGGGAATAGATATTCCAGGTCACGAGGATTGATTGTACCGAATTGAAATAGAAACAGCGAAGCCGAAGAAATTCTGGTTTGGCTGTTGTTATCCAGTATACAGTCCAACGACGTGTGTTCGTTGGATTTTCTTTTTCTCCCAATTCTTATTTGTTTCAAATAGAAGTATTATTTTGGGAGGAAAGGCAAATGAAGAAAAAACTGGTAACGATTTTATGTGTAACAACAATTACAGCATCTATGCTGGCAGGATGCGGAAGCAAAACAGCAGAGACAACTGCTCTGACAGAGACAACTGCAGTAACCGAGACAGCAGCAGCTACCGAAGCGGCAACAACCGAGGCAGCTTCTGAAACAGCAGCAGCTACGGAAGCAGAAGATGATCAGGCAGCAGCAGATAAAGTAGCAGCTCTGATCGATGCAATTTATGTTCAGGAAAGAAATGAGAACACAGACGAGCAGTGTAAAGAAGCAAAAGAAGCATGGGATGCTCTGACAGATGCTCAGAAAGAACTGGTTGAAGGCGAAGAAGCTGATCCGGATTATTTCGGAAGAGATACCGGTGATGCATCCAAAGATGATCCGCGCAATGGTGATGAGATCGGTGAAAACGAACTCCTGGTTGTAAGCTTTGGTACTTCTTTCAATGACAGCCGTGTTGCTGATATTAAAGGTATTGAAGATGCACTGCAGGCTGCAAATCCGGACTGGTCTGTAAGAAGAGCATTCACAGCACAGATCATTATCAATCACATCCAGGCTCGTGATGATGAGCACATCGACAACATGGATCAGGCTCTGGAACGTGCCGTAAATAATGGCGTTAAAAATCTGGTTATTCAGCCTACACATCTGATGCATGGTGCAGAGTATGACGAACTGATGGATGCCGTAGATGCATATAAAGATAAATTTGAATCTGTAAAAGTAGCAGAACCGCTGCTGGGTGAGGTCGGAGATGATGCAGATACTGTAAACGATGATAAAAAAGCAGTAGCAGAAGCAATCACTTCTGAAGCAGTAGCAACAGCAAATTATGATTCCCTGGATGCAGCAAAAGAAGATGGCGTTGCATTTGTATTCATGGGACATGGAACTTCTCATACAGCAAAAGTTTCCTACAGCCAGATGCAGGCTCAGATGAAAGAGCTTGGTTATGAAAATGTATTTATCGGAACCGTTGAAGGCGAACCGGAAGAGACAGCATGCGAAGAAGTGATCAAAGCTGTATCTGCAGCAGGATACAAAAAAGTAATCCTTCGTCCGCTGATGGTTGTTGCTGGAGATCATGCAAACAACGATATGGCAGGCGATGATGACGATTCCTGGAAGAGCCAGTTTGAGGCATCCGGAAAATTTGACAGCATTGATACACAGATCGCAGGTCTGGGTGAGATCAAAGCAATCCAGGATCTCTACGTTGCCCATACAGCAGACGCTATGAACGAGTAATAAGTAATACATGAGGTGTACCTCGCAGCAGAAATGTCAGAGGTATTCTTGAAAAAGAAGCAAAACAGAAGGACAGGAACAAAAATGAAGAAAAGAATCATTACATTAGCAGGATTAATGGCACTTAGCTGTGCACTGGCAGTTGGCTGCGGAAACAGCACAAGCCAGACAGAAACACAGAGTGCTGCACAGACAGAGGCAGCTTCTGAAACACAGGTACAGACCGAAGAAACACAGGCAGCGGAGAGTGCAGCAGAAACGACAGCAGATACAAAGACAGCAGAAGCTGCAGTACTGGAGGATGGAACTTACACTGCTGATTTTAATACAGACAGCAGTATGTTTCAGGTAAATGAGACATGTGACGGAAAAGGAACTCTGACCGTAAAAGACGGAAAGATGACCATTCATATCACGCTGCGTTCTACAAATATCGTAAACCTGTATCCGGGACTTGCAGAAGATGCACAGAAAGATGGAGCAGAACTGCTGCAGCCGGTTGTGGAAACCGTAGATTATCATGACGGTGAACCGGCAGAAGAAGTGAATGCATTTGATGTTCCTGTTCCGGCTATCGACGAGGAATTTGATCTGGCACTGATCGGAACAAAAGGAAAATGGTATGACCATAAAGTCAGCGTTTCCAATCCGGTAAAAGCAGAAGAATAAAAAATATCAGATTTTGCGAAAAGCTGCTGCGATATGTATCTACATATTTTGCAGCAGCTTTTTATCTTGAAAAGGAGAAATCATGACAGCAGAGGAGCTAAATTTAAAAGACGGTGAATACACCGCAGAAGTTGCGATGGAAGGCGGAAGCGGAAGAGCAACGATCGATTCTCCGACTGACATTTCGGTAAAAGATGGAAAAGTAACAGCTGAGATTAAATGGAGCAGTTCACATTATGACTATATGCTGGTTGACGGTGAAAAATTTCTTCCGGTCAATACGGAAGGAAATTCTGTTTTTGAGGTTCCGGTTGCAGAATTTGATGAACCGATGGCTGTAACGGCAGATACGACTGCGATGAGTGTCCCGCATGAAGTAGAGTATACGCTGACCTTTGCATCAGACACCGTGACAGCGTCCGGTTCCGGATCGGGTATGAGTGGATCGGTAAATATCGCATTGTGGATTGCAGTTGCAGTGGCTGTGTTCATGCCGGCTGTTACCAGGATGAGACGAAAGGAAAAGAAATGAAGAAAATAGTGGGGGTACTCGGTGTTACATTCTGCCTGATGCTGGCAGGCTGTGCATCGCAAAAACAGGATACGATTGAAAAGCGAAATACTGATATCAGCAAGGATCTGACATATGACCACAGCATGGAACTGGAGTACGCAAAGATGTTTGCGGTGGATTATTATCAGAATGATTATGCACTTGTCACGATCGCAGATGACGGGAAATATCTGATCGTACCGGAAGGAGAATCTGTGCCGGAAGATATGGATAAAGATATCACGGTGCTGCAGCAGCCGATCCAGAATATTTATCTGGCGGCTTCGGCGGCGATGGATATGTTTGTGGCGACAGATGCACTGGATGCGGTTCGATTCAGCTCGCTGAAAGCAGATGGCTGGTACATAGAAGAGGCGAAAAAAGCCATGGAAGATGGGGATATTATTTATGCCGGGAAATATTCAGCCCCGGACTATGAGATGATATTGAATGAAAACTGTGGGCTTGCCATCGAGAATACCATGATTCTGCATACACCGGAAGTAAAAGAGCAGATGGAAAAATTTAATATTCCGGTTCTGGTCGATCATTCCAGCTATGAGACAAATCCGCTCGGACGTACGGAATGGGTCAAACTTTACGGGCTGCTGACCGGGCATGAAGATCAGGCAGAGCAGGCGTTTGATGCAGAAGCGAAAGCGTTTGAACAGGTGAGTGATCGGGATGCAACCGGAAAAACGGTGGCATTTTTCTATATCACGACAAATGGGGAAGCAAATGTGCGAAAAAGTGCGGATTATCTGCCGAAAATGATTGAACTTGCCGGCGGAAGCTATATTTTTGATGATCTAGGTGACGAGGAGGAAGCGACATCTACAGTTTCCCTTCAGATGGAAGAATTTTATACCGGAGCAAAAGATGCAGACTATATTATTTATAATAGTACAATAGAAGGAGAATTGTCTTCTATGCAGGATCTTCTGGCAAAAAGCCCGCTGCTTGAGAAATTCAAAGCGGTGAAAGAAGGACATGTATACTGCACGACCAAGAATCTCTATCAGTCAACAATGGAACTTGGGACAATCACATCCGATATTCGAAAAATGCTGACCGGAGACGATGCAGACCTGACTTATCTGTATAAGGTGGAGTGATACGATGAAAAAAAGCAGATATGGTGCTGCATTTATCATTCTTGCAGCTTTGTTATTTTTATTTTTGGTTTTGAATATATGCATCGGAAGTGTAAATATACCGATTTCGGAGATACCGAAAATGCTGTGGGGAAATGGAGCGGATGAAACCTTTACGGATATTGTGATGGGAATCCGTTTTCCGAGAGCAATGGCAGCGGCAATCCTGGGCGGCGGGCTGGCATTGTCCGGATATCTTTTGCAGACTTTTTTTCATAATCCGATCGCCGGACCGTTTACACTGGGAATTTCCTCCGGAGCAAAACTGGTCGTGGCACTTGTCATGGTAGCTTCCCTTGGAAATGCCTTGCATTTAAGTTCCTGGGTGATGATCATGGCAGCTTTTGTTGGTTCCATGATCTGTATGGGATTTGTGATCCTGATGTCGAAAGTGACCGATCAGATGTCGATGCTGATCGTCAGCGGCGTTATGATCGGATATATCTGTTCTGCGATTACCGATTTTGTGGTAACATTTGCGGACGATGCCGATATTGTCAATCTGCATAACTGGTCAAAAGGAAGTTTTTCCGGGATTACCTGGGATAATGTAGTGATCATGGCGATCGTTGTCGGGATCACCTCAGTCTGTGTTTTCCTGATGTCAAAGCCGATCAGTGCCTATCAGATGGGAGAATCTTATGCCCAGAATATGGGACTGAATGTACAGCTGTTTCGCATATTGCTCGTGCTGTTATCCAGTATTCTGTCAGCCTGTGTGACAGCCTTTGCAGGACCAGTATCCTTTGTTGGAATTGCTGTTCCGCATCTGGTTAAAAATTTATTCGGCACCGCAAAACCAATCATCATGATACCCGCGTGTTTCCTTGGCGGATCTGTGTTCTGCCTGCTCTGTGACCTCTTGGCAAGAATTATGTTTGCTCCGACAGAACTTTCCATCAGTACGATCACAGCGGTATTTGGGGCACCGGTGGTAATTTATATTATGATTCACAGAAAAAAAGAAAAAGTGTGAAATCAGGAATCATGGAACAGTTCATGCAATGCATAAGGTATATCTTGCAGCAAGAATGTCAGAAATATTTTTGAATTTTTGATTTAGAAAAGGCGGAATAGCATATGGAAGAATATTATTTTTATACGGAAGGTCTGACCGTCGGCTATCACGGCGTTCCGCTCATAAAAAATATCAAGATCAGTCTGAAAAAGGGAGAAATCCTGACGTTGATCGGACCGAACGGAGCGGGAAAAACGACGATCCTGAGAAGCATCATAAAACAGCTGAAACCGCTTGGCGGAGTCGTTGTGCTGGATGGAAAAGAGACGGAACAAATCAGCGGAAAAGAGCTTTCCAGAAAACTTTCGGTTGTGCTGACAGAACGGGTAAGACCGGAAATGATGACCTGCAAAGAAGTGGTTGCGACCGGACGTTATCCATATACCGGGAAGTTCGGCGTACTCTCAAAAGAAGACTGGAAACTGGTAGATGAGGCAATGGAACTGGTGCATATCCACGAGCTTGCTGACCGTGATTTTTCAAAAACGAGTGACGGACAGAAACAGCGGGTAATGCTGGCGAGAGCAATCTGCCAGCAGCCGGATATCATCATTCTGGATGAGCCGACCTCTTTTCTGGATATCCGCTATAAGCTGGAATTTTTATCCATCATCCAGAATATGTCCAGGGAACGAAATCTTTCCGTAATCATGTCCTTGCATGAACTGGACCTGGCAGGACGTATTTCCGATAAAATAGCCTGCGTCAGCGGAGACAAAGTAGATCGATTTGGAACACCGGAAGAAATTTTTACGCAGGGCTACATCCCACAGCTTTATCAGATGACAACAGGTTCTTATGATGAACGCACCGGAGATCTCGAACTTCCGAAAACAGAAGGAGAGCCGAAAGTTTTTGTGATCGCAGGAAACGGAACCGGTACAGCAGTCTTTCGAAAATTACAGAGAGAGCGAGTGCCGTTTGTGACGGGGATTCTGTGGGAAAACGATCTGGATTATCCCGCAGCAAAAGCACTGGCGACAGAAGTGATCTCCGTGAAACCATTTGGCAGGATTGAAGAAAAAGAAATACAGAAAGCAAAAGAATGGATCAAGAAGTGCGACAAAGTGATCTGTACGCTGGATGTCGAAAAAAGTGGGGAGTTTGCAAAGCCGTTGAGCGGGCTTTTTGAGATGTGCAAATGAACAATTCCCAAGAAGGCACTTTTACGTGCCCTTCGGGGAATTCGTTCATTGCACATTCAAATCTCCACCGCCGCTTTCATCTCTTTCACATATTTTTCGACTTCCGGAATACATTCTTTTCCGTACTTCGCCACAATTTTTACAATCGCAGATCCTACGATGGCTCCGTCTGATACGGATGCCATTTTTTTTGCCTGTTCCGGGGTGGAGATACCGAATCCGATGGCAGCCGGGATATCATTTACTTCTTTCACCATTTCTACCATTTTTGCAACATCCGTTTTAATCTCACTTCGAACGCCGGTTACACCAAGTGAAGATACACAGTAGACAAATCCTTTCGCTTCTTTTGCAATCATACGGATGCGTTCGTGGGAGGTCGGTGCGATCAGGGAGATCAGGTCGATGCCGTATGATTCGCAGACACCGGAAAGCTCCTCTTTTTCTTCATAAGGAAGATCCGGAACGATGATTCCATCAATGCCGCATTCTACGCAGCGTTTCATGAAGCGTTCTTTTCCGTAGGTATAGACTGGGTTGATATAGGTCATAAACACCATCGGAATTTTTACTCTCTGGCGGGCTTCTTTTACCATATCAAACAATTTATCGGTGGTGCATCCTGCAGCGAGTGCTCTCTGGCTCGCTTCCTGGATGACCGGGCCTTCGGCGATCGGATCGGAAAACGGGATACCGATCTCGATCAGGTCGGCACCGGCTTTTTCCATGGCGATCAGCAGATTTTTTGTGGTTTCAAGGTCTGGATCCCCACCTGTTACAAAAGGGATAAATGCTTTTTTATTTTCGAATGCCTTATATATATTACTCATAGATATCCACTCCTCTGTATCGTGCAATGGCAGCCACGTCTTTGTCGCCACGTCCTGAAATAGTAATTACGATGATCTTATCTTTATCCATAGTCGGTGCCAGTTTCATTGCGTAGGCAACGGCGTGAGAACTCTCGATCGCCGGAATGATTCCCTCGGTGCGGGAAAGATATTCAAATGCATTAACAGCTTCTTCATCGGTGATGGAAACGTACTGTGCACGGCCTTCTTTTGCAAGCATCGCATGTTCCGGACCGATTCCAGGGTAGTCAAGTCCGGCAGAAATAGAATAAACCGGTGCGATCTGACCGTATTCGTCCTGGCAGAACAAAGATTTCATGCCATGGAAAATACCGGTGCTTCCTTTGGCAATCGTGGCGGCATGTTTCGGGGTATCAATGCCAAGTCCGGCTGCTTCGCAGCCGATCAGGGCGACTTCTTTATCAGGGATGAATTCATAAAAAGTACCGATGGCATTGCTTCCGCCTCCGACGCAGGCAATCACGGCATCCGGCAGACGGCCTTCTTTTTCTATCAGCTGTTCTTTGATTTCTTCTCCGATAATTTTCTGGAAATCACGGACAATTGTCGGGAATGGATGAGGTCCCATGACAGAACCAAGTACATAAAGCGTGTCATCCATACGTTTGCTCCATTCACGCATTGTTTCATTTACGGCATCTTTTAAAGTCATTGTGCCGCTTGTAACAGCGTGCACTTTTGCACCGAGCAGTTCCATACGAAATACATTCAGTGCCTGACGGTCGGTATCTTCTTTGCCCATGAAGATCTCACATTCCAGTCCCATCAGAGCAGCAGCGGTAGCAGTTGCAACACCGTGCTGTCCGGCACCGGTTTCTGCGATGACACGGGTTTTGCCCATTTTTTTTGCCAGAAGAACCTGACCGAGTACGTTGTTGATTTTGTGTGCTCCTGTGTGGTTTAAGTCTTCACGTTTCAGATAAATTTTTGCACCGCCGAGATCCTCGGTCATTTTTTTTGCTTCATAGAGCAGAGAAGGTCTTCCCGCATAATTTTTCAGCAGGTCATCCAGCTCTGCGATAAATTCCGGATCTTTGCTGTATTTGTTGTAAGCTTCTTCTACTTCCTGAACAGCGGGCATCAGTGTTTCTGGGATGTACTGTCCGCCGTATTCTCCAAATCTTCCTTTGCTCATAAGTGAATCCTTTCTATATATAATACAATGATGTTGGGGTAAAAAGATGCCATACGAATTGTTCCGTACTTCGTACTCCCACAATTCTACATCATAATTTTTGTATACATTTTCTTTTTCCTTGACTCTGCCCTTAGGGCAAGGTTTACAATTATTTTATCAAAAACAGACAGCTTCTGCAAGAAACTCCCATTTTCTATCAAGAATATGTCAAGTCTGCACTGAGCCGAATCACACACCCGGTCCCACATGTGTTCGACTTGAGCTGGTCTTCCGTTATAACTGGATTTTTGCAGAGTAAAAATATCATTTATGGAGGTATTTCTAATGGCAGTAATGAACAAAACACTGATCATCCACCACATTAACGACATCGACAACATTCCGGCAATGGAGCGCTGGTTCGTGCACCATCATTGTCCGGAAGTAATGGCTCAGGAGCCATGGCTGACACGTTACGTTATGTACCGTGTAATGCCGCCGGCAAAAGGCATGGAAACCATGGGATTCTTCAATTACCGTGTACATGAGAATCTCGGACCTCCTGTGCTGCACTGTAGCATGAAGAAGAAATGCGTCCGCTAAGCTTTCTTGC
>OGZG01003061.1_pt1 | contig 10541 bp, 9 predicted proteins | sample 1576781 | NCBI WGS metagenome assembly OGZG01 (sample SAMEA3541502, study PRJEB24748) | human gut metagenome | biome: human gut; feature: human-associated habitat; material: faeces | place: China | collected 2012 | reverse complement strand
CGCCTTTGGCGGTCAGCATCATCACGGGGGTGTTGCCCAGCTTGCGGATGCGGCGTATTCATATAAGGAGTATTATGTGTAATGAAACTCAACTTGAAAAAAATAAATTATCATAAATGGATTCCTTCCAGATTTTCCTCATTTCAGGCAAAACTCCTGATTGCCTTTCTGGTTGCAACCCTGCTTCCTCTGACACTTGTTGCACTGGTCAGTTACCATGTTTCCTATAATCTTGCCAGAGACCGAATCACAAACTCTGCATTGATGTCTGATGAACAGCTTATTTTTCAGCTTAACAGCCGTCTGAACCAGACCGAAAACGTTGCTGACACCATCCAGTATCAGATGTACGCTTTTGAACACTCTTCCCCAGATCAGGTTGGCACCATGCAGGCATTAACATCCATGAGAAGCAATATTTCATTATATAAATCTACATTTGATTTCTTTCATATATATGTTTTTTTAAAACCGGAACAAACCGGAGCTGATGAAGGTATATATTTCTTTTCCACAGATAAACTTTTCAATTATGGAATCAGCGAATCTGAATTACATTCCATAGGTTCTTCTTCCCTGTGGCTGTTAAAGAAAAATACCACCTTACCCAGAGTTATATCTGCTTCCAAAAGAAGCGCAAATACACTGCTGTGTTTTCGTGCTCTTCAGGACAAATCCAGCAATGTTCTCGAATATGCTTATTGTATTGCACTTGACTGCGATGAATTTTCCCGGTATCTTCAGACTTCTGCTTCTGACACCGCAATTTCCAGTTACATTCTGACACCACAGGGACAAATTGCAGCTCACAGTGATTCTTCCCGTAATCAGACCTGGATTTCAGATTCAATAAAACAGATGTTTCTGGAAAATACCAATTCCTTCTTTAAAGACAATGACATCTACTATAACTGCCGCACTCTGGATAACGGTTGGCTGCATATTACGGAAATCCCGGAAAACTATATCAAAAGCAATACACAGGTACTGATCAAAACACTGTTGATCACTGTAATTATTTCTCTGCCGCTGACTATTTTTATTGTAATCTTTTTTTCCAGGAAACTGACAAGCAGAATTGCCGCACTGTCCTATGCCATGGAATCCTTTCATCTCGGACATGATCCGGAGCACCTTTCCATCATCACACTCCCGCATCCGGCTGATGCTTCCAATTATGATGAAATAGACAATCTGGGGATTACTTTTGAAGATATGCAGCACACAATTGCCCAGAATCTGAAATCTATTGTCAGTCTCTCCATTAATGAAGAGCGCCTGAAATATCAGCTGTTACAGTCACAGATCAACCCACATTTCCTCTACAATATCCTTGGAACCATCCGAACCTGCCAGGCACTTGGCAAATTGGATATTGCAGATCAGATGCTGACAAATCTGACTGCCTTTTACCGACTGACACTGAGAAAATCAAAAGAACTGATACCGATCAAAGACGAGCTGGAAATTGCCCGCCTGTATCTGGAAATGGAGAAACTCTGCCATAAAGACAATCTTAACTGGGAAATCAATGCTGAAGACGGAATAGAAAATTTCACGATCTGCAAATTTACATTACAGCCATTCCTGGAGAATTCTATCCTGCACGGTCTTTCAGCCGATACACCTGAAGTTTTTATTTCCATTCAGGTACTCTACGGTGATGATACCGTAGTGATATCCATTGAAGACAATGGAGCCGGAATGTCTCCGGAGACACTGGAACAGCTCCGATATGCCATAGACAACAAAGTCATAAATTACGAAAAACATTTTGGAATTTCAAATGTAAGCGCCCGCATTTCCAATCCTTTGTACGGTAACGGCTCTGTGCGTATTGACAGCCATCCCGGAAACGGTACCTATGTCACAATTGAATTTCAACAAATGGAGGATACAGATGAGGAAAATAATGATTGTAGATGACAATTATCTGTCAGCAGAAGGAATTGAAAAGAACATAGACTGGGAAGTTCTGAACGCAGAAGTCGTACATATCTGCTACAACGGAACCTCTGCGATAGACGCTATGAAAAACGAACCTGTAGATCTGATCATCTCAGATATTGAAATGCCGGATCTGGATGGAATTTCCATGAGCAGGCAGGCACTGGATATTAATCCAATGGTAAAAATCATACTGATCAGTGCCTATGATAAATTTGAATATGCAAGACGCGCTCTGCTCCTTGGTGCATTGGATTATATTGAAAAACCTCTGGATTACGCATACCTGATCCAGAAAGTAAAAAATGCTTTTGCCTTGATGGAACGTGAGCAGAAAAATCTGCAGTTGCTTAAACAGAGCAGACCTTTACTTATCGAAAAATTTTTCCGTGATATCACTCACCGTTCCAGGCAGGAGGCTTCCTATCGTCTCAAACCTTATCTGAACTACCTGAACCTCAAATTGGATTATGATTTTTATAACGTAGTGATTCTTGAACTGGAAAATGCACAGTCTCTCAAGGATTCCTATGGCATTGAGAAATTTCAGATGGAACTGCTGAATCTTCGTGATCTGATCACAGAACAAACCTCAGAATTAAATTATATTTATCCCCTGCAGGATATTGATGGTTATCTGTGTGTGATCGGACAAAGCGGCTGCCAGTCCGGAAATTTTCGCCAGCTTACCTATAAAATCATTTCTGCACTTGTAGATAACTGCAATTCACAGGGACTGGTTCTGAATGCCGGAATCGGTGCCATTGTACAGGATCTGTGGGATCTGAACCGTTCTTATGAAAGTGCAGTTCATGCACTGGATTATCGTTTCTTTTTCCCACACCAGAACGTATTTGACGGACGTGAGGCTCTTGGACATGACTTATCTGCCACTGATTTCTCCGATTCCAGAGAGGAGGAATTAATCCGCCTTCTGTGTAAAAAGGATGTTTCTGCAATTGACTCCTGGTTTCAGGATTTCTCCAGATGGCTTACTGAGAACTTCCGCACCAAAAGTTTCACATTTATCCAGATCTACTCTCTGCTTGGAAGGATTCTGAAGTTTTTCTATGAACTAAACCTGGATACCCATGATCTGGAAGCAAAGATCCTGTATGTATACAATCATCTGGAAGAATTTCATACCACAGAAGAACTATGTGGCTGGCTCAACGAACTCTGCCGCCTTCTCTGCCGGAAACTGGATTCTTCTCTGAATGATTATCACCAGAAATTATGCGAATCTGTAACTTCATATATTGACGAAAACTATGCCAGCAATACTCTGTGCCTGAACGATATCGCCAGCGAAGCCAATGTCAGCCCGGCTTATCTGAGTGCCCTCTTTAAAAAGAAACAGGGCGTGAGTATTAGTGACTATATCACTACTCAGCGAATCAACGCCGCCTGCCGTTATCTTACAGCCACAAACATGACTCTGAAGGAAATCAGTATGAAATGCGGTTACGCCAATCAATATTATTTCAGCACAAGCTTCAAGAAAAAAATGAATGTCACTCCATCTGCATACAGAGATACTCCGACGTCAAAATCTTAGCTTTTACTTGTGTTTCCCTATAACTCCCTGTATAATAAAAAACAATGTCTATTATCATGACATCTTTTTTATATGAGTGCGCAGTCAATTACCTTTTACCGCCACTACATCTGTTTTGCGGAAAACCTGTCAGTGGCAGTTGTGGTAAATGCCAATATACTTATTATAAGGAGATTTAAAATGGGGGTAACTGAAAAAACAGCAATTCTTGTTATCAGCTTCGGTACAAGTTATGAAGAAACACGAAAAAAAACAATTGAACAGATTGAATCTGACCTGCATCATGCATTTCCGGAATATCCGTTATACCGCGCATGGACAAGTCCCCGTATCCGCGCCAAACTCCGGAGGCGGGACGGAATCCACATCATGGATATTGATGAGGCAATGACGCAGTTGAAGGCAGACGGAATCCGAAATGTAATTGTACAGCCAACCTATGTGATCACCGGATTTGAGAGTGATGCGATGAAAGAAAAGGTTCTGGCATTTAAGAATGATTTTGATTCTATTATCATCTGCGATTCCCTGATGGTCACCAGACAGGACAAAGAAGAAGTCTGTCAGGCCATGGCTTCCGAATATCATCCAGATTCTGATGAAGTTCTTTTATTTATGGGACATGGAACAGAACATGTTGCCAATGAACTCTATCCGGAAATGGACGGCCTGTTTAAACATTTTGGTTATTCAAATATGCATATGGGAACTGTTGAGGGGGATTTTTCTATCGAAAGTTTTCTGGATGAATTGAAAAATTTCCACCCGGATCATATTCATCTGGCACCTTTCATGATCGTTGCAGGCGATCACGCCACCAATGATATGTCCGGTGAAGATGATGACTCCTGGAAAAGCATTCTGGAAAAGGAAGGATATTCTGTCAAATGTACTCTGAAAGGTCTTGGCGAGATCCAGGCGGTCAGAGATATTTTTATCCGCCATACCAAAGCCGGACTGGACAGACTTTCAGAAATCCAAGCTTAAACACAGCAGGAAATCGAAAGTATATTCAAACCAAAAAGTTAGTGTTCACAACAACACGCTTCGCGGGATATTACCAGTGAACAATAACGTCAAAAGGAGCATACCACATTAAGTTCTTATTAATGTGGCAGCTCCTTTTTGTCTTTCCTTTTTTGAATATGTATTTTTCCTGATTATTTAATGACTTCTTTTTTTCTTCTTTTTATTAGGATTATTCAGTACAGACCAGCAGAATGCCTGAACAAGAAGTATTCCGATAAACGCCCCTATACTGTCGATTCCCACATCCTTTACCGCCGGTGTACGGGCATCCACAAAAGACTGATGATACTCATCCAGCCCTGCAAATCCCACACAGACAATTCCCGCAAGAAGCATCAGCCAGATCCCTCTCACACCATAGACATATAATGGAAAAGAAATAGCGATAGCCAGCAGAAAATACTCTGTCATATGTGCCGCTTTTCTCACATAGTAGTGAATTCCATCTGCCTTATAGGCAATCTCTTCACTGCTCAGATTCTCTGACAAAAGCTCGCTCTTCGTTTCTATGATCTCATAACTTATTTTATAGCTCAGATTACCTGAAACTTCACCCGGCTGGGCTGAGAATGAAAAGATGATATACATCATCAGCAGTGCCGGTAAAAAAGACAACGGTTTCAGCAATGTGATCAATATTTTCATTCTTTCTCGTTTTCCCCGTCTTCCTCTTCATCTTCCAGATTCTTAACCATATTAGCCCTTTCAGCAATGCTCATTGATCTGTTCTGCCCGGATGCATCCTCTTTCTTCAGTTCTCCGCCTGCGGCAGCTTCCATTGCCGCATTCTTCGCTGCTTTTGCTTTCTTGATTTTCTCTTCTGAGAGCATATTTTTAATGCCGAAAAACAGCAGACCAGCACCAATAGCTGCAAATGCAATTCCGGCAAGCATAAATCCCATACTTGTTCCTTCTTCGCCTGTCACATATCCCTTACAGAGACTGTAACTTGTATACAACAGATACACTCCCGCCAGACTCCAGAGTATAAATCTTCCATTGGAGACTTTCTGTTCTTCTGTATCCGGCTCTTCTTTCCCACTCTTTGCAATTTTCTGCGTATCTTCCTGCTGAATCTCTGCCGGGCTTTGTTCCAGCAGTTCTTCGTTTTCGTTTTTCTCCATAAAAACCTCCTCATATTTATAACTTTTATAACTGGTGAACCTCACATGACTGAAGTCACGTGCTTCCAGACGCTTTAGGCGTCAGACTGAATATCGGCGGATACGCCTGTAACTTAGGTGCGCAGTTATGCGCATTTCCCATGCCAGATATGGCTGGTTCCCACATTACAGGTAGTCCGCTGTATATCTGCCTGTATCTATGCTGCTTTTAAACGTTCCATTTCTGAATAGAGTTTCCTCAGATCTGCATAGACGCATGAGGTTCTACGCTTTACAGGAGGGACTTTTGCCTCCAGCAAAGACCTTTCCGTTACCGGAAGGGGTTTTAAAAGTTCTCTGATAAAATATCTTGCTCCGATATTATACGATGCCGACAGGTCACAGTTATATCTTTTTCCTGTCTGGAATACACAAAGACTGTGATTTTTCGGGTCACGGGACACACTTCCGGAGCCATCGTATGCAAGCCTGCTCGTATTCCATGCGCAGACTCTGGATACCCGCATTCCTTTTCTGTGTGCCTGATGCTCACAGCGTTTCTGGATATCCCGTTTTCTCCACAGATGCAGTTTCTGTTTTTTCTTTCCGGATATCTTTCCCTGCATTTCCAGATACTCGAATACGATCACATCTGCATGGTTCTCTTCTGCATTTTTTACGATCGCACCTGCAATTTTTCTTCCCAGCTCTATGTTCAGGCGTTTCGTATATGCCCATCTTCCCCGTGACTGCGCAGAGCTGTGTTCCCTCTGGAATCTTCGGATCCGGCCCAGTGTGCGGTACATCCGGTCTTTTTCACTGGGATGATTGATAAATTTTCTCCCCAGGACAGTTCCGTCTGCCCGCATAATGGTACAGACCGCATCGGTATTGATTCCCAAGTCCACACTACAGATGATCTGTTCTTTTACCGGTGTCTTCGTAAGTGTCACTTCTTCCGTATAAGAAAAACGCAGGAAATATTTATGGTGCCTTTTCTCCAGTGTCGGGGCTGATGCCTTTTTCCCCGACCAGTTCCTGCGCAGATATTCCATATCTGTGTGATTTAAACGCACACAAAACCATTTCCAGTCATGACCATCATACAGTTTCAGGTATGCTTCGTCTTTTCCTTCTTTTTCCTCTCTGTACATGACATCACGATAAAAAACAGGCATGGCATGATTCTCATACGCCAGTCTGGGTTTCCCTGCTTTTTCTCCTGACTTTTCCCACAGATCCATCCGTGTTTCGTAAGAAGATACACTTCCCAATGCATGCTGGATTGCGGCTCGCCTCAGGTAGGACGGCATCTTCGGAAAGCGAAGATCAAAATCAAAGCGTGCAGGATTCTTTTTTGTAGTATGCACCAGATGCTCTGCAGCATTAAACCGCCTTTTGGCATCCGGTATCTCTGCCAGTTCTTCCCACACCTGCTCATATATTTCTGTCAGGTAACAGACCGCAGACCGGTAGATTTCCAGTGTCTGGCGGACTGGGATATTCTGTTTTCGTAATTCTACGCCATAGCTGGATACGGTCTGCATCTCTTTTCCTCCAACAAATCATTTCTTCTGTCAGGCTTTTTTCTTTTCTTTTTCCTTTTGTCCTTCGATGTAGGCAAGCACCTGGTCTCTGCTCCTGTCACTGACCGTTATGGCACAGTAAGACGGATTCCACAGATGCCCACCCCACAGTTCCTTTTTTAACTCCGGATACGCAAGAAACATCTGGCGTGCAAGATTTCCTTTCATGATCTTGATCATATCTGAAATATAAAACTGAGGTTTACAGTCCACAAGCAGATGGATATGATCCGGCATCACCTCCATTGCCAGGATCTGAAATTTATATTCTTCTGCAAGATTCTGTAACATTTCTTTGCATTCTGTATCGATTCCGTTTTTTAAAACCTTTTTTCTGTATTTTGTACACCAGACAAGATGATACTGCAAGGAATAGACATATCCCCTACCATATGAAAGTTTGTTTTTATCTATATTAAATATATCTTTTTCCATATAAATATTATACCATATGTATTGGTTTATGTAAACATTTGTTCTGTTGTTTTGTAAAAAAATTTGCGCGTATAACTCATCGGTTAAATGTATTTTTTAATTCTACCTTGCAAGAGTAAAGGAGATGCGGACAAAATCTTGGACCAACTAAGAGTTAGGAGGTTCATATGTATTCTTACGAAGACCGCATCCGTGCTGTAAAGTTTTATATCACTTGTGGATATAATGCAGCATACACAGTTAGTAAATTAGGTTACCCTGATGCATCAAATCTCAAGCATTGGTATAAAGAGTATTCAGAGTCTAATGATCTTCATAAGGGGCGCAAAAAGGTCAGTAAATTTTCTGACAGGGAAAAGAGAGACGCTGTTGATTATTACTTTGCTCATGACCGAAATGCATTACAGACGGTAAAAGCACTTGGATACCCAAGCAGACCTCTTCTTATACAATGGGTTAAAGAACTTTGTCCAGAGGAAGGTAAAAGACGTTGTAAATCTTTTAAATCTCATGTAAGATGTTCCCAAGAAGAAAAAATACAAGCAGTAATGGAATCATGCAAAGGTAACTTAAAGATAGCACAGATAGCGGAAATATATGGTGTTACTCCATCTGCTGTTTCTATTTGGAGAAAAGAACTGCTTGGTGAAGGGAAAACTTTGAAAATGATCCAACCTCCTGCTGAAGATAAAAGCATCGAACAATTAATACGTGAGAAAGCAGAACTGGAAGCTAAAGTCAAACGTCTCGAAAACGATGTATATAAACTTCAATTAGAGCGTGACATTCTCGAAAAGGCAGGCGATATCTTAAAAAAAGAGGAGGGCATCAATCTTGATCAATTGACTAATCGTGAAAAAGTTTTCTTGATTGATGCCCTACGTAATAAATATAAATTAAATGAACTGCTACCTGTTTTAAAGCTTTCTAAAAGTAGCTACTGTTATCAGGTACAATGCATAAAAAGCAAAGACAAATATAAAGAATTACGCCAACAAATAAAAGAGCTCTTTATGTGTAATAAAGAAATATATGGCTATCGCCGCATACATTGTCTGTTAAGAAAAGATGGTATTATTGTTTCTGAAAAAATAGTCCGTCGTATAATGAACGAAGAACAATTAATCGTTAAAGCAGCAAGAAAAAGAAAATATAACTCCTATAAGGGGGAGATTACTCCTGAAGTTGATAACATAATAAAACGTGATTTTTCAGCTAAAAAACCAAACGAAAAATGGCTTACAGATATAACAGAATTTCATATCCCAGCAGGCAAAATCTATCTTTCCCCTATTATAGATTGTTTTGATGGAATGGTTGTTTCCTGGACAATTGGCACTTCCCCAAACTCCAAACTTGCAAATACCATGCTTCAAAAAGCTATTGAGCAGCTTGATCCTTCAGAGCATCCTCTGGTTCATTCTGATCGAGGATGTCATTATCGTTGGCCGGAATGGATAAATCTTATGGACACTGCCGGTCTTACTCGCTCTATGTCAAAGAAAGGATGCTCTCCGGATAATTCTGCATGCGAGGGATTCTTTGGTCGTCTAAAGAATGAAATGTTTTATGGAAGAAACTGGAACCATGCATCTATTGATTCATTTATACATAAATTAGACGAATATATACATTGGTATAATGAAACTCGAATTAAAATATCGTTGGGTGGAATGAGTCCATTTCAGTATAGACGTAGTTTAGGAATAGCAATTTAGTCCAAGATTTTGTCCGCACCCCCTATATTAGAATGTAGAATTTACTTTTTCATTCAAGCCGTATAACTCATCACTGGAAGTAACGAGAATGCGACGCGCAGTTATTCAATTTGAGTTATTCTGAATACCCCCTCTGTCAAGCTCTGTAAAGCTCTGAAAGTTAGCTGATTGTTTGCCCCAGCTAATAATCGGGGAATGCCTTGATATTACCATCGACATCTGTTATATGACCACCATGCTTTGTACGTTCGATCATGGTAAACAGTATTCAATTAAACTTCCTATCGAAAGCACAAGATATTTTCTTGTCTATAAATAATATAACGCATACGAGACGGTTTGTCCATGCGTTTTTGACTGGCAAATTTATAAGCTGCTTTCATATTTTTAAACACGGACATAACCAGTAGATATACCTTCGATTCGGTTGGATGCTCCCGTACTCTGAATCAATGCAACTTCTAAGAGTGTTTTCAATTCATCTACATTGGCTTCGAGAAATAATTCCTGTTTGCCTTTATGTTCATGGTGTAAAGGTTCTGTCAGATAGGGCTGCACCGCCGCCACATAATAACCCTTTTTTTCCACGGCATAGATATAGCCCTCTACCAACAACTGCTCATAGGCACTGGCAATGGTCATCACGGAAAGTCCCAACTGCTTGGCAAAAGCCCGCTTGGACGGCAGGTGTTCCCCCTCTTTTAATCTTCCTTCCTCAATATCTTCTTTTAATACTTCATATAAATATTGGTAGTAGGGTTTTTCGCCCCTCTCCTCAAAAGTATAGGTAAGCATATACATTCCTCTATTTTTCTTTTTTCGTAAAAATCGACTTTTCCTAGTATTTCTCTAGGTTTTTCAGTATTTTTTAATCTGGTATGGTCGAATTTGTTTAAAATGGTTATTTTCACATGACCAATTATGCATATAATGATACTCAGTTACTCGCACAAAAGCAAGACTTTTGACAAGATAAGAGAAAGAAGAGGGAAAAATATGAAAACGAAAAAATTGATTTTTGCAGCTTTATTTGCAGCACTGACCTGTGTTGCTACCATGATCATCAAGGTACCGACACCTACCATGGGTTATATCCATCCAGGTGATTCTATTGTACTTTTGTCAGGATTTTTACTTGGACCACTTTATGGCGGACTTGCAGCCG
>OGZG01003057.1_pt1 | contig 10564 bp, 8 predicted proteins | sample 1576781 | NCBI WGS metagenome assembly OGZG01 (sample SAMEA3541502, study PRJEB24748) | human gut metagenome | biome: human gut; feature: human-associated habitat; material: faeces | place: China | collected 2012 | reverse complement strand
TCTGGATGACATCGAGCTGCGTTGCCGGCAGATCTGGGCTATCGGAACCGGCAAGACTGCTACAACAGAGCAGGCTCAGGAAGTATGCAGCAAGATCCGTGAGTGTATCGCTGAAGTATACGATGACGCTACAGCAGCAGAGATCCGTATCCAGTACGGCGGATCTGTAAACTCCAAGACAGCAGCAGATCTGTTTGCTCAGGCAGACATCGATGGCGGACTGGTTGGAGGAGCATCTCTGAAAGAAGAGTTCGGTCAGATTGTTAATTATAAATAATCAGCCATTTTTGGCTAAATAGTCCAAACAAGAAAGAATAAAACGCCCCCAAATGCAAGGAAAATTGGTAAGTATTACTAATTGAATTGTGTTTGGGGGCGTTTTTTAATATTACAACTATCACCTTCAACGATCACTTTTAATCGTTTAAAACCTTGCCATTTAAAAAAGTGATAGTTATATAAATGTTTTTATTATTATTTCATATGAGAATGTAAAAACAGGGATGCCGAAACATCCCCATTTCAAACTTTTTCACTTGAAAAATACGAGTGAGCAGTTTATAATCAGAACAGAAGCAACGAAGGATTGGCGATGTCCGAGTTGCTCCGGAAACTTATAGTATACTATAAACATGGCTATTTCCTAGTGGTGTAGGAAATAGCCGCTTTTATTTTTTGTGATTATCTATGTATGTAAGTGCTGCAAAAATTACAAGGAGGATTATATGGAGAGAAAGAGAAAAAGATTCAGAAAACCGGCAACATTTTTCATGCTGTAAATCTTACGCAAAACAGATCATCAAAACCATTCGAAAGAAGGATAAAAAAGCGATCATTGTGGTAGGCACGCCGACATGGTCGCAGCTTGGATCGGACGGAACGCACAACGAAGTGGCGGACAGTCCGATCAAGGGTTATAAAAATATCATGTATTCTCTGCATTTCAAGGAAAAAAGGACTGCCGGTCATGGTGACTGAGTTTGGCATGTCGGATGCGAGTGGCAATGGTCAGATCAGTACGATAAATACCGGGAAATGGCTGAAAAGGCTGGATCAGACAAATGTGAGCTATTTCTGCTGGAGTTTGACAAACAAAAACGAGTTCAGTGCCTTATTGGCTCCGGGAAGCAGTAAAACAGGAAACTGGAAGAAAAAAGACCTGTCAGAGGCAGGTCGATATCTCCGTAAAAAATACCGGGCAAAACGATAGAATTTTGTTGAGAATGGCAGATGGCCTTGCTATAATGAAGAAAAAAGGAAAGGAAAGAATTTTATGGAAGAGAAAAGAGAAAAACAGTTCCGGCGGATCATATGCTGCCTGCTCCCATTGTGCCTGTTTCTGGTGTGGGTTAATATTCTGCCGGTATCTGCACAGACACAGTTGTCAGCATCCGCACAGATACAGAGTGCGGCTCCGTGGGGTACGGAAACGGTAAAAGAAACCAGAGCATATTATGATGGTGCTTACTGGAGGGTTCCGGCCGGCTGGTATCATTATCAGCCGACGAAAGATGTATGGAAAGACTTGTCAGTGAGCAATTCGGAGGATTATTTCACAGACTACTATGTAGCAGTCTGGAAGAAAGCAGATGGCGGATACGAACTGGCAGGGCAGATCGGAGATGTGGCACATCAGGCTCAGGGAAGTACGAGCGTCAGTATCTGCTGGAACAAGGACGTGGATTATTATATTCAGATTGTTTCAGACAGCAAAGAAACATTTCGACTGGATGTCAGCTGGACACTTGAAATTACAAGACCGGAAGTTCCAAGCGATGTGACTGTATCCGGGGCAGATGGAAAAACAGAAGTTTCTGTTTCCGGCAAAGAAGAATTAAAATGGATACAGTATACCGTTCCGGAAGATGGAAGGTATAAAATCCGGTTTGCGGATGCAAAAAATATGGCACGTGTGGATATTTATAAGCTGCGGGACGGACGTTTGACGGATTTGGGCGGTTTGGTACTGGATTTTAACCGGAACTATCAGGACTTCAAAAAGGGTGATATCCTTTATGTCCGCTGTACTTCCTGGCAGGATGCCACTTCCTATGAGCTTTCTATTAAAAAAACAGAAGAACATTATTATGAGGAAAACAAAGAGCATGCCGGGACGGTACGCAGCAATACAAAAGCCAGCACCGTTGCAAATGCTCAGGCTCAGGCAGTGATAGAATATCTGAACGCAGTTTATAAGAATACAGACCGCGGACTTTATGTTGGACATATGGATCAGACGGATAAAAATGTACTGAAAAAACTGGCACAGAAGATCACGGAAGGATGCACGACAGAAACGCAGAAAGCCGATGCGATCGTTCGCTGGGTAGGAAGAAATATCAAGTACGATACCAGTGCATCCAGTTATTCTCCGCAGGTATTCTACACAAGAACCGGTGACTGTTACGGAGATACCATGCTGATTGCGGATCTTGCCAGACTTTGCGGTCTGCGTGCGGCTGTCGCAGAGGGATGGAAAGCAGATCTGACCAGATGGACGATCGAAGAGTTATCGGATATCACAGGACATGCCTGGAATTATATTTATGCAGACGGACAGAGGAGAATGTATGACGGTCTCTGGGGCAACTATAACATGACCGATCCGTCAGCAGTTGCTGCAAAGGGTTATTATTCTTCCGGTGTGGAGGGGATTTATCTTATTGGAAAGGGTGTGGATTCTTCCTTTGCATCCATTTCTCTAGATGCCTGGGCACAGGTTTATCAGAATGGGGAATGGCTGCTTCTGCAATATGGCATGCCGATCAATGCTTATAAACGTGCATACTGGACAGACGACGACGGAGAATTTATAAGAGAAGATGAGACGGGTGTTGGATGGTCCTCAATCTGGGCAGATGATCGCTTTTATCCGGTGTTTGCAGAAGGCTATCAGGAAGATATCAATGGTCAGCTGCTTCGAAAAACATCCGGACAATATTATAAAGACGGAAGGCCAAGACCGGAAAATTCCAGACTTTATATAAATGGCTGGTTTGGGTATCCGCCGGAAGAAGGGGAAGAAGATCCGGTATGGGATTCTTATGCCGGAAAAGACGGCGTTCTTTACAACTGCACGATTGAGAACATCGATGGCACGATGTACTATTTTGCACAGAACGGTCATGCATTCAGACTGAATATGTCACCGGATCAATACTCTATGACCGGAAGGCTTTTGACAGTTCCGACAGGTATCAGCGGTCAGATTCTGGCAGATCGCTCCATTCAGAAATATGCGATCCATAAAAATGAAAACGCTAGGATTGTATTTCGCGATTATGACAGCAGTCTGGTAGATGTCAGCGAAGACGGAACGATCACAACCAAACAAGAGGGTTATGTAACGATTTACTATGATGTTGTCTCGACGGATGGCAGATATTATGTCTCAAATGGGAGTATAGAATTTTTGATCACCAATAAAGCAAAACCGACGCCGGATTATGCAGACCGTCCGGTCGATAATTCTTCTTTTGATGCTGATGACAGCAAAGGAAATGCTGATAACAGCGATGGAACAGAAAAAGTGATCGCACCGAAAACGTATGAACTTTCGAAAGAACAGTATGTATACAATGGAAAAGTGAAGACACCGGAAGTACGGATCTACGGCAAGCATGGAGATCAGCTGCCGGACACTGCCTTTACGGTGGAAAAAGCATCCGGAAGAAAGAATGTCGGAACATATGCTTATAAAATCACGTTCCGCGGTGCATATAAAAAATATGGAACCAAAACACTGACATTTAAGATTCTTCCGAAAGGGACAAATCTTACAAAAGTCGGCAGGGCGAAAAAGGCACTGACCGTAAAATGGAAAAAGCAGACAGCAAAAATGCCGGAGAATCGAATTAACGGTTATCAGATCCGCTATTCCTTAAAGAGCAGCATGAAGCAGTCTAAAATGGTTCGGGTAAAAGGTTATAAAAAGAGCTCTGCCAAAATCAGAAAACTGCAGGCAAAGAAAAAATATTATTTACAGATCCGAACCTATATGACAGTCGGCAAAAAGACTTACTACAGCAAGTGGTCCGCAAAGAAAAATGCGATCACAAAATAAAATAAAATGCAGAAATAAAACAAAATACAAAGCAGAAAGGTGCAAATCATAATGAAAGAATACAAAGAAATCCAGGTGGCACTTTTAGGATTTGGAACCGTCGGACTCGGCGTATATAAAGTATTGCAGATGCAGAAAGAAGAAATGCAGCATAAGATCGGTACCGAGATCAAGATCAAGAAAATCCTGGTGCGAAATCTGGAAAAAGCAGCCGGGAAAATCGAAGATGCCTCTGTGCTGACAGACAGCTGGCAGGAGATCGTAAACGATGACGAGATTCAGATCGTGATCGAAGTAATGGGCGGCATGGAGCCGGCAAGAACGTATATCATGGAAGCGATGCAGGCAGGAAAACAGGTCGTGACGGCAAATAAAGACCTGATCGCAGCCGATGGAAAAGAACTGATGGATCAGGCGAAGAAAAGCGGATGCGATCTGCTGTTTGAAGCAGCGGTTGCCGGTGCGATCCCGATCATCCGACCGCTCAAACAGTGCCTTGCCGGAAATCATTTGAGTGAAATCATGGGAATTGTCAATGGAACCACGAACTTTATCCTGACAAAAATGGCACAGGACGGCATGGAATTCGAAGAAGCCCTGGCACTGGCGACAGAGCTTGGCTATGCAGAGGCCGATCCGACCGCGGACATCGAAGGTCTGGATGCCGGACGAAAAGTAGCAATCATGGCGTCGATCGCTTTCAATTCCCGTGTGACCTTTGACGATGTTTATACCGAAGGGATTACAAAGATCACCGCATCCGATATCCGCTATGCAAAAGAAACCGGCAGCGTGATCAAACTTCTCGGCGTGGCACGCAACACACCGGAAGGAATCGAAGTACGTGTCCATCCGATGCTGATCCCGGAAAGACATCCACTGGCATCCGTCAATGATTCTTTCAACGCCGTTTTTGTACATGGTGATGCCGTGGATGATGCCATGTTCTACGGCCGCGGAGCCGGAGAACTGCCAACGGCAAGTGCGGTGGTCGGAGATATCTTTGATATTGCCAGAAACCTCCAATATGAGTGCTGCGGCAGGATCAGCTGCACCTGCTACAAACAGCTGCCGATCAAAGCGATGGATGACATCTGTTCCAAATACTTCCTGCGTATGCTGGTAGAAAACGAGCCGGGTGTCCTGGCAGCCGTAACCGCCGTGTTCGGCGACCGCAAAGTCAGCATCGAGCAGATCATCCAGAAAAAGAAGATTGGAGAGCTGGCGGAGATCGTAGTCATCACCGAAAAAGTAAAAGAACGCCATGTAAAAGACTCTCTGAAAGCATTTGAAGAGATGACAGCAGTGAAAAAAGTGTCATCTGTGATCCGCGTGTACGGAGAGTAGGGAGATTGAAAGAAATTTCAGAAGTTTTTGCATTAATCATGGTAGAAACGATATGAAAATAGAATAATAACTGTAAAACGAATAGGGAAATAGTTATGAAAATACCTTGTGATTTGAACAAAATGAGGAAAACTATAGTAATTGTGACGCACGATCCTAATGTAGTTCAATATGCATCTAAAAGTATTACTTTATAAGAAAAAATAATGCAAAAGTAATCAAGTTTGAATGTAATTAAAGAGAAAGAAGATGAGTGAAAACCGTCAGTAAAGATATAACTAAATAATAAAAATTAAAAAGTAATATTGAAAATTAAAATGTTATATGCTATAATGCTGTTCGGGCGATAAAATGGGAAAATAAAGATTCATTAAAACACAGAAAACCTCTGGTACTGCCATACCAGAGGTTTTTTTGTTATTTTTTTGCAGAAAATAACAAAACTGAGGTCAGGTTATCGTTGATTTAAGAATTGACGGCTACCTGAAAATCATGTAGAATAAATGCGAAGCAAATATGGTTAAAGAATCCGGGGTTTTTAAGCTCCGGCATCATCATTATAATATAAAGGAGAAATGGAAAAATGAGCAAAAAGCCAACCGTTTTGATGATTCTTGATGGATATGGACTGAATGATAAGGTAGAAGGCAACGCAGTAGCACAGGCGAAAACTCCGGTTATGGACAAGCTGATGGCTGAGTGTCCTTTCGTAAAAGGCAATGCAAGTGGTCTGGCAGTAGGTCTGCCGGATGGACAGATGGGTAACTCTGAAGTCGGACATCTGAACATGGGCGCCGGACGTATCGTATACCAGGAACTGACCAGAATCACAAAAGAAATCCAGGATGGAGATTTCTTCAAAAACGAAGCACTGCTGCATGCAGTAAAGAGTGCAAAAGAAAACGGAAGTGCCCTGCATCTGTTCGGTCTGCTCTCTGACGGCGGTGTACACAGCCACAATACACACCTGTACGCACTGCTTGAGCTGGCAAAAAGAGAAGGTCTGGAAAATGTTTATGTACACTGTTTCCTGGATGGACGTGACACACCACCTGCATCAGGCAAAGGCTATGTAGAACAGCTCGTTGATAAAATGAAAGAGATCGGTGTCGGACAGGTTGCAACTGTTATGGGACGTTACTATGCAATGGATCGTGACAACCGCTGGGATCGTGTAGAGCTGGCTTACAACGCTATGGTAAAAGGCGAAGGTGCAGAAGCAGCATGCGGCATCTGTGCAGTACAGAATTCTTACGACAACGGAAAGAACGATGAGTTCGTAGTTCCGGCTGTTGTTAAGAAAGACGGAGCACCGGTTGCAACAATCAAAGACAAAGATTCTGTAATCTTCTTCAATTTCCGCCCGGACCGTGCAAGAGAGATCACCCGTGCATTCTGTGCAGATGAGTTTGACGGATTCGCAAGAGAAAAGAGACTGGATCTGACTTATGTATGCTTCACAGAGTACGATGAGACGATTCCGAACAAAGAAGTAGCATTCCACAAAGTTTCTATCACAAATACCTTCGGTGAATTCCTGGCAGCACATAACATGACACAGGCAAGAATCGCCGAAACAGAGAAATATGCACACGTTACCTTCTTCTTCAACGGCGGAGTAGAAGAACCGAACAAAGGCGAAGACCGCATCCTGGTAAAATCCCCGAAAGTAGCTACTTACGATCTGAAACCGGAGATGAGTGCATATGAAGTATGCGACAAGCTGACCGAAGCTATCCGTTCTGAAAAATACGATGTGATCATCATCAACTTCGCAAACCCGGATATGGTAGGACATACCGGTATCCAGGCAGCAGCGATCGCAGCAGTGGAAGCTGTTGATGAGTGTGTAGGCAAGACCGTAGAAGCTCTGAAAGAAGTTGGCGGACAGATGTTTATCTGTGCGGATCACGGAAATGCAGAGCAGCTGATCGACTACGAAACAGGTGCACCGTTTACCGCACATACAACCAACCCGGTTCCGTTCATTCTGGTAAATTATGACGAGAACTATACACTGCATGAAGGCGGATGCCTGGCAGACATCGCTCCGACTCTGATCGAGATGATGGGTATGCAGCAGCCGGCTGAAATGACAGGAAAATCTCTGCTGGTACGCAAATAATTTCTGAAGATCAGTCTTTGCATATGCAAAGCGATGTATAAAGAAAAACAAAAAGGACACACTATCCACAAGGAGGTGTGTCTTTTTTATGCAGAAATTCATTGCAATCAAAGATGTGTACGCAAGGGAAATTCTGGATTCCAGAGGGAATCCTACGATAGAAGTGGAAGTACTGGCTGAGGGAGATATTGTTGGGAGAGCGGCTGTGCCGTCCGGAGCTTCGACCGGGCAGTTTGAGGCGGTAGAACTCCGTGATCAGGAAAGACGTTACAATGGACTTGGCGTGCGGCGTGCCGCAGAACATGTCAACACGATCCTGGCAGACTGTGTGATTGGTGATAATGTACTGGAACAGCGGAAAATTGATGAAAAACTCTGTCATATAGATGGAACAGAGAACAAAGAAAATCTGGGGGCAAATGCAATTCTTGGCATATCAATGGCAGTAGCTCAGACGGCGGCAAAGGCACTGCATCTGCCGCTGTATCAGTATCTTGGCGGAACGTTTGCCCATCAGATGCCGGTGCCAATGATGAACATTTTAAACGGAGGACGCCATGCATCCAATACCGTCGATCTCCAGGAATTTATGATCATGCCGTTTGGGGCAGAGAATTTTTCAAAAGGACTTCAGATGTGTGCAGAGATTTACCACACACTGAAAAAGATTCTGGATGTTCGGGGGTTATCAACCGGAGTTGGAGACGAGGGCGGATTTGCCCCGAACCTGAAAAATTCAGAAGAAGTTCTGGATGTCATTGTGGAAGCGGTCGAGAAGAGCGGTTATCAGATGAAAAAAGATATTATGATCGCACTGGATGCGGCGGCTAGTGAACTTTACGATGAAAGACAGGGAATTTACCGGTTTGAAGGAGAAGGAAAAGAACGCACCACAGAAGAGATGATCGCATATTATAAGAGACTGACTGAAAAATATCCGATTTTTTCTATCGAGGACGGACTGTTTGAAGATGACTGGATTGGATGGAAACACCTGACAGAAGAACTGGGGCAGAAAGTACAGCTGGTGGGTGATGATCTGTTTGTGACAAATACCAGACGTCTGCGAAAAGGCATAAAACTCGGGGCTGCCAATGCGATCCTGGTCAAAGTAAATCAGATAGGAACACTGACGGAAGCGTTTGAAGCAATCGAACTTGCAAAACGGAGCGGGTACGCTGCGATCATCTCGCATCGTTCCGGTGAAACAGAGGATACGATGATTGCGGATATCGCAGTTGCCACAGGAGCCGGACAGATCAAAACAGGAGCTCCGTGTCGCAGCGAAAGAATTGCAAAATATAACCAATTATTGCGTATTGAAGAGCATATTTAAGTTGACAAAGAAATACAAACTATGCTAAACTGTTTTTGTTTGGTATAGGAGGTGTTAATGTGGAAATCTTGAGAACAGTTATCAATATACTCTTTATTTTGGATTGTATCGCACTGACCGTTATCGTATTGATGCAGGAAGGAAAGTCCGCAGGGCTGGGAGCTATTGCAGGTGCAGCAGATACTTACTGGGGAAAGAACAAAGGCCGTTCTATGGAAGGAGCACTTGTGAAATCCACAAAGTTTCTTGCAATCGCATTTATCGTAATTTCCATAGTTCTGAATCTGAATTTCTAAGAAACCTGCAGAATTGTCACAGGCAGGTTCTTTTGAACGCATGACACGTTAAAACACTCTTGTGGTTGGTAACTGCAAGGGTGTTTTTTAGCGTTACCGGTCAGAAAAAACAGCACACCGATTCCCCACATGATGAACAAGGAGGGTAACATGGACAGCAAACAGTTAGAAAAAAGAAAAAAGGTTCTTTTAGACCTGATGAACGATAAAATATATGTACCGATGAAGATCAAGGAGCTTGCTATCATCCTCCAGGTGTCAAAAGAAGAACGGCTGGATCTGGAGCTGGTCCTGAATGAACTTCTGGCAGAGGGCAAGATTGAAATCTCCAAAAGAGGCAAGTATAAAATTGCAAAAGAAAAGACGGTTACCGGAACCTTTGTGACGCATCCGAAAGGCTTTGGTTTTATTGAAGTGGAAGGCAGAGACGATGATATTTATGTTTCAGAAGAAAACATCGGCAATGCTTTTTACGGAGATGTGGTTCAGGCGACTCTGATCTCCGGGACGACCGGGAAACGTCAGGAAGGACGCATCACACAGGTCATCTCCCATACGGTCAAGGAAGTGGTTGGCATCTATGAACAGAGCAAACATTTTGGCTTTGTGATTCCGGACAACCAGAAAATCCTTCAGGATATTTTTATCCCGCAGGAGCGCTCGAAAGGGGCAGTAAGCGGACATAAGGTCGTGGTGGAACTGACGGATTTCGGCGGCAATGGAAAAAAGCCGGAGGGAAAGGTCGTAGAGATTCTGGGACATGTGAACGACCCGGGGACGGATATTCTCTCGATCGTGCGAGGTTACGATCTGCCGACCGAGTTCCCGGAGAAGATCATGAATCAGGTGGAGCGCGTGGCAGGTGAGGTCAGCACGGCCGATATGGCAGGTCGCATGGATCTGCGGGACTGGCAGACGGTGACGATCGACGGAGAGGATGCCAAGGATTTGGACGATGCCATCACCCTGACGAAGGAGGGGGATGTCTACCGCCTGGGCGTTCATATTGCGGATGTCACGAATTATGTGCAGGAGCGCAGCGCCCTTGACGTGGAGGCTCTAAAGCGCGGCACATCGGTCTATCTTGTCGACCGTGTGATTCCGATGCTTCCGCATGCGCTTTCCAACGGCATCTGTTCGCTGAACGCCGGGGAGAACCGGTTGGCATTAAGCTGTATCATGACCGTGGATGCGAAGGGAAATGTGATCGATCACGTGATTGCGGAGACAGTCATTAAGGTCGACCGCCGCATGAGTTACACCAGTGTCAAAAAGATCCTGGAGGATCACGATGAGGCGGAGATCCGTGAGTATGAGGAGCTTGTGCCAATGTTTGAGAGGATGCTCGGCTACACGACGCAATCAAGACTATAGTGTGGAACAGCTTCGACGTGACC
>OGZG01003052.1_pt1 | contig 10580 bp, 9 predicted proteins | sample 1576781 | NCBI WGS metagenome assembly OGZG01 (sample SAMEA3541502, study PRJEB24748) | human gut metagenome | biome: human gut; feature: human-associated habitat; material: faeces | place: China | collected 2012 | reverse complement strand
AGGACACGTCCTCTTCTGAGGCAAACCAACGGAATAACATTCCTACCACCAACCCCGGCCGGAGCGCGAGCTGCGTCGCCGCCCAAAGCGCGGCGCCCGCGGTGATGCCGACGAGCACGCCCTCACACGCGACCATATCGCGGCCTGCGGCGTAGGCGTCCTCCTCGCGGACACAGATGATCTCGTCGATGAGCGAAACGTCCATATTTTTCGGGATGAAGTTCGCTCCGATGCCCATCAGTCCGTGCGGCCCGGCCTTGCCGCCCGAGAGCAGCGGCGAGCCCGCCGGCTCGACGGCCACGAGCTTCACGTCCGGATTTTTCTCCTTGAGATAGCGTCCCGTGCCGGAGAATGTGCCGCCCGTGCCGATGCCAGCGACGAAAAGATCGACGCAGCCGTCGGTATCGCGCCAGAGCTCGGGGCCGGTGGTGAGATAGTGCGCCTCGGGGTTCGCGGGATTGTCGAACTGTGCGGGGATGAAGCTCTTCGGTGTTGCCGCCGCCAACTCCTCCGCGCGCTTCACGGCGCCCGCCATGCCTTCCGCCGCCGGTGTCAGCACCAGTTCCGCACCGTAGGCTTTGAGCAGATTCCGACGCTCCACGCTCATGCTCTCCGGCATGGTGAGGATCACGCGGTAGCCGTGGACCTTGGCCATCGCGGCGAGGCCGATGCCGGTGTTGCCGCTCGTCGGCTCAATGATGACGCTCCCCGGAACGAGCTTTCCCTCCGCCTCGGCGCGTTCGATCATGTGCTTCGCCACGCGGTCCTTGGCGCTGCCCGCCACGTTGCAGCACTCGAGCTTGGCAAGGATGCGGGCGTTCAGGCCGTGCCTGCGCTCGTAGCGACACAGCTCCAGCAGCGGGGTGTTTCCCGCTAATTCGGCGACGGAATGGAAGATGTTCATAGGGGCGCTCCTTTCTTGAAAATGCAAGTAAAATAATAGGATATTATATGCGCCGGACGGGCGCATTGCAAGCATTTTTCCAGTCCGTGCAAAAAAGAGGCGGAAATGTGAAAATACCCCTTGCATTTTCGGAGCCGCTGTGCTATGATACACAAGCTGTCTGAAAGGACACGCGCCGTTAGCTCAGCTGGATAGAGCGTCTGGCTACGGACCAGAAGGCCGGGGGTTCGAATCCCTCACGGCGTACCAAAAGTCCTCGAAATCATCTGATTTCGAGGACTTTTGCTTTTCATAAGTTCCGTTTTTTGGGTACCGCTTTTTTCTGACCCAAACGATGACCCCAACGGGAGCGGATAGCGGAAACCGTCAGACAGCACGGGATAGGATACTCCCCATGGTCTGGGCGGCTTTGAGTTGGGCGTCGGTGGTGACGTGGGCGTAGGTGTCCAGCGTGAAGCCCGCCGAGTAGTGGTCGAGCATACTGCTGACGGTCTTGATGTCCACGCCGTTCTGGAGCGCCATCGTGGCGAAGGTGTGTATAAATCGTGAAACTCGAATTGAGTGATTAATTGCACTATTTGGCAGTTTTGTGAAACAAATTGCGGGATAGTGCTTTTTATTCTCAATCATCTGCTATACTTGAAATAATAAAAATGATAATTGAGGGATAGCAAGAATTGGTGCATTCCTTCAAAACCATCAAGTCACAAAAAGGGATTCTGTTGGGCGCATATTGAATCAGTCCTTCTAACTAGCCAAGGTTATGATGTGCCTCTGCTAAGAGAAATGCCAATTCATCGTCCATTTTAGGTGTAAAGGCGCTCTTGAAAATCAGGGCAAACATTTCCGGTACTACGCTGATGTGCATGATCAGGACTCCCAAGCCGCCTACAATATAAATCAGAGCCGAACGGCACAACTTTTTCCATGATATCCGCGATTCGCTTTAGGCCGCCATCGGCAGTAGCAAGGTATCAGTCGGTTTTTTCTACAAAACAAGGGGCCTTCGTAAAGGTGCCTCCCGATAAGAAAACATCGTGGGGCAAGAGAGAAACGGTATAGCTTCGGCTATGCCGTTTTTCTCATTCTTGCCTTGATGAAGTAACTTTCGATACTTCCAGGGCTCCAATGCCCTTATAGTAGATGTCAATTTCCTGGGTGCGGTTCTTGCCCTTTGGATCGCTGGCGGCATGGACAACGATCTTCTCGACAAACTCATGTAAGATACATGGGGTTAATTCAGGAATTTCCGTATACCGTTCTACAACGGAGAGAAACCTTTCCACATTGGCGCTTTTTTGTTCCTCTGCTTCGATTTCATCACGGAGAGCAGCCGCTACATCTTGAAGCTGATGCTGCTCTTTCTCGTAATCGGTAGAGAGCTTTTGAAAACGCTCGTCAGAAAGTTTTCCCGAAATAGTATCTTCGTAGAGCCGCTTGAAAATGGTGTCCAGCTCTGCAATCCGCTTTTCGGCATCGGCCAATGTTTTCTGCCGTTTTGCCAAATCTTGGTTACGTTGGCGCATATCCGCATCCATGACCATCTTCACAAAATCGTCTTTGCGCTGTGATGCGAAGGAAACGATCTCGCGCAGATTTTGCAGAACCAATTCTTCCAGGATAACAGTTCGGATAGAATGTGTCTGCCCACATACATCACGGCTTTTCCGATAGCCGGAACACAGATAGTATTCCTGATCGCGCCGGAAATTGGTTGCCCTGCATTGGTACATAATGGAGCCGCAGTCGGCACAGAACATCATGCCGGAGAACATACCCATTTCTCCCATCTTTGTGGGTCGGCGCCGCGTCTGCCTTGCGAGCCTTGCTGCATCGGCAATCGCCTCCGTCCAGATGGCTTCGTGGGTATTATCAAAAATCTTCCATTCGCTTTCTGGATTGTGCAAGGTCTTTTTACTCTTGTAGGATTTTTTACGGGTTTTGAAATTAACTGTGTGCCCCAGGTATTCACGCCAGCGGTCCATGATGTCGGCAATCGTAGAAGAATCCCAAGCGTAAGGAGAACCTTTCTTTGTGACATTGGTTGTTCTGCCCTTGCTCGCATAGTAAGCAGCCGGAGTAAGAATTTTTCTTTCCGTCAGTTTTCTTGCAATCTGCGAGGGTCCCAAACCATCCATGATATAGAGACCAATTTCATAAACTACCTGGGCGGCTTCTTCATCCTTCACCCATTGCTTTTTGTCATCAGACGATTTCATGTATCCATACGGAGGCAAAACAGTCAAATGTTCTCCTGCATTGCCTTTCACTTTCATAACGGCACGGATTTTTTTGCTGGTGTCTTTAGCGTACCATTCATTGATGATATTGCGGAAGGGCATAAACTCGTTGTCACCCTGAGTGCTGTCCACACCATCATTCACCGCAATAAAGTGAATATCATGTTCGGGAAACATGATTTCCGTATACATGCCGACTTGCAGATAATCACGTCCGAAACGTGACATATCCTTGATGATGACCCTCTTGACAAGGCCAGCCTCAATGTCTGCAATCATCTGCTGAAAGCCTGGGCGGTTGAAGGTCGTACCTGAGATGCCATCATCAACATAGAATTTGAAATTGCTGTATCCATGCTCACGGGCATACTTTTCCAGGATTTTTTTCTGAGACGAGATTTGTCAAGGGTATTCTCTTCTCGAAAATACAATTTCAAAATCATTATATGAATGAGTCAGTCCTCTTTCGGGTCTGACTCTTTTTTCTTAAAGACTTATACAATCTTAGTTTCGATTGCAGGACCCTTTTCCCCACTTAATACTTTAAGCGGTATTATGGCCTTGCAAGAAAGAAATGAGGTGAACAATTATGAGTATTACAAATGCGGCGAGAAGATTTGAACAGAGATTTGACGCAAAAGCGGAGCGCTTTATTTGGCATCATCCGCTACTTGGCTTCATCTCCATCTTTGTTGGAATGCCATTACTGGTTTTGGCGTGTGTCTGTATCAGTACGATTGTTATCGCCTTTCCTATGGCATGGCTTTTGGGTTGGTTGTAATCTTTATTTCATCTTTAAACGCACAAAAGATGACTAATGCCATTTTTAGAAGAAAGGTTTTATGATATTGGGGACAGCAAAAAAGGAGGATGAATCTTATGCAAATGCTAATTGCACTCATAGGTGTATGTGCGGCAGCAATGCTGCTGTGGTATGTCTATATTTTAATGAAGGGAGATGATCAGGCATGAGCACCATGATTCAGTATGTTTTATACCTTGCCATTCTGGTTGTTTTGGCAATTCCGCTGGGCGCATACATAAAAAACGTCATGAGCGGCGAGAAAACTTTTTTGTCCAAAGTTCTGACACCGTGCGAAAACCTGATTTACAAGGTTATGCGTGTAGACAGAGAAGAACAGATGACATGGAAAAAATATGCGGTAAGTGTAATGATTTTTTCCGGTATCGGGCTTGTTTTTCTGTTCCTGCTTCAACTTCTGCAGGGAGTTCTTCCCGGAAACCCGCAGAATCTTTCCGGTGTGAAATGGGATTTGGCATTTAACACTTCTGCAAGTTTCATTACCAATACAAACTGGCAGGCATATTCCGGTGAATCCACATTGAGTTATCTCACTCAGGCTTTAGGTCTGACTGTTCAGAACTTTGTTTCCGCAGCTACAGGTATCGCCGTTCTATTTGCATTGATCCGTGGCTTTATCAAGGTGAAATCCTCCGGGTTGGGAAGCTTTTGGGTGGACTTGACCCGCATCGTGGTTCACATCCTGCTCCCGCTGAATCTGGTCATTTCTCTGTTGCTGGTAGGCGGCGGCGTGATTCAGAACCTGAAAAGTGCAGAAACAGTATCCCTTGTAGAACCGATTGCCGTCAGTGCAGAAGGCGAAATCCTTGAGGATGCGGTAATTGACTTAGACACCGAAACCGTCACTGTAGATGGCGAAATCGTTTCGGATGCACAGATCGTCACCGAGCAGTTCGTACCGATGGGTCCTGCGGCCAGCCAGGTCGCAATCAAACAGACCGGCACCAACGGCGGCGGTTATATGGGCGTCAACTCCGCACATCCTTTGGAAAATTCCAATGCTTTTACCAATCTGATCGAAATGATTTCCATTCTACTGATTCCGGCGGCACTGTGTTTCACATTCGGTTCTGCGGTAAAAAACAAGAAGCAGGGTATTGCAATCTTTATGGCAATGTTTCTCTGCCTGGTTGTTGCCTTGGGCTGCATCGCTGTCACTGAACAGGCTGGCACATCCCAGCTTGCACAAAACGGCGCAGTCAATATGTCAATGGCCGAACAGGCAGGCGGCAATATGGAGGGCAAGGAGACTCGCTTCGGTATTGCAGCGTCCTCTACCTGGGCAGCCTTCACCACAGCAGCTTCTAACGGCTCTGTAAATTCCATGCATGACAGCTACACGCCGCTTGCCGGTATGGTGACTATGCTGCTGATGCAGCTTGGCGAGGTTGTTTTCGGCGGCGTGGGCTGCGGCCTTTACGGTATGCTTGCTTTTGCCATTCTGGCGGTGTTTATTGCCGGTCTGATGGTAGGCCGCACTCCGGAATTCCTTGGCAAGAAAATTGAGCCTTATGAGATGAAATGGTCGGTACTGGTTTGCCTTGCAACACCCATTGCAATTCTGGTCGGCAGCGGCCTTGCCGCTGTAGTACCCTCTGTCATGGATAGCCTGCATAACGGCGGTGCCCACGGTTTCTCTGAGATGCTGTACACCTACTCATCCTGTGGCGGCAATAACGGCTCTGCCTTTGCCGGTTTCAATGGGAATACCGTATTTCTGAATGTAAGTCTGGGACTGGTGATGCTCTTTGCCCGGTTCCTGCCCATCATCGGCACACTTGCAATCGCAGGCAGCCTGGCTGGGAAAAAGAAAATTGCTACGACTGCGGGCACCTTGTCTACCACAAATGGAATGTTTGTTTTCCTGCTGATTGTTGTGGTATTGCTGATCGGTGCGCTGAGCTTCTTCCCGGCGCTTGCCCTTGGTCCGCTTGCTGAGTTCTTTGGCAGCATTGCATAAAGGAGGTTTACAGATATGCGTACAAAACAGAAAAGTGCTTTTGCCGACCGGAAAATGCTCGGCAGGGCAATTAAAGATTCTTTTGTGAAATTAAGTCCGAAAACACAGGCAAAAAACCCGGTCATGTTTCTGGTTTTTGTGTCTGCGATCTTGACCAGTATCCTTTGGGTGGTATCCCTGTTCGGGTTAAAAGACGCTCCAAGCGGATATACACTGGCGATTGCCATTATACTTTGGTTTACCGTGCTATTTGCCAACTTTGCCGAGGCCATTGCAGAAGGCCGTGGTAAAGCACAGGCAGATTCTCTCCGGGCATCCCGAAAGGATGTGGATGCACATAAAATTTCATCCGTATCGCAGAAGGACAGCGTGACTGTGGTTCCATCCGCCCTACTGAAAAAAGGGGAACTGGTGATTGTCAAAGCGGGAGAGCAGATTCCGGCAGACGGTGAAGTCATAGAAGGTGCGGCATCTGTGGATGAAAGCGCCATCACCGGCGAATCCGCTCCTGTAATTCGTGAGGCAGGCGGCGACCGCAGCGCTGTAACCGGCGGCACCACTGTACTGTCGGACTGGATTGTTGTCAGAGTGACCAACGAAGCCGGAGAAAGCTTTCTGGACAAGATGATTGCGATGGTAGAAGGTGCTGCCCGGAAGAAGACGCCCAACGAAATTGCTTTGCAGATTTTTCTGGTAGCCTTGTCCATTATCTTTATCTTGGTGACAGTCTCTCTCTACACGTATTCCATTTTTTCTGCAAAGCTGGCGGGAATTGAGAATCCCACCTCTGTAACAACTCTGGTAGCGCTGTTGGTGTGCCTTGCGCCTACTACCATTGGTGCCTTGCTTTCCGCCATCGGTATTGCCGGTATGTCCCGACTGAACCAGGCAAATGTTCTGGCCATGAGTGGTCGTGCCATTGAAGCCGCCGGTGATGTAGACATTCTGATGCTTGACAAAACCGGAACAATCACCCTGGGCAATCGACAGGCATCGGAGTTCATTCCGGTAGATGGTGTTGATATTCAGGAACTGGCGGACGCCGCTCAGCTTTCTTCTCTGGCCGATGAAACCCCCGAGGGCAGAAGCGTTGTTGTGCTGGCAAAGGAGCAGTTTGGAATTCGTGGCAGAAGCCTTCAGGACAAGAATATGCACTTTGTCCCATTTACTGCCGTGACTCGTATGAGCGGCGTCGACTTTGACGGCAACGAAATCCGAAAAGGCGCAGCAGATGCCATGCAGAGTTATGTGACCCATGCAGGCGGAATGTATTCTCCAGACTGTGATCGAGTTGTCAAGTCTATTGCATCCAAGGGCGGCACACCTTTAGTTGTGGCTAAGAACCACAAGATTCTCGGTGTTATCTATTTGAAGGATATTATCAAGCAGGGTGTGAAGGAGAAATTCTCAGATCTGCGGAAAATGGGCATCAAGACCATTATGATCACCGGCGACAATCCGATTACTGCTGCGGCCATTGCTGCCGAGGCCGGTGTGGATGACTTCCTTGCGGAAGCAACGCCGGAAGGAAAGCTGGCAATGATTCGTGATTTTCAGGCCAAGGGTCATTTGGTCGCCATGACAGGCGACGGCACCAACGACGCTCCGGCTTTGGCACAAGCAGATGTTGCAGTTGCCATGAACAGCGGCACACAAGCGGCCAAAGAAGCAGGCAACATGGTGGATTTGGACTCTTCCCCCACAAAACTGATCGACATTGTTCGCATCGGCAAACAGCTTTTGATGACACGAGGCAGCCTGACTACCTTCTCCATTGCCAACGATGTGGCAAAATACTTTGCCATTATTCCGGCGCTGTTTATGGGACTTTATCCGGGACTGTCTGCTCTGAATATTATGGGGCTGCATTCCCCGCAAAGCGCTGTCCTCTCTGCGATTATTTATAATGCACTCATCATTATTGCACTCATTCCGTTGGCGCTAAAAGGTGTGAAATATCGTGAAGTTGCTGCTGGAAAGCTGCTGTCACGGAACCTGCTGGTTTATGGTCTGGGCGGTCTGGCGGCTCCCTTTATCTTTGTGAAACTGATTGATGTTCTGCTGGTGTTCACCGGCCTGGCATAAGGAGGAGATATATCATGAAAACAATAAAAAGTGTATTACCAAAGGCAGGTATGATCTTTTTAATCTTTACTCTGCTGTGCGGCGTGATCTATACGGGTGTTGTCACAGGAATTGCTCAGCTTATTTTCCCGGATAATGCCAATGGAAGTATCATTGAAGTAGATGGGAAAAAATACGGCTGTGAGTTGCTGGGGCAGCAATATACGGATGAGTCCCATATGTGGGGGCGCATTATGAATATCGATGTTTCTACCTATACAGATGAAAACGGAAAGGCGCTGATGTATGCCGCCCCATCTAACATCTCTCCGGCAAGCGAGGAGTATGCACAGCTCGTGGCAGAGCGGGTGGAAAAGCTCCGGGCTGCCGACCAGGATATGGATGAAACAGCTGTTCCGGTGGATCTTGTCACCTGTTCCGGAAGTGGGCTTGATCCCCATATTTCCCCGGCAGCAGCGGAGTATCAGGTAGCACGTATTGCAAAAGCAAACGATATGACAGATGATGAAGTGTGTAATATCATTCGAAAATGTACCGAAGGACGTTTCCTTGGCATCTTTGGCGAAGAGACCGTCAATGTACTGGAAGTCAATCTTATGCTAGACGGTATTCTGGAGAAGTAAATGAATATAGCAAAAATCGTGATTCCCAAAATCTCCAATAAGGAATAGATTCAGCATCTTAATACGGTCTTAATACAGATAAATATTCTCTTATACCCTCTTTACGCTCTTTGATTTATGATTAAGGACATATAAAGGGGTATAAAGGAGGCTCGCAGTTATGAGGGTGGTGTTGTTAAAAAGAAAATTGACTTCGTTTCAAATTATCATCATTGGTTTTTGGGGTGTGATCATTTTCGGTACCTTCCTTTTAATGTTACCGTTTTCCAGCCGCAGCGGACTGGCAACGCCTTTCTTTGAGGCATTGTTTACTTCTACCTCAGCAGTCTGTGTAACCGGACTCATTATACATGATACGGCAACATACTGGTCGGTCTTCGGTCAGATTGTCATTTTGCTGCTGATTCAGATCGGCGGCATGGGAGTTATTACTGTGGCCGCATCCTTTGCAATGATTTCCGGGCGGAAGATTTCTTTGATGCAGCGCAGTACCATGCAGGAAGCGATTTCAGCGCCAAAGGTAGGGGGAATCGTTCGCCTGACTGGCTTTATCGTCAGGGGGACATTGGTGATGGAGTTGCTGTGTGCAGCGGTTATGGCACCAGTGTTTTGCCGTGATTTCGGGAAAAAGGGTCTTTGGATGGCGCTGTTTCATTCCGTGTCCGCTTTTTGCAACGCGGGCTTTGATCTGTTGGGTGTGCGCACTCCATTTTCCTCCCTGACAAGCTATGCAGCGAATCCAGTCATAAACTTTACTATTATGTTCTTAATTGTGGTTGGCGGTATTGGCTTTCTGACTTGGGATGATATTCGGGCAAATCGACTGCATTTGCGCAAATATAGGATGCAGAGCAAGGTGATTCTTTGTACCACAGCGGTTTTATTGATCGTTCCGGCAATGTACTTTTATTTTTTTGAGTTTGATGATCTCACGCGAAAGGAACGACTTTTATCTTCTCTTTTTCAAGCTGTGACACCACGAACGGCGGGTTTTAATACGGTGGAATTAACTGATTTGAGTGAGGCGGGACAATTTATCACCATTGCGTTGATGCTGATTGGCGGTAGTCCTGGGTCTACCGCAGGAGGTCTAAAAACAACAACCATTGCTGTTTTGTTTACTACCGCAATTTCCACTTTTCGGCGTAGAGAAAATGCAAATATCTTTGGACGTCGCATCGATGATGATGTCGTAAAAAATGCAACGACAATTTCGCTTATGTATATCACGCTATGTTGTACCGGTGGCCTTATCATCAGTGTTTCCGAAGGACTTCCCATGATTACCTGCCTTTTTGAAACTGCCTCGGCTGTTGGCACAGTCGGCCTGTCCCTGGGAATTACGCCGGAACTGAATCTGCTCTCACGGAGTGTTTTGATTCTGCTGATGTTTTTTGGACGAGTCGGTGGCCTTACATTAATTTTTGCGGCCTTATCCAGTACACAAAAGAAAGTTTTAAAACTACCAAAGGAAAAAATAACAGTAGGATAAAGGAGACATTATGAAATCAATTCTTCTAATTGGTCTTGGGCGATTTGGAAAGCATATTGCCATGCACTTGAATCATTTGGGTCACCAAGTGATGGCGGTAGATACTTCAGAGGAACGTGTAGAGGATGTTTTGCCCATTGTTACCAACGCACAGATTGGAGACAGTACGAATGCCGATTTTTTGGAATCTCTCGGTGTTCGCAATTATGATGTATGTATTGTTGCCATCGGCAACAATTTTCAGAGTTCGTTGGAAACAACTTCTCTGCTTAGTGAATTAGGAGCGAGGTTTGTAGTTTCCAGAGCTGCAACCGACGTTCAGGAAAAATTTTTGTTACGTAATGGTGCAAATGAAGTAGTCTATCCAGAAAAACAGCTTGCAAAGTGGACTGCAATCCGTTACAGTGCGGACCCAACGAATGGGAGAATCCCTATGAGAAGCGATGAAGAGTT
>OGZG01003047.1_pt1 | contig 10588 bp, 9 predicted proteins | sample 1576781 | NCBI WGS metagenome assembly OGZG01 (sample SAMEA3541502, study PRJEB24748) | human gut metagenome | biome: human gut; feature: human-associated habitat; material: faeces | place: China | collected 2012 | reverse complement strand
ACCAACACTTTCTATAAAGGTGACCGCTATACCACCGCCGGCCACCGCGAAACATTAAAAGTTAACGGCTGGGATTTTTGTACTGTAGACATTATGGACGAGGAAGGAGCAGTAATGCTGCCAGTAAAAGGAGGCAAACATTTTCAGGAAATGTCGATCGCTAAAAATATGCTTAATTATGATTCCATGATCGTTTTGACGCATTTTAAAGGACACACTATGGGAGGATTTGGCGGTTCAATGAAAAATATAGCAATTGGCAACGCAGATGGCAGGATCGGCAAAGCCATGCTGCATACCTCTGACCCATCCAACCCCTGGGAATATAGCCAAGAGCGTTTTATGGAAAATATGGCTGAATCAGCAAAGGCTACAACAGATTTTTTTGGTAAACAAATCATTTATATCAATGTATTGCGCAATATGTCTGTTGACTGCGACTGTGCCGGGCTTGCTGCGGCACCGCCAACAACTCCTGATATCGGCATCCTTGCTTCTACAGATATTCTTGCCGTCGATCAGGCTTCTATCGACCTTGTTTTTGCTTTACCAGATGCTGCTAAGCATGATCTCCAGGAACGGATCGAATCACGTCGCGGTCTGCGGCAGCTCAGTTACATGAAAGAACTTTCCATGGGTAATGATCAATATGAATTAATTACCATTGAATAAAAGAAAAGCTGCCGTTAAACGGCAGCTTTTTTATTATTCCTTCAGCAATTCTCCGATTAAAAAACTCGTCTCAGCCTTCAATAATCTCACTTTTCTTATCTTGCCACATAGTTCAGCTTCCGACCGAACATAGACCCGTAAATAATTACTGGTCAAACCTTCTATATAGCCATCCTCAACAGTCTGTTCAAACAATACCTCCACAGCACTGCCAACAAAACGTTCTAAAAATTTCTGCTGCTGCTTATGATCAAGCTCAGCAAGTTGTGCACAACGTCTTTGCTTAACAGTTTCAGGAATTTGATTGGGCATTTTTTCGGCCGGAGTTCCCTTCCGTTTGGAATAAGGGAAAATATGCATTTTACTGAACCCGCAGTTTTCTGCAAAAACCAGTGTAGATGCAAACTCCTCTTCCGTCTCACCCGGGAATCCGGCAATAATATCAGTAGTAATGGCAATATCAGGAATACGTTTACGGATATCGGCCAAAAGTTCGGTAAAACGTCGGGTATCATACGGCCTGTGCATTCTGGCTAAAGTTGTATCACAGCCTGCCTGCAAAGGTAAATGCAGCTGTCGGCACAACCGTTTATCTTTTTCCATAAGATTAAGCAGCCTCGCTTCGACCTCCACTGATTCCAATGACCCCAACCGCAGTCTCTGCAGACCCTCTACACTTAAAGCTGCCTCAACAGCATCAAATAAAGTCAGTTTTCCATCATGTTCTTTACCATAGCAGCCAAGGTGAATACCGATAAGCACTATTTCTTTATAACCAGAAGCTACAAGCTTTTTAACTTCTTCCCTGATACTTGTCAGACTACGCGAACGCAACGGTCCGCGGGCAAAAGGAATAATACAATAAGTACAGAATTGATTGCAGCCTTCCTGTATTTTTAAAAAAGCTCTGGTCTTATCACTAACATCACCTGCACTCAGTTCTTCAAACTCAGTGTTGGCACTCAGCTTACGCACGCTGTCTATTGTATCAACAGACTGAAAAGCAGCAGCTTCTTCTACCAACCGTACGATATCTGCTCTATCCTGATTCCCGATAATAAGATCAACACCAGGAATTGTCTTCACTTCTTCTGCCGCCGTCTGTGGATAACAGCCAGTCACAACCACGAAAGCAGTTGGGTTTCTGCGCACAGCACGATTGATCATCTGCCGCGATTTACGCTGCCCCGTATTGGTAACAACACAAGTATTGATCACATAAATATCAGCTTCGCAATTAAAACCAACTACAGTATAACCATGACTGCGAAATATCGCTTCCATGCTGGCAGTATCGGCCTGATTGACTTTACAGCCTAAAGTGTAAAATGCTATTCTTTTCATCAATCAGCCTCCTAAATCACCAGTTTCATAAAATATTGCGGCCGCAGCTACTAATGCAGCTGTTTCTGCACGTAATATGCGCTTGCCTAAACTTACTACCAATGCCCCAGCTGTCCGGGCCTGCTGTAATTCCGTCTCGGAAATACCGCCCTCCGGGCCTATGATCAGCAGCAGCTCCTTCAAAGCCTGCTCCTTTTGCAGCGCAGCCTTCAAACCAAGCTTATCCTCACATTCATAAGCTATCAGTTTACAGTCACAGGGATTATCAGCAAGCATCTGTTCCATCGTCTGTACTGGCTGCACCATTGGTATAATATCACGCTTACTCTGTTTCGCAGCCGCTTCAGCAATTTTCTGCCAGCGCTCAGCTTTCTTAACAGCTTTATCACCTTCCAGGCGTACGACCGAATGCTCCATAGCTACTGGTATAATCTCACTGACTCCCAGTTCTACAGCCTTCTGGATAATAAAATCCATTTTTTCACCTTTAGCCAACCCTTGTGCCAGTACGATTCGCACTGAAGGCTCATGACTTTCCGCCAGTACCTCCAGACATTTGACTGTCACAACACTTTCATTAGCATCAGCAATTTCAGCAAGAGCCGTGACACCATCATCACTTACAATCTGTACTCTGGACCCGCATTGCATCCGCAGTACAGTATAAATATGCCTGGCATCAACACCCATTATTGTCATCGTATCACTGTATGGCTGCGGTATAAAAAATCTATGCACCGTCAGTCCTCCTTACGCATCTGCATAACAACCCAGCCGCCTTTGGCATCAACAGCTTCGACACACAAACCGACTTTGGAGGCAGCTGCTGATACATCATTCTGCCGTTCTTCAATAATACCGCTGGCAAGGAATATTCCTCCGGATTTTAACTTACCGGGAATATCCTGCAGAAGCATAATAATAATATCGGCAATAATATTAGCAATGATAATATCAGCCTTACCTTCTGTACCATGCAGCAAATCACCCTGTTGCACACTGATTTTTTCTGTCAGTTCATTGCCGGCAATATTTTCAATAGCTACTCGTACCGCAGTAGCATCAATATCCACCGCTTTAACTGTTTTAGCACCAAGTTTAGCAGCAGCAATAGCCAGAATTCCAGAGCCAGTACCAACATCAAATACTTCCATACCAGTACGCAGAACTTTTTCCAAACGTTCCATACACATACAGGTCGTATGATGTGTTCCTGTACCAAACGCCATCCCTGGATCGATTTCAATAATATGTTCACCAGCTTTAGATGTATATTTTTCCCAGGTAGGCTTAATCACCAATGTTCTGCCAATATGCGTAACATGGAAATACTGTTTCCATTCGTTAGCCCAATCCTGCTCGGAAACAGTACGAAAACACGTATTACCAAAGCGACATTTACCAATACGCGTTTCCAAATTTGTTAAGTCCTCATCAATCTGTGTAAGACGTGGCTGCAGCTCTTCATCCTCCGGATAATAAGCAGTTATCGTAACCACTTCTGTGTTTTCCTGCTCAGGAATATCGCATAATTCCCAAGTGCCTGAATTACGCAAAGTGTTTATCAAAACCGGGTCCTCAATAACAACACCATTGTTTGCACCTGCAGCACGCATAATTTCGGCAACCAGATCAGCTGCCTCATGTGTAGTTTGTATACTTACCTCTATCCATTGTGACAAAGCGCTCACTCCTTAAATAACTATCATATATATTAAACACAAAGCTTATTCTAAAATATTTTACCATATGAAAGTGTTTTTCTACCAGTTTGAGAAGATATTTCAATGCCAAGTGCTCACATTATATCATATTTTTTGGCATAAAAAAATAAACTGCGGTGTTCAAACCGCAGTTTATACAAGTTATTATTTAAATAAATCTTTAATCTTATTCAAAAAGCCTTTTTCTTCAGGATTAATGTTATCTTTACTGATCTCGGCAAATTTACGCAAAGCATCTTTCTGTTTTTCATTCAGCTTCTGCGGCACAACAACTTTGATCCTGACTAACTGGTCGCCGCGTGTACTGTTACGCAAACTGGGAATGCCTTTGCCCTTCAAACGCAATACCTTTCCAGGCTGAGTTCCTTCCGGAACCTTCATCACAACCTGTCCATCCAGCGTAGGAACCTTAATCTCATCACCCAAAGTTGCCTGTACAATATTGATCGGCACTTCGCAGTAAACAGTAGTACCATCGCGCTCAAAAAACTTATGCGGTTTAACATACAAATATACATACAAATCACCGCTTGGTCCGCCTTTAACCCCTGCTTCGCCTTCTCCGGCTACCCGCAGGCGGGAACCGTTGTCAACACCTGCAGGGATCTTGACTTTAAGTTTTTTATTCTTTTTAACAGTGCCCTGTCCGCGACATTCCTTACATGGTTCGCTGATGATCTTGCCTTCACCATGACATTTAGGACATGGCCGTACATTGGTCATCTGTCCGAACATAGTGTTTTGAGTAAAACGGATCTCGCCACTTCCGTGACATTCAGGGCAAGTTTCAACTTTAGAACCAGGTTCCGCACCATTCCCATGACAATGCGGACATTGTTCGTCACGATATAAACTGATCTCACGTTCTAAACCAAACGCAGCTTCTTCAAAAGTGATTTCCAGGTCAAAGCGTAAATCAGCACCGCGCTGAGGACCGGCATTAGAACCACGCGAGCCGCGGCCCTGCCCGCCGAAGAACATATCAAAAATATCTTCCATGCCTCCGCCGCCAAAACCGCCGAAACCTTCAAAGCCCCCAAATCCACCAGCACCGCCGTTTTCAAAAGCAGCATGTCCAAACTGGTCATATTGGGCACGTTTCTGCTCATCGCTGAGTACACTGTAAGCCTCGGACGCTTCTTTAAATTTCTCAGCCGCTTCCGGATTATCTTTATTCACATCAGGATGATACTGACGTGCCAGTTTGCGGTATGCTTTTTTAATTTCATCTGCTGTAGCGGTTTTAGACACGCCTAGCACGTCATAATAATCTTTTTTACTCAAAGTTTACACCATCCTAAGCCGATTATTTTTTGTCTTCGTCAACCACTTCGGCGTCAACAACATCGTCATCAGCTTTTTTTGCGCCCTCGGCTGTTTCAGTACCTTCAGCACCTTTAGCAGCTTCAGTTTGTTTGTACAGCTCTGCGGAAAGTTCATAAAGAGGTTTGGTCAAAGCTTCAGTATCTGCTTTGATTTTTTCCATATCTTCGCCTTTCAGAGTCTCTTTTAAAGTATCAAGCGCTGCCTGTACTTTTCCAATCAATTCTTCAGAGCCTTTGCCTTCCATATCTTTAATGGTCTTTTCGGCTTGATAGCACAGGGAGTCAGCATTATTACGTACTTCAACGCCTTCTTTACGTTTTTTATCAGCTTCAGCATTAGCCTCTGCTTCTTTTACCAGACGGTCGATTTCGTCTTTTTCCAAAGTACCTGAAGACGTAATAGTGATTTTTTGTTCTTTACCGGTACCAAGATCCTTAGCGCTTACATTTACGATACCATTAGCATCGATATCGAAAGCAACTTCGATCTTCGGTACTCCACGAGGAGCAGCCGGGATGCCGGAAAGCTCAAAACGTCCCAGAGTTTTATTATCGGCAGCCATTTCACGTTCACCCTGCAGTACATGGATATCAACTGAAGGCTGATTATCAGCAGCAGTAGAGAAGACCTGCTTACGGGAAGTCGGGATGGTAGTATTACGTTCAATGATTTTTGTGAACACACCACCCAAAGTTTCTATACCCAAAGACAACGGAGTTACGTCAAGTAAAAGCACGTCTTTTACTTCACCTGCCAAAACGCCGGCCTGAATGGCAGCACCAACGGCGACACATTCGTCAGGGTTTACACCACGGTAAGGCTCTTTACCGATAAATTTTTTCAAAGCTTCCTGTACAGCAGGAATACGGGAAGAACCGCCTACCAAGATAACTTTATTGATATCAGAAGCAGACAAGCCGGCGTCAGCCATAGCCTTACGGGTCGGCTCCATTGTGCGTTCAACGAGATCAGCAGTCAATTCGTCAAATTTTGCACGAGTCAGATCCATATCCAAATGCTTCGGACCTTCAGCACCGGCAGTAATAAACGGCAGGTTGATATTAGTAGTCAAAACACCGGATAATTCGATTTTTGCTTTTTCAGCGGCTTCACGCAAACGCTGCATAGCCATACGGTCATTACTCAGATCAATGCCTTCATTTTTCTTAAATTCAGCAACCATCCAGTCAACGATTTTCTGGTCAAAATCATCGCCGCCTAAATGAGTATCACCGTTAGTAGCTTTTACTTCAAAAACACCGTCACCTACATCAAGGATAGATACGTCGAAAGTACCGCCGCCAAGGTCATAAACCATAACGGTATGGTCGTCGCTTTTATCAATACCATACGCCAAAGATGCAGCAGTAGGCTCGTTGATGATACGGAGAACTTCCAAGCCTGCGATACGGCCGGCATCTTTAGTTGCCTGACGTTGACTGTCAGAGAAGTAAGCAGGAACAGTAATAACTGCCTGAGTTACTTTTTCACCCAAATATTTTTCAGCATCTTCTTTCAACTTTTGCAGAATCATCGCGGAAATTTCTTCCGGAGAATATTTTTTATCGTCGATTTCTACTTTATAGTCAGTACCCATATGACGTTTAATAGAACTAATAGTTCTATCAGTGTTGGATACTGCCTGACGTTTTGCCAGCTGACCAACTAAACGTTCGCCGTTTTTGGAAAAACCAACTACGGACGGAGTTAAACGGCTGCCTTCCTGATTAGTGATAACGGTAGGTTCGCCGCCTTCCATTACTGCTACTACAGAGTTAGTAGTACCTAAGTCAATACCAATTACTTTAGACATGATTTATTCCTCCTCGGGTTTATATGTTAATTTTAATTTATATGGCAACTATTCGTTGCTGATAACTTTAACTTTGCTGTGCCGGATAACTTTATCACGTAATTTATAGCCCTTTTCCAGAACCATCTCTACAGTGTCATCATCCATATCGGGGTTTTGCCCCCTCATCACAGCCTCATGCATCTCAGGATCAAATTTTTCGCCCTGTGCTTTTATTTCTTCTACGCCCAAATCTTTAAAAGTCTGCTCGAACTGACGCCTAATCATTTCAATACCTGAATAAATTCCGGCGGCATCATCAGATTTTCTGGCGGCGTCTTCAGCACGTTCAAAATTATCCAACACCTTTAAAAATTTTCCGACAACATCAGCGGTAACAAAAGTTGCCAGCTGTTCACGTTCGGACGTATTGCGTCGGCGGAAATTATCAAAATCTGCCTGCAGCCTTAAAATACGGTTCTGCAGTTCTTCGATCTTAACATCCTTTTCATCCTGTTCAGGAGTTTTTTCTTCAGCAGCTCCCTCACTCTTTTTCCCGGCAGTCTCATCGACTCCATTAGCAGCATCGGCTGTATTCGTTTGAGCTTCCTGCTGAGGTGTTTCTTCGGCAGTTGTTTGCTTTGAGCTTTCCTTCAAATCTTCTGTTTGCAAAACACTTCCTCCTTATAGTCTTTTTACTTATCTAAAATTGTTTTCAGATATTTATGCAGGTAATCCATTACAGAAATGACCTTACCGTATTCCATACGGGTTGGACCTAATACTGCCATCGTACCTACGATCTGACCATTCAGACGATAAGTAGCCTGAACCATACTGCAATCCTGAATACCGGTAAATTTATTTTCAGAACCTATCGTTACCTTAAGGCCTGAATCTTCACCACCCTGCAAAAGGTCCTTCAGGACCTTTTCTTCTTCTAATATACCAAGCAGGTTTCTGACTCTTTCCACATCACGGAATTCCGGTTGATTAAGCAGTTGCTTTGTTCCGCCTAAAAATACCTTCTGTTCCTGCCTGCGCCCCGTCATTTTACGTACAGCCTGCAGTAATGATGAAAAAATGAGTTTATCCTCGACCACATCTGTATGGACATTCTGCAAAATCTCCACAGAAATATCGCTAAGATTGCGATCTTCCAGCAATTTGCTCATTTTACCAGCCAGATAATCCATCTCTTCAGAAGACATACCTAAAGGAATATCAACAACATTCGTATCTATACTGCCATCATCGGCAACGATACATAAAATAGCATGCTGACTGTCAAGCGGTAAAAATTTTAAATAACAGAAATTTGCAATCGTCTGCTGGTTAGTCAAAACCATGGAAACATTCTGTGTCATACGTGACAAGATCTTGGCTGTCGACTGGAAAATATCATCAATGTTACGACGACGTTCATTATACCAGCCATCTATTAATGCCATATCATTATCTGTCAATGTCCCCGGTTCAATCAGGGCATCTACATAAAAACGATAAGCCTGAGCAGATGGAATACGTCCCGCTGAAGTATGCGGCTGTTCCAAATAGCCCAGAAGCTCAAGGTCTGACATCTCATTACGGATCGTTGCCGGGCTGAGCCCTAAGTCATACTTGCGGGCAATAGTACGTGAACCAACCGGCTCAGCTGATGAAATGTAGTCTTCTATGATAATTTGCAGGATCTTTTTCTTTCTTTCGTTTAACACGATCCCACCTCCAACTCGATTGTTAGCACTCATCTCATTAGAGTGCTAACATCTTGGTATTAGAATAGCACTGACCTTAACAGTTGTCAACCAATTTTTCTTACTTCACAAAGATTTCAAAAATTTCATTGCTAAAGCGCATCCCTTGCTCCGTCAGCCTCATCCGCCTATGCTCAATATCATAGAATACTAAATTTCCTCTAATAAATTTTTCTAATTCAACCCCAAATTCTAACATTACATCACAGCCAAAACGTTGTTCAGTTTCTATTAAATCTATCCCTACCGTCGTCCGTAAACCCATAAATAAATATTCTGACAGCTGCATTTCTTTTGTCAGATCTTCAAAGCCTCCACAACTTTTGCCACTTTGAATACTTTCAATATAATCAGTTACAGAATCTGTTGCTGTAAAACGTTGACTGCCATTAAAGCTGCAGGCGGAACTGCCAAAAGACAAATACGGCAGATAATGCCAGTAAACAAGGTTATGCCTTGACTCCTGACCTGACACTGCATAATTTGAAATCTCATATCTATGCAGTCCCTGTGCTTCCAGATACTCCTGTACCAATTCATACATTGCCAGCTGACAATCTTCGTCCGGCAACTCAACTTTTCCTTTGTCCAGCATACCTGCCAAAGGCGTTTTTTTTTCAATCGTCAAACCATATACCGACAAATGCTGCAACCCTGCCGCTGTTAAATTCTGCAGACTGGTCTTCAGCGTTTGAAGGGACTGCTCCGGCAAGCCATAAATAAGGTCAGCACTGACTCGTGTAAAACCAGCTTTCTCTGCCATTGTAATAGCGTCTAAAGCCTCGTTGGCCGTATGTATCCTGCCAACAGCCCGAAGTTCGGCATCGTTAAGACTTTGAACACCAAAGCTTATACGATCAAATCCCAAATCTTTAAAAAAACGCAGCTTATCCAAATCGGCAGTACCGGGATTAACTTCAATCGTTGCCTCTGCCGGCTGCAGCCAGCATCCATTTTTTTGCAAAGCTTCTACCAGTTTCGCCAAAAGCTTTTCCGAAAGCAACGAGGGAGTCCCGCCGCCAAAATACAGCGTGGCCTGATCTGCAATAGTCACTTCATTGCTGCGCATCATTATTTCACTGCAGACAGCATCAACATACTTTTCCATAGTTTCTGTGTCAGCACCTGCATATGAAGCAAAGTCACAATATAAACATTTTTGCAAGCAAAAAGGGGTATGTATATATACCCCCTGGATTTGTTTCCATTTTTGCATTTTAATCCATCTTCAAAATCGCCATAAAAGCTTCTTGCGGCAGCTCTACACTGCCGACCTGCTTCAGAACCTGTTCTGTGCCTCTCGACAGGCAAACCGGTTGTTTACCATACGCCTTACAGCCCGAAATACGCGGCTGTGGGCGATGGCTCGCTGACCGACGGGCTGCGCGGAGACTGGAATTACGGCGACGGCCGCTGGCAAGGCTGGCTCGATACAGACATTGATCTGGTGGTTGATTTGGGGGAATGCTGTTCAGTGAAACATATTGCCGCAGACTTTATGCAGGGATTCTATGCTGATATTTGGATGCCTCGGGCGGTTGAAATTTCTGTTTCGAACGATAATAAGGCGTATACGATGCTTGCGACCGTTGAGAACGACGTGCCGTTCGATTTCAGACAGGACTGTTACCGGACGTTTGGCTGGACGGGTGAATCCCAAGGACGTTATATTCGGCTGAAAGCCTTTCATAACGGACATCCTGGCGGATGGATTTTCACCGATGAGATAATTGTGGAGTAATACATTGATCCTACAGAAATGAATCTTTCTTCGCGTTCACCCCTTCGGTGGGTTCCGAGTTTGTACTTTGCGATGGGGCTTCCGTTTGTGGTTCTGAACATGGTTTCTGCGGTTCTGTACAAGGACCTGGGGATCTCGGATGCTCAGATCGCGTTCTGGACCTCTCTGATCATGTGGCCATGGACGATCAAATTCCTGTGGAGCCCCTTCTTGGAAATTTTCCGTACCAAAAAAT
>OGZG01003043.1_pt1 | contig 10595 bp, 8 predicted proteins | sample 1576781 | NCBI WGS metagenome assembly OGZG01 (sample SAMEA3541502, study PRJEB24748) | human gut metagenome | biome: human gut; feature: human-associated habitat; material: faeces | place: China | collected 2012 | reverse complement strand
CTTGAAGCGCGACATTTTTGCCATAAAGTCCATGGGACCCCATACAATCACCGTGATCCGCTGACAGAACCACCAGGGTATCCTGATCCAGTCCTGATTCTTTTAAATACTCCATGATCCGTCCAAAGTTCTCATCCAATCCTGCAATAGCTGCAAAATATTCTTCCCGTTTGGTCAGATAATCCTGGTTTGTTCTCCATTCCTCCGGTACATTTTCACGGAATGGGATCTCCTTACCTTTATAAGCATTCCAGTACTTCTCCGGCACCTGGTCATATGGCGGATGAGGCGGGTTCCAGGACAGGAACATACAGAACGGTTTCTCCTCGTCTCTGTTTTTCAGATAATCCAGTGCCAGATCTGTTTCGTATTCCACAGACCATTTTCCCGGTTTGATCTTTTCGTCAGTATCATGCCTGTAATGAGGATTCATATGCTCATCCATAGCGCCATAAGAAACCCAGTAATCAAAGTGATGTCTCCGCTCTCCCTGTGGTGTAAACGCATCCCAGTTCACAGCCCCGGATTTCGGATCCTTGTAGAAATTCTTCTCGCTTCCGTCCAGATGCCATTTGCCAATATAGGCTGTTGCATAGCCACAGTCATGAAGCACATCAGAAATGGTGATCTCCTGTGGTTTTAACATCACGACCTCATCCAGACCGATCTTGAGCGTGGCCGCAGCCCCGTTCCAGCGGGCAGCGGCGGCAGTGAGCAGCGGCGTGGCCTCCCTGTGGGAGAACTACGCCAACATCGACGCCATTCTGGAAGAAAACCAGCAGCTCAGCGAGGAAAACGCCGCTCTGCGCTCCCAGATGGTGGACTACGACAAGCTCAAGGCCGAGAACGAGGCCTACAAGGCGCTGGCCAACATCCAGGAGCAGCACCCGGAGATGAGCTACACGTCCTCCTTCGTCATTGGCCGCGACCCGCTGGACTCCTTCTGGGGCTTCACGCTGGACAGAGGCACACTGGACGGTGTGGCCGTCAACGACGCCGTCATCAGCGACGAGGGCTATCTGCTGGGCGTGGTGCGGGAAGCCGACCTCACCAGCTGCAAGGTCATGACCATCCTGCACCCCAGCTTCAATGCGGCGGGCGTCGTGTCCCGCACCCGGGACAACGGCATCATCACCGGCAGCGCCGACTACGCCGCCGACGGCCTGTGCATCCTCTCGAACCTCGCCCGCAGCACCCTGAGCAGAGAGGGGGACCAGGTCATCACCACGGGTCTGGGCGGGGTGTTCCCGCCGGATGTGCTGGTGGGCGTCATCAAGGAGCTGACCCCCGAGGCCAGCGGCAAATCGACGCTGGCCGTCATCCAGCCGGGCGCAGACCCCCGCACGGTGCGCCATGTGTTCATCATCACCAACTACTGAGGAGGGCCGGAGATGGAATCTCGCCGCAAGCGCAGCCGCAGCCAGAGGCTGAAATGGGGCTGCTATATCCTTCTGCTGGTGGTGTGTACGGTTTTGCAGACCATGCCGGGGCTGTTCCAGTTCGGGGCCGCGAAGCCGCTCTGGCTGCTGCCGCTCTGTCTGGCGGTGTCTGCCGCAGAGGGCGAGTTCGCCGGGGCCATCTTTGGCGCGGTGTGCGGCCTGATGTGGGACTACACCGCCGGCCGCACCGTGGGGATGCTGGCGCTGGAGCTGATGCTCCTCTGCTTCGGCGTGTCGGTGGTCGTGCAGCTTTATCTGAAGGATACCCCCTCCAACTTCGTGCTGCTGGCCGTGACCTGCGCCCTGCTGGTGCTGTCGGCGGACTGGCTGTTTTTCTACTATATGCCGGGCTATGCGGGCGCAGGGGAGCGTTTTCTCTGGGTCGTGCTGCCGTCGGCCCTGATGACGGCCCCGGTGAGCTGGCTGCTCCACCGTGCAGTGCAGCGCATCAGCGCGGAATTCAAGATAGACAACGGCGTGGTATGATGCCAGACCCTGCCGGGAGGAAAACGGATGAATCAAGACGAACACAAGATCGTGGTGCGCCGGATGGCTGGGCTCATCGCTGCCGCCTCGGTGCTCATCGCCGTGTATGTGCTGCGGCTGATATTTTTGCAGCTCGTCAACAGCGACAGCTTCAAGGCGCAGGCGACCAACACCACCGATTATAACTTTACCGTCACCGCTGCCCGCGGCGACATCGTGGACAGCGCCGGACGCCGCATCGCGGCCAGCACCACCAGCTACAATGTGGTGCTCAGCAAGCTGCTGATGGGGGACGAAGACCTTGACACTATGCTGCAGCGCATCGTGGAGCTGCTGGAAGCCCACGGCGAAAAGTGGAACGACTCGCTGCTCATCGGCGAGCCGGACGCGGCGGGCCACTACAGCTTTACTGCGCAGGCCGACAGCACCAGCGACCAGAAGGCTCTCGCGGCCATGAAGGACTCGCTGGGCTTACAGCAGTACGCCACCGCCGATGACGTGATGGAAAAGCTGGTGGAGGACTACAAGCTGGAAAGCTATCCTTTCCACTGGCAGAGAGTGCTGGGCGGCATCCACTACGAGATGCAGCAGCAGGCGTTCTCCAACGTCAACAACTTCGTCATGGCCGAGAACGTCAGCGAAGTGACCGTGGCGACCATCAAGGAGAACAGCCTGACCATGCCCGGTGTGGAGATCGTGGAGACCAGCACCCGCAGCTACGATGAGGGCGGCATCATCCCCCATGTGCTGGGCCGTGTGGGCAAGATCACCGCCGAAAAGTGGAAGGTGACCGACGAGAACGGCCAGACCACCTACCCTCTGCGGGAAAAGGGCTATAACATGAACGACATGATCGGCGTGTCGGGCCTCGAAGCCGTCTACGAAGACGAGCTGCGGGGCAAGGACGGCGTTGAGACCATCACCCGCAGCTCGGACGGCGTCATCGTGGGGACTGCGATGACCACCGTGCCGGAGCCAGGCCATACCGTCCAGCTCACCATCGACAGCGCCTTCCAGCAGGCGGTGGACAGGGCGCTGGCCAAGAACATCGAGATGATAAACAGCACCTATAACAACAGCAGTTCCGCCAAGGCTGCCGCCGGTGCGGTGGTGGTCATCAGCACGAAGGACGGCAGTGTGCTGGCCGCCTCCAACTACCCCAGCTACGACCAGAACCTCTTCGCCACCCAGTACAGCCAGTACAGCTCGGACCCGGGCCTGCCCCTGCTCAACCGCGCGTTGCAGGGCCTGTACACCCCCGGCTCCACCTTCAAGCCTGCGGTGGCGGTGGCGGCGCTGGACTCCGGCGTCATCAACCGCTCTTCCACCGTCTACTGCAACGGTGTCTATACCTATTATGACGACTACCGCCCCAAGTGTACCCGCCACGGCCACAGCGGCAACATCGACGTCATCACGGCCATCAAGTGGAGCTGCAACATCTTCTTCTACGATGTGGGCCGCCGCACCACCAGTGACGTCTACGATGCCTACGCCTACAAGATGGGCCTTGGTACCCGCACCGGCGTGGAAGTCAACGAGGCCACCGGCCGACTGACCACAAAGAAGGACTCCAACTACATCGCTTCACTGGACGTCCAGGCCGCTATCGGTCAGGGCAACACCGTCGTCACCCCCGTCCAGCTGGCGACTTACGCCGGCACGCTGGCCAACCGGGGCGTGCGCTACCGCACCCACTTCGTCAAGGCCATCCTCGACACCAACACCGGCAAAGTCCTGCAGGAGACCCAGCCCGAGGTGATGGACGTCGTCGAGGACCGGGGCGACACCTTCGACCTCGTGCGGCAGGGCATGATCGGCGTGTCGGAGACGGTGTCGGGCCTGAAGAACTACCCCGTCACCATCGCCTGCAAGAGCGGAACCCCTCAGCGCAGCGAGACGTACTACGTCGGCAGCACCCGCAAGCACTACACCAACACCATGATGATCGCCTACGGCCCGGCAGAGGACGCTGAGATCGCCCTCGGCATCGTCATCGAGTACGGCGGCGGCGGCGCCCGCGCCGGCAACCTCGTGGCCGACATCTTCGACGCCTACTACGCCATGAAGGACGGCAGCCTGACGCTGGACGAGACAGGAGCAGGCGAGACGGCTGACACGACAGCTGACGGGCAGGATGCTGTGCCGGAGACTGTGGAAAACAACGACGCCCTTGCAGGCGACACAGCCCCCGCAGAGCAGCCCGCCGCCTGAGCGATGGTGCGTGGATTTGGCAGAAATCTATGAAAAATTAGAACTTTTGCCCGAAAAACAGTTGTAAAAAGACGGAAACTGTGATACTATGATATGTGCAAGATGATTGCCCCAGACAGGGGCGCGGGAAAAGGAGAGGTTGACCGATGACGATTGCACTGATTGCGCATGACTCCAAAAAAGAGCTGATGGTACAGTTCTGTACGGCGTACTGCCGGATTTTGAGCCAGCATAAATTGGTGGCAACCGGTACGACCGGCAAGATGATCGCCGAAGCCACCGGCCTGCAGGTGCAGCGCTTTCTGGCAGGCGTACAGGGCGGCGACCAGCAGATCGCGTCCCGCATCGCCTGCAACGAGGTGGATCTGCTGCTGTTCTTCCGCGACCCCATCAACGCAAAGCCCAGCGAGCCGAATGAGATGACTCTGCTGCGCCTGTGCGATGTCCACAACATCCCGATGGCCACCAACATCGCCACCGCTGAGGTCCTGATCCACGGCCTCGAGCGCGGCGACCTCGACTGGCGCGACATCGTGCATCCCCAGAACTGATCCATAAAACGAATCCCCCGTGCAGCTGAACTGCACGGGGGATTTTTTGCTTCAACGGGCTTGCCCTCTCAGGCGCTGACGCGCCAGCTCTCCCAAAGGGAGAGCCTTTGACGTGACGGAAAAGCGAAAGCCTCTCCCTTTGGGAGAGGGGTGTCACCGCAGGTGACGGAGAGGGCAAGGACGCTGACCGGGAACAGAAAAATTTCAGAGCTTAAAATCCTCCGCCATCTCTGCCACGTCCTCCGGGGAGAAATCGCCCAGCGGCAGGATGAGGCGGCTCAGGACCTCGGGCGGGAGGGCGGCAAGCGTTCCGCTCTCGTCCGGTGCGCCGCTCTCGGGGGCGAACAGGTGGCTCATGCCCTGTGCGTCTGTCTCGATGCGGGCGTAGCGGCCGGAGGCAATATACTGGATGCCCAGCTTGTCGGCGGCAGTGAGCAGGGCCGCGGAGCGGGCGGCTTCGGCATCCTGTCCGGCCAGAGCCTCGGCGTTGAGGGTGACGCACTCCACGTCCAGCTTCTTTGCCAACGCCCTGGCTGCGTCCACGGCGGCGTGTTCTTCGGGGGTGTCAGCCAGCCGGACGACCGCTGCCGCCACGGCAAAGCCCTGTTGCTGCAGGATGCGGACAGCCACGCCGCTGCGCACACTGCCGCTCAGACCCATCAGGACCCGGTCCTGTTCTTCGTAGGTGTCAAACCCGTTCCCGGGCAGAAAAGCATCGTTCATCGTCCCTGTCTCCCGCCATGTGCCTGGCTCTGGGCGACCGCAAGCTGGTCGCAGCGTTCGTTCTCCGGGTGGCCTGCGTGGCCTTTGACCCAGACGTAGGTGAGCTTGTGGCGGGCTTCCTGCTCCAGGGCCTGCTCCCAGAGGTCGGGGTTCAGGGCAGGGGAGCCGTCGGACTTTTTCCAGCCCCGGCGCTTCCAGCCCCTGGCCCAGCCTTTTTCCAGCCCGTTGATGACGTACTGGCTGTCGGAGCACAGCCGCACTTCGCAGGGCTCCTTGAGCTGGCGCAGCGCCTCGATGAAGGCCGTCAACTCCATCCGGTTGTTGGTGGTGGAGGCGTCGCCGCCGCTGAGCTCCTTTTCGTAGACCTTGCCGTTAAAGCGGTAGCGCAGCACCGCGCCCCAGCCGCCGGGGCCGGGGTTGCCGCTGCACGCGCCGTCGGTGTAAACTTCGACCTGTTTCATGCGTCTCTCCTGCATCATGTTTGTAGTACCTATTATTTAGAGCCATTTTGGCCCGTCTGTCAAGGGGCAGGGCATAATTTACCACCGCCCGGCCCAAGCTTGGAATTGACAAAAGAGGCGAGAAATACTATACTTGTTGCAACGAAATGCGTATAGGGGCGCGCCGTGGGTGCGCTCACAGTGTTCCTGCCGAAGCGCCGCGGTCGCATCGAACAGATGGACTGGATGGGCAAGAGGCTTCCTGCGGAACCGACAGCGTGGTATAAAAACAACGCTGATAAAATGATTTCTATACGATGCATCCGACGGAAGCAGATGCGTTTTTATGCTTCCCTTAATGCAGGGCAGGCTGTCTTCCGGGGCAGACCTGTGCTTTGCTGATTGAATTTTTGGAGGTTTTCGATGGCACAGACAAAAGAACAGAATCACGCTCCCGCTCCGGCCAATGCGTCCGGCGAAAAGCGCCCCCGCACTTCCCGCCGCCCCCACTACACCCGCCGGCCCCGCCGCCCCCAGCAGCCCAAAGAGGCTGCAACGCCCATCCATATCTATCCGCTGGGCGGCCTCGGCGAAGTGGGCAAGAATATGACGGTCTATGAGTGTTGCGGCGATATGATCATCGTGGACTGCGGCCTCGTTTTCCCGGATAACGATATGTTCGGCGTCGATATGGTCATCCCCGACTTCACCTTTGTGGTGCAGAATAAGGATAAGATCAAGGGCCTGCTCATCACCCACGGCCATGAGGACCACATCGGCAGCATCCCCTATCTGCTGCAGAAGTTCGATCTGCCCATCTACGGCACCCGCCTGACCTGCGGCCTCATCCGCAATAAGCTGGAAGAGTTCGGCCTTGCAGGCAAGACCAAGTTCGTGGAGATCACCCCCCGCCAGAAGCTCAAGCTGGGCTGTTTCACCGTGGAGCCTATCCATGTGAACCACTCCATCCCGGACGCGGTGGCCTTCGCCATCGACAGCCCGGCCGGCACCATCATCCAGACCGGCGACTTCAAGATCGACTACACCCCGCTGGCCTGCGGCCCCACCGACCTTGCTACTCTGTCTGAGTATGGCCAGAAGGGGGTGTTGGCTCTGCTGAGCGACTCCACCAACGCGGAGCGTCCCGGCTTCACCGCCACCGAGCAGAAGGTGGCCGCCGGTGTCCGCAGCCTGTTTGCCCGGGCGCAGAACAAGCGCATCATCATTGCGACCTTCGCGTCCAACATCTACCGTGTCCAGCAGATCATCGACCTCGCCGTGGAGGATGGCCGCAAGGTGGCCTTCAGCGGCCGCAGCATGGTCAACAATACCGCCATGGCACAGGAGCTGGGCTATATGCACATCCCGGAGGGGACGCTGATCAGTGTGGACGAGCTGAACCAGTACCCGCCGGAGCAGGTGGTGCTGATCACCACCGGCAGCCAGGGCGAACCCCTGAGCGCACTGAGCCGCATGGCCTCCTGCAGCCACCGTCAGGTGCGTGTGGGCCCCGGCGACTTCATCATCATCTCCGCCAACCCCATCCCCGGCAACGAAAAGAGCGTGACCAAGATCGTGAACGGTCTGCTGCTGCTGGGTGCGGAGGTCATCTACGAGAGCATGTACGACGTGCACGTTTCCGGCCACGCCTGCCAGGAGGAGCAGAAACTGATGCTCACTCTGACCAAGCCCAAATATTTCCTGCCGGTGCACGGCGAGTACAAGCAGCTCAAGAAGCACGCCCTCACGGCGGCCAGTCTGGGCATCCCCACCAGCAACATCCTGATCGCGGAGAATGGTTCCAACGTTATCCTCAGCCAGGACGAGATGAAGCTGGGCGAGCCGGTCACCGCCGGTGCCGTCATGGTGGACGGCCTGGGCGTGGGCGACGTGGGCAACGTGGTCCTGCGGGACCGCAAGCACCTGTCCGAGGACGGTCTGGTGATCATCGTGGCTACCGTGGACAGCAAGACCGGCAAGGTGCTGGCCGGGCCGGACCTCGTGAGCCGCGGCTTCGTGTATGTGCGCGAGAACGAGAGCCTGATGGACGGTGCCCAGAGCATCGTGGAAAACGCACTGGAACGCTGCGTGGACGAGCATGTGCGCGACTGGAACAGCGTCAAGACCCGCGTGCGGGAGGCGTTGAGCAGCTATATTTACCGGCGCACCAAGCGCAGCCCCATGATCCTGCCCATCCTGATGGAGGTATGAGCAGGGCGCGCCGCCGGGCGGCACAGCATATGACCGGGAGGCAGAAAAGCAGATGAAACAGAAACCGAGATGGACCATGGAGATGCTGACCGCAGCGCTGGCGGTGCTTTGCGCCCTGCTCACGCTGGTCCTGCTGATCCAGCGGCCCAGCATCTGGCCGGTGCTGCTGGCACTGGTGGTGGCGTGGGGCATCTGCATGGCGGCGTTCCGCTACCAGCTGCGCCGCTGGCTGTCCCGCTGGGTGCGCGGCGACAACTTTGAAAAATCCAAAACAAAATTCAGTCTGGAGCAGCTCTCACAGCCGACGGCTCTGCTGTCCGGCGAAACGGTGCTGTGGTACAACGAGCAGTTCCGTGCCCGTCTGCTGGGCGGGCAGGATATGCTGACCAGCCGGGTGCAGAAGGTACTGCCCGGGCTGGACCTGCAGCAGTGCCGCACCCAGCAGGGCCAGCTGCTGACGCTGGCAGACGGCTTCTGGAGCGTGCACAGCTCCACGGTGCCCGGCGGGGCCGAGTGCATGACCCTGCTGGTGCTGAACGAGGAGACCGCCCTGCGCAAGATCGAAGCGGAGTACAAGGCCAGCCGCCCGGGCTATCTGGTGTTTCTGGTGGACGGCTATGACGATGTGTTCGGCGACATGCTGGACAGTGAGCGCGCCCGCCTGCTGGAGGGCATCAACCGCATCCTGGAAGATATGATCGGCCGGGGCAGCGGTTTTCTGCGCCGGGTGGCCAGCGGCCGTTACATCGCCGTGGTGGAAGAACGCCAGATGGAGCAGTTTGCCAAGCGCGGCTATGACGTGCTGGACAAGATCCGTGCGCTGGACCCCAGTGTGAACCTGTCACTGTCCATCGGCATCGGCCGCGGGGCCAAGACCCTGCGGGAAGCCCAGGACATGGCTGTGCAGGCGCTGGACATGGCGCAGGGGCGCGGCGGTGATCAGGCCGCCGAGATGACGCCGGACGGCTTTACCTTTTACGGCGGCGTGAGCCATGGCGTAGAAAAGCGCAGCAAGGTGCGCAGCCGCATCGTGGCCGACCAGCTGGTCAAACTCATCAAGGAAGCGGACCATGTAGTCATCATGGGCCACCGCATGAGCGATCTGGACGCCATTGGTGCCGCCGAGGGCGTATTGCGCATCTGCAAGATCTGCGACGTCCCGGCGGTGATCGCCGTGAAGCGGGACGCCACGCTGGCGGGCAGCCTGATCGACGCGCTGTGCAGGGCGGGCCAAAAGGATGACTTCATCGACCCGAAGGACGCACTGCCCATCATCTCCAAGCGCACCCTGTGCGTGGTGGTGGATACATACCAGGTGGGCCTTGTGGAAAGCAAGGAGATCCTGGAAAAATGCGGCAAGGTGGCTGTCATCGACCACCACCGCAAGGGTGTGGGCTACATCCAGAACCCGGATCTGGTCTGCCACGAGCCCTATTCCTCCTCGGCCAGTGAGCTGGTCACCGAGCTTTTGCAGTATGTGGGCGACCGCGACGACAAGCCCAACCGGGTGGAAGCCGAGGGCCTGCTCTCCGGCATCCTGCTGGACACGCAGGACTTTACCCTGCACACCGGCGTGCGTACCTTTGAAGCCGCTGCGGCCCTGCGCCGTTACGGTGCCGAGACGGAGCGGGTACGTCAGCTGTTTGACGTGACCATGGTGGAATATGCGGCCAAGGCCGAACTGGTGGAGCAGGCACGGATGTACAAGAACTGCGCCATCTCGGTGGGCGGCGAGATCGCCCCGGAGGCCCGTGTGGCCATCGCGCAGGCCGCCAACGACCTGCTGCGCATCCAGGGCGTGGACGCCAGCTTTGTGGCGGTGCAGGTGGGCACCGGGGTGAACATCTCGGCCCGCAGCCTGGGTGCCGTGAACGTGCAGGTGATCATGGAAGCACTGGGCGGCGGCGGCCACCAGACCATGGCAGCGGCACAGCTCAAGCACATCACCCCGGAGGCGGCCCGCTCCCGCATCGAGACGGCCATTGACAACTACTGGGCATCCCAGAAAAAGAGCGGTGCCGAAGAAAAATGAGAGTGAGAGGTTCTTCCCATGAAACAGTATGATTACCTGATCGTCGGTGCGGGCCTGTATGGTGCCGTGTTTGCCCACGAGGCAAAGAAGGCCGGCAAGAAGTGCCTTGTCATCGACAAGCGCAGCCACATTGCGGGCAACATCTACACCGAGCCGGTGGAGGGCATCAATGTGCACCGCTACGGTGCCCACATCTTCCACACCAACAACAAGACCGTGTGGCAGTATGTGAACCAGTTTGCGGAGTTCAACCGCTACACCAACAGCCCGGTGGCCAACTACCATGGCGAGATCTACAATCTGCCCTTCAACATGAACACCTTCAACAAGATGTGGGGTGTGGTGACCCCCGCCGAGGCAAAGGCCAGGATCGAGCAGCAGAAGGCGGAGGCAGGCATCACCGACCCGCAGAATCTGGAAGAGCAGGCCATCAGTCTGGTGGGCACCGACATCTACGAAAAGCTCATCAAGGGCTACACCGGCAAGCAGTGGGGCCGCC
>OGZG01003040.1_pt1 | contig 10597 bp, 10 predicted proteins | sample 1576781 | NCBI WGS metagenome assembly OGZG01 (sample SAMEA3541502, study PRJEB24748) | human gut metagenome | biome: human gut; feature: human-associated habitat; material: faeces | place: China | collected 2012 | reverse complement strand
AGAAAGACAGAAAAGAAAAACTGACTACTTCCGATAAGATTGATAAGATTGTAACAAACCGCTGGCTGGCACTGCCAATCTTTGCTGCAGTCATGTGGCTGGTATACTTTGTATCGGTAACAACCGTTGGTGACATCGCAACAGGCTGGGCAAACGATGGTGTATTCGGTGATGGATGGCATCTGTTCGGTATCGGAACAGCGTCCTACACAGAAGTTGCAGATGAATACACAGATGCAGAAACGATAGTAAATGGTTTCCTGGATTATGAAAGCGAGCAGGGCGTAAACGTAGAAAGCGTTCAGACAGCTCTGGATTCAGAAGCAGATGATTATGATCCGGCAGCAGCAAAAGCAGCTCTGACAGAGTTTGCAACAACCATTTCTGATGCAGATACAGCAACCTATTCTGTAGTAGATGAAGAGACAATGGCAGACGAAGAAGTAACTTCTACCGGTGCAGATTTCCAGGAAGCAGTAGCAACCATGGATAAATATGATTACACAGCTCCGGATCCGGCAGACTACGGCGTATGGATTCCAGGTATTCCGGTTCTGGTTGAGAATGTACTTGACAAAGTCGGCTGTGCAGAATGGCTGAGAGGTCTGATCCTGGATGGTATCGTAGCAGGTCTTGGTGCGGTTCTCGGATTCGTTCCGCAGATCCTGATCCTGTTTATCTTCCTGGCATTCCTGGAAGGATGCGGATACATGGCACGAGTTGCGTTCATCATGGACCGAGTGTTCCGCAAATTTGGTCTTTCCGGTAAGTCCTTTATCCCAATGCTGATCGGCTCCGGCTGTGGCGTTCCGGGTATCATGGCTTCCCGTACGATTGAAAATGAAAGAGACCGTCGTATGACGATCATGACAACAACCTTTATCCCATGTGGTGCAAAACTTCCGTTTATCGCCATGGTTGCAGGAGCAATCTTCGGTGGAGCATCCTGGGTAGCACCATCTGCATACTTCCTTGGTATCGCAGCGATCATCTGCTCTGGTATTATCCTGAAGAAAACAAAAATGTTTGCAGGTGATCCGGCACCATTTGTAATGGAACTTCCGGCATACCATATGCCGACGATCGGAAGCGTTTTAAGAAGTATGTGGGAACGTGGCTGGTCATTTATTAAAAAAGCTGGTACGATTATTCTGGTATCTACCATCGCTGTATGGTTCACAACTTACTTCGGTGTCATGGACGGCAAATTCCAGATGCTTTCCGAAGACCAGATCGATTACAGTATTCTGGCTACGATCGGTAAAGCAATCTGCTGGATCTTCATTCCACAGGGATGGGGCAACTGGCAGGCAACCGTTGCATCTGTTACAGGTCTGGTTGCAAAAGAGAACATTGTTGGTACACTGGGTATCCTTTACGGAGGCGGAGACGCAAGCGTTTACGCAACCATGGGAGCAGCTTTCACAGCAGTAAGCGGATATTCCTTCCTGGCATTCAACCTGCTGTGTGCACCGTGCTTCGCAGCTATGGGTGCGATCAAACGTGAAATGAACAATACAAAATGGTTCTGGACAGCAGTCGGATATCAGTGCGGTTTTGCATATCTGGTATCTCTGGTTGTAAATCAGATCGGCGGACTGTTCACAGGAGCCGGATTCAGTATCTGGACGATTGTGGCGATCGCAGTTATTGTAGCATTCATTTACCTGCTGGCTCGTCCTTACAAAGAGAGTCAGACTCTGAAGGTATCCGTAAAGACATCCAGGGCAAAATAGAGATTTTGCCGAAAGCCTGAAAGGAGGATTTTTTATGGGAACAGTTGTAGTTGGTATTATTGTGGCAGGAGTTGTAGCACTTGCTGTCCGCAGTATGGTACGCGATAAGAAAAACGGAAAATCCATTCAGTGCGGCGGAGACTGTAAGAATTGTGGCGGTCACTGCCATTAAGGGAGGGACGCTTGTGCCACAGAGAGAATATATCATCCGCAAGCTAAAGGAGCGTGGCTGCAGGATTACAAGACAGAGACTGATCATCCTGGATATCATCCTGCAGGAGGACTGCTCCTGCTGCAAGGAAATTTATTACAAAGCTTCCAGACAAGATACAAAGATTGGATTTGCAACGGTTTACCGTATGGTGAATATGTTGGAAGAAATCGGTGCCATCAGCAGAAAGAACATGTACAAAGTGGCATGTGAAGAACTGTGCGAAAATGGCAGCTGTGAAGCAGAAAAGAAAAAAGCTGCAAACAGCTGCATCGTGGAACTGAGTGACCGCACAACGTACTGTCTCTCGGCAGAGAAACTGGACGCAGTATTTCAGGCAGGTCTAAAAGCGTGCGGATATATTGAAGATCAGGAAATAAAAAAAATAGCCTGGAATTCTGACATGTGTTGTGCCAGATAAAGGCGGAAAACGGACTGTTTCAGGATAGTCTTGGCAGTCCGTTTTTTTAAAATCATAAGTTAGTTAAAACTAATTTAAGGTAGTTGCAAGAAGCATCGGAGCAAGGATGTCACAAAACCAATCCTGTGCAAGCACGTCGTGGCTTCAGGTTTTTGACCCTGGCATCTTATAATTTTAAGAAAGATGGAGAGGATAAGAACATGAGTGTAGTGATTATTGGAGGAAACGAAAGAATGGTCTGTCAGTACGCTGACATCTGCAAATGCCATGGCTGCAAAGCAAAAGTCTTTGCAAAAGAGCATGGTTCAGTAAGAAAAAAAATCGGTTGCCCGGATCTTCTGATCCTGTTTACCAATACGGTATCACACAAAATGGTAAACACTGCGATCCAGGAAGCAAAACGGAACAACATTCCGGTTGCAAGGATCCACAGCAGCAGTGCAAGTGCACTGCACTCAGTACTGGAAGAACACTGCGTGGCAATGTAAAAAGGAGGTTTCTCATGCTGGAACGATATCTGATCGAACACTGTTCGCCGACTCTGGCATCGGTGAAGACGGCAAATTTGTTTACCTGGTCTTTTGCACCGGAGGAAATGCCAGAGCAGCAGGTACGGTACTGGAATCAGGAATTACAGGCGAGGGGGATTTCACTTGTTGTCCTGAGAGTACAGAATCAGAAGGCACTGATGTATGTATGTCGCAAACAGAGACTGCAGGAGCGGCTCGATGATCAGGAAGTGCAGAACTTCCTTGGAAAATACGGCTATGTACAGAAAGATGCCGATTATGCATTGCAGAGACTGAAAGAGCGTCTTGCAAAAGCAGAAGGATTCCCACATGAGATTGGTGTGTTCCTTGACTATCCGCTGGAAGATGTGGTTGGTTTTATTGAGAACGCAGGGCAGAATTACAAATGCTCCGGCTGCTGGAAAGTATACTGCAATGAATGTGAAACAAGAAAACTTTTTGCAAAATACAAAAAATGCAGAGAAGTCTATCGAAGACTGTGGAAGCAGGGGCGGGACATCCGTACACTTACTGTCGCGTCATAAGACTGCAAACATGATTTTGCAGCAGATGCTCCGCAGATATTGTTAAAAAATGTCGGAGGGCAAAAGTCCGACAGCATGAAAAATATAAAGAAGAAAGAAGAGGAATAAAACATGAGCAAAGTAGCAGTTGTATATTGGAGTGGAACAGGAAACACAGAGATCATGGCAAATAAAGTAGCAGAAGGTGCAAAAGCAGGCGGAGCAGAAGTAGAAGTATTTGAAGCAGAAGGTTTCTCCGCTGATAAAATGGATGAGTTTGATGCAGTAGCATTCGGATGCCCGTCCATGGGATGCGAAGAACTGGAAGATACCATTTTTGAGCCGATGTTTGCTTCCTGCGAATCCAAACTCCAGGGCAAGAAGATTGCACTGTTTGGTTCTTACGGATGGGGCGATGGAGAATGGATGCAGAACTGGGAAGAAACCTGCAAAAACGACGGTGCGTCCCTTGCATGTGACAGCGTGATCTGCAACGAAACACCGGATGATGAGGCAGAAGCAAACTGCGTCAACCTCGGAAAAGCACTGGCATAAGCAGAAACTGAAATTCATAAAACCGCAATAAGAAAAGAATGAAAACCTTCAGGGCAGATGAAAAAACGGATGCTTTGGAGGTTTTTGTTATGGAGGCAAAACAAAGAACTTTGGCGGAAGTTCCCACAGTTGCGATACCGCTGTTTCCTGTGTTAGAATAATAAGATGATGCCAGGGGAGGATTGTGGGAGTACGAAGTACGGAGCAATTCGTAAGGCATCTTTATGTAAACATCAGATAGCAGAAGAAAGGGGAGCAGGCAGATGCGTCTTGAAAAAATACAGGCTTATTTAAAAGAGAAACAGTGGAACTACGAATACACGGAGGAGGACGGGCTTGGAAGCATTGATTTTGAGCATCGTGGACTGAGCTATCACATCTGGGAATTTGAGGATGGTGGATACGGTGCGGAGACAAATGTGCGTACCGTGGGAAGACAGGAAGACATCATGGGGAACTACGAACAGGAGATCATCGAAATCCTGAAAACCTGGTAAGATGAAAGGAACGGAAAATGTTTGAAATAGCACGGTAGATGTGCTATCCTACTGTCTATGGAGGTGAAAGCCATGAAATTAACAAAATTACTGGAAAGAGTAGAATATGAATGTATAAATGGCTCTGTAGATGTCGAGGTGGCAGATCTTGTCAATGACTCCAGAAAAGCAAAAGAAGGTTCTCTGTTTTTCTGCATCAAAGGAGCCGTTTCTGACGGACACAAATACGCAGCAGATGTGATCGCCAAAGGAGCAAAAGTTCTGGTCGTGCAGGATGAAGTAGAAGCTTTGAAGGATGTGACGGTGATCAAAGTGGCGGACAGCCGCTATGCGATGGCAATGATCTCAGCAGCATATTTTGATTATCCGGCGGAAAAAATGAAAGTGATCGGTATCACCGGAACAAAAGGCAAGACCACGACCACGTATATGATCAGATCCATCCTGGAAAGTGCGGGACACAAAGTCGGACTGATCGGAACGATCGAGGCGATCATCGGAGAGGAGCATATCCCGGCGGCCAATACGACCCCGGAGTCCTACACCGTGCAGTCTTATTTTGACCGGATGGTAAAAGCAGGATGCGACTGTGTTGTGATGGAAGTATCTTCTCAGGGACTGATGCTGCACAGGACGGCAGGCATTCCGTTTGAGATTGGTATTTTCACGAACATTGAACCGGATCACATCGGACCGGCAGAACACGCAAGTTTTGAAGACTATATGCACTGCAAAGGGCTGCTGTTCCAGCAGTGTAAGCTTGGCATTGTCAATATGGATGACAAACATCTGGAGCAGGTGTTAAAAGGTCATACTTGCAGGATTGAGACATTTGGATTCTCAGAAAAAGCAGACCTTCGTGCCGAAAACACAAAACTGGTATCAAGACCGGGTTATCTTGGTATTGATTACACGGCGGAAGCAAAGGATTTCCATCTGGATGTCGAGATTGATATCCCGGGTAAATTCAGCGTCTACAATTCTCTGACAGCGATCGCAGTCTGCCGTCATTTCGGTGTCTCAAAAGAGGACATCTTAAAGGCACTGGCACAGGCGAAAGTAAAAGGCCGTATCGAGATGATCAAAGTTTCCGATGATTTTACGCTGATGATCGACTACGCCCATAATGCCATGAGCCTTGAGAGCCTTTTGACGACATTAAAAGAATATCATCCAAAGAGACTGGTATGTCTGTTCGGGTGCGGCGGAAACCGTGCAAGATCCAGAAGATTTGAGATGGGAGAAGTCTCCGGAAGACTTGCGGATCTGACGATCATCACATCCGATAACCCACGTTTCGAGAAACCACTGGACATTATTGCGGACATCCGGACCGGCATCGAAAAAACGGATGGTAAATACATCGAGATACCGGATCGGAAAGAGGCGATCGCCTGGGCAATCCACCACGGTCAGAAGGGTGATGTCATCGTTCTTGCCGGAAAAGGACATGAAGATTACCAGGAGATCGAAGGCAAAAAATATCCGATGGATGAGCGTGTGCTGATCCGGGAGATTCTTGCGGAAGATGCAGCGAAAGGAAAGTAAGTGTCAGGAACAAAACAAGTACTTTACGCAAATGTGATCGTAGATATCAGCCACGAAAAGCTGGATAAGATTTTTCAATACCGCGTGCCGGATGTTCTGCGGATGCAGATTCATCCGGGAACAGCCGTTACGGTTCCATTTGGAAACGGCAACCGCAGGATACAGGGCTATGTGGTCAAACTGACGGACCGGACCGATTATCCGCCGGAAAAGATCAAAGAAATACAGGGAGTCTGTGCAGGTCAGACAGGCGTAGAAGGAAAGCTGATCGCACTGGCTGCGTGGATGCGGGATTATTATGGTTCCACGATGATCCAGGCATTAAAAGCAGTGCTTCCGGTCAAACAGAAAGTGGCACAGAAAGAACAGAAACAGATTCGTCTGCTGCTGCCGGAAAAAGAAGCACGGGAAATGCTGCAGGTTCTGGAAAAGAAAAATCAGAAAGCCAGGGCAAGACTTTTAGATGCTTTGCTGGTGATTGCGAGGCAAAACGAAAAAGGCATGGCAGTTCTTTCCTGGGAGCGGGCAAAGGAGCAGTATGGCGTTACCATGCCAGTTGTACGGGCAATGGAAGAAAAGGGTATCGTAAAGCTGGAAAGCATGCGGATCTACCGCGATCCGCTGGATCTGATGATCTCCCGGTCCGATCAAAAGCAGGAAGAGGTAAAAATGCAGACAGGCAGAGACTTTTTTCTGAACGAAGAACAGCAGCTGGCAGTCCAAACGATTTTAAAAGAGTGGGATCAGGAAGATAAGTCTGTTTATCTACTGCATGGTGTGACTGGGAGCGGAAAAACAGAAGTCTACATGGAACTGATCGATTTTGTGCGAAAACAGGGCAAACAGGCGATCTTTTTGATTCCGGAGATCGCTCTGACGTATCAGATGGTGTTGCGGTTTTACCAGCGGTTTGGAAGTCGTGTATCCATTCTGCATTCACGGATGTCAGCCGGAGAACGCTATGATCAGTACGAAAAAGCAAAAAATGGTGAAATTGACATTATGATCGGGCCAAGGTCGGCACTGTTCACACCATTTTCAAATCTTGGCATTATTATTATCGATGAGGAACACGAAGAATCCTACAAAAGTGAGACGGTCCCTCGTTATCATGCAAGAGAAACAGCACAGAGACGGGCCGAAATGGAAGGTGCGAAGCTCATTCTGGGATCGGCAACCCCGTCGGTGGAGTCGTATTACCGGGCAGAAAAGGGAGAATATTGCCTGCTGGAGATGAAGAGGCGGGCGAACAGACAAAAGCTTCCGTGTGTCTGGATTGGAGATATGCGAAACGAGATGCGGGAGGGCAACCGCAGTATTTTAAGCCGATATCTGCAAGAGCAGCTTGGGATGTGTCTTGAGCGGGGCGATCAGGCAATGCTGTTTTTAAATCGACGCGGTTATGCCGGTTTTGTGGCATGCCGTTCCTGCGGTACGGTGATCGGGTGTCCGCACTGCAACGTGTCCCTGTCACTTCACAAAAAAGGTACGGCAGGCGAAAAGCTGGTGTGTCATTACTGCGGCTATACACGGCCAAATCCACGCCTCTGTCCGTCCTGCGGTTCTCCTTTTATCGGAAGTTTTCAGGTGGGGACACAGCAGGTAGTAAGCCAGGTGCAGCGTATGTTTCCAAAGGCACGTATTTTGCGTATGGATGCCGATACGACCAGAGGGAAAGACGGACATCATAAAATTTTAGAGACCTTTGCAAAAGGCGGAGCCGATATTCTGGTCGGGACGCAGATGATTGTCAAAGGGCATGATTTTGCAGATGTCACGCTGGTCGGGGCACTGGCAGCGGATCTGTCGCTTCACATGAGCGATTACCGGGCAGCCGAGCGGACCTTTCAGCTGCTGACGCAGGCGGCCGGACGTGCCGGCAGAGGTGAAAAAACGGGAAGTGTCGTGATCCAGACTTATGAGCCGGATCATTACAGTATAAAAGCGGCGGCAGCTCAGGATTATCAGGCTTTTTATGAAGAAGAGATCCTGTACCGCAGCCTGATGGATTATCCGCCGGTCGGCGGTATGCTTGCCCTGCACGGACAGGGGGAGGATGAAAGTTACCTTCAGATGGCGATGGAATATTTGAAAAAATACCTGGATGTACTGGCGAAGAAAACACAGGCAAGAGTGATCGGACCGGCAGATGAAAGCGTTTCGAAAGTTGCGGATATTTACAGAAAAGTGATTTATGTAAGGCATGGGCGAAAAGAAGTGCTGGATCAGATCAAGGAGCGGACAGAACAATATATTGAAATAAACAGAGGTTTTGATAAAATTACCATTCAGTATGACAGAGATTAGAGAAAGCGGAGGATAAAAGAGATGGCAACCAGAACAATAAGGACGATCGGAGACGATGTACTGACGAAAGTATGTAAAGAAGTAAAAGAAGTAACGCCAAAAACAAAAGAACTGATCGATGATATGTTTGAGACGATGTACGATGCCATGGGCGTCGGACTTGCAGCAAACCAGGTCGGCATGCTGAAAAGAATCGTAGTTATCGACTGCGGGGATGATCCACACGTATTGATCAATCCGGTGATCATCGAGACAGCCGGAGAGCAGAGAGGTTATGAGGGATGCTTAAGTGTTCCGGGAAAAACGGGGGTCGTTACAAGGCCTGATTATGCGAAAGTAAAAGCATATGATGAAGATATGAATGAATTTATTCTGGAGGGCGAAGGACTTCTGGCCCGTGCCATCTGTCACGAATGCGAACATCTGGATGGGCATATGTATGTAGAAAAAGTAGAGGGCGAATTAGAAGATGTCGCTCCTTATGATGAAGAAGAGTGATGAAAATATAGTAAAAAAGAAACAGGAGGCGATAAGATGAAGATCATATATATGGGAACACCGGATTTTGCGGTTGAGGCACTGGAAGCCCTGGCTTCATCCAGACATGAAGTGACCGCAGTCTTTACACAGCCGGATAAGCCAAAGGGACGCGGAAAAGCGATGCAGTTTACGCCGGTCAAAGAAGTGGCACTCCGGGAGAATATTCCGGTCTATCAGCCGAAAAAGGTAAGAGATCCGGAAGTGATCCAAAAGATCCGGGAACTTGCACCGGATGTACTGGTTGTTGTGGCGTTTGGACAGATCATACCACAGGAGATCCTGGACATCGCACCGTATGGCTGCATCAATGTGCATGGTTCACTTTTACCGAAATATCGCGGAGCTGCTCCAATCCAGTGGGCGGTGATCGACGGTGAAAAGGAATCCGGCGTGACAACCATGCAGATGGATGCCGGACTGGATACCGGTGATATGCTGCTGAAAACCGTCGTGCCGCTCGATGAAAAAGAAACGGGAGGAAGTCTGTTTGACAAACTGAGCAAAGCAGGGGCAGATCTGCTTCTTAAGACGCTTGATGCACTGGAAAATGGCACGGTTACCCCGCAGAAACAAGGTGAGTCGCCGACCGCTTATGCAAAAATGCTGACCAAAGATATGGGAGCGATCGACTGGAACCGCCCGGCGAAAGAGCTGGAACGTCTGATCCGCGGACTGAATCCGTGGCCGAGTGCCTATACGAAACTAAACGGTAAGACCCTGAAAATCTGGGCAGCAGATGTATGTGGGCAGACCGGTGAAAAAGCACAGCCCGGAACGGTGCTGAAAGCAGAAAAAGACGAGTTCCTGATCCAGACAGGAGAAAAGATCCTGTCCGTGAAAGAACTTCAGTTAGAAGGTAAGAAACGTATGGACACGGCAGCCTTCCTTCGCGGCTGTCATCTTGAGAAAGGGATGATTTTATAATGTATGGATGGTATTATGATCCGACTTTTATACTTGTTTTTGCGGGGCTGATCCTGACGCTGATCGCATCGGCAGGCGTGAAAAGCACCTTTGCAAGGTATTCACGCGTTCGCTGTATGTCAGGCTATACCGGTGCACAGGCGGCACAGGAAGTGCTCCGCATCAGCGGTATCTATGATGTCCGCATTGAGCGTGTGGCAGGAGAGCTGACTGATCATTATGATCCGAGGGCAAAAGTGCTGCGTCTTTCAGACAGCACCTATGGCTCCAATTCCGTTGCGGCAGTATGTGTGGCAGCACATGAGTGTGGTCATGCAATCCAGCATCAGAAAGGATATGGACCTCTGGTACTTCGAAGCACACTGGTTCCGGCAGCCAACATCGGTTCCAGTCTTTCCTGGCCGATTTTTGTTGCAGGGCTGATCTTCAGCATGCGTCCGCTTCTGATGCTCGGTATTCTTATGTTTGGACTGGCTGTGATCTTTCAGCTTGTGACACTGCCGGTTGAGTTCAACGCATCCAGCCGTGCGATCAGGATCCTTGAGGGAAACGGAATGCTTGGAGAAAGTGAGATCACAGGAGCAAAAAAAGTGCTCAGAGCGGCAGCTATGACTTATGTAGCAAGTCTTGCATCATCCATACTGCAGCTGCTGCGTCTTGTCATTTTAGCAGGAGGAAACAGAAGAGATGATTAATCTTAGAGAAATTATCCTCGGTGCACTGATGGATATCGTGGAAGAAGAGCAGTACAGCCATATCGTGCTCAAGGATAAATTTTTCTTCATAGGGCTTTAATCTTAATTCCGCAACATTATTATAAATTAA
>OGZG01003038.1_pt1 | contig 10598 bp, 7 predicted proteins | sample 1576781 | NCBI WGS metagenome assembly OGZG01 (sample SAMEA3541502, study PRJEB24748) | human gut metagenome | biome: human gut; feature: human-associated habitat; material: faeces | place: China | collected 2012 | reverse complement strand
TGCCTCGCCCTCGCCGTCGGTCTGGCACTCTACAATAACCACCGCGTCAAGCAGCTCGAGCGGCAGGTCGGCTCTCTGCAATCACAGATCATGAGCGTGCAGTCCAGCCTTTCCTCGCAGATCGCGGGCATCAGCAGCTCCGTGCGCGAAGCGATGGAGGAGAGCGCCACGCTGACCGCGCAGTTCGACTACACGGTCAAGCGCTTCGACCTGGACGCCTACACCTGCACGGTTGCCTTCGCCCTCCAGCCCAAGACGGTGCAGGACGATCTTGCCGTCTCCCTCCGTCTCCGCTCCCTTGCCTCCGACGACGGAACGACCGCCGTCGAGCTGGTCCGCGACGAGTACGACGTCTACCGCGGCGAAGCCGTGCTTTCGATGAACGATGATGGCTTCGAAGCCACCGCCGCCTACGATACCGGCGGCGAGCGCCAGCTCGAGACGATCCGCGACCTGCCCGGCTTCGCCAACGAGGCGCTGCCGAAGCTCTATGAGGATCTTTCCTTCGGCTACGGCTACAGCCAATCCTATTCCAGCTCGGTCATCCGGTGCAGCGTCAAGGGCTGGGAGGACCCCGAGGACCACCGCACCGCGGACCTCTACCTCGGCGCTTATGATGCCGACGTCCGGTCCGCGTGGCTCGACTATCTGGTGGACGGAAAGAGCGCGGCGCAAAGCACGCTCAAATTTGTGGAGGCCGCCGGCGACGAGCGCTCCGCCGTGCTGTGGTGGATCAGCGACATTCCCGATGAGAGCACCGCCGGCGTTTACAGCATCTATGGCGCAGAGGGCGTGGAATTTGGCCTTCCCTACGGTGCGGAGCTGCAGGTCGTATTCCATGCGGAGCTGACCGACGGCACGCGGCTCTCGGCGATGCTCACGCGCGAGATAATGCCCTCCGCCAACAACAGCGCCGACGGCGAGAGCGAGACCACCGCCATGCCCATCATCCTTACAAAAGACTGAGCCGTTCAGAGAGCGCCGCCCGCGGGCGGCGTTCTTTTTTGCGCCGCTCGCGCCAAAGCGTCCAGGAAACGCGCCGCAGCCGTCCGAAATTTTGACGGAAAAAGGGCTTGCAAAGCCCTCGCGTTGTGCTATGATGAGGCCGAAACGAAGCGCGCGACGCGCGCATTTCCGAAAGAGAGGATGAGGAGAGCTTGTTGGAATTTTTAGAGCAGGAGCACATCAGCCCCGCGCTGCTCGACGGCGTCCGCGCCTACCGCGCACAATACCCCGCCGAGCCGGCGCTGCAGGGCCGCATCCCGCAGCCGCGCTATCATTATTATGGGAAAGAGGTCTGGGAGGCCGCCATCGCCGCGCTGCTGTGCGGCGAGAACCTGCTGCTCGCCGGCAGCAAGGCGACCGGCAAGAACGTGCTGGCCGAAAATCTGGCGCAGGCCTTCGGCCGCCCCGCGTGGGACGTTTCCTTTCACGTCAGCATGGACGCCGCCGGGCTCATCGGCATGGACACCTTTGAAAACGGACAGGTGACCTTCCGCCCCGGCCCCGTCTACCTCTGTGCGAAGCACGGGGGCTTCGGCGTGCTCGACGAGATCAACATGGCCAAAAATGAGGCTCTTGCCGTGCTGCACGCCGCGCTGGACTTCCGCCGCGCCATCGACGTCCCCGGCTACGACCGCGTAACGGTCGCCCCCGCCGCGCGCTTCATCGGCACGATGAACTACGGCTACGCCGGCACGCGCGAGCTGAATGAAGCGCTCACCTCGCGCTTTGTCGTCATTCAGATGCCGCCCATCGCGGAGGACGGTCTGGACCGTCTGCTCGGCGAGGAGTTTCCCACGCTGGAAAAAAAGTACTGCGGACAGCTCGTGCAGCTCTTTCTCGACCTGCAAAAGAAGTGCGGGAGCGCGGAGATCTCCTCCAAGGCGCTCGACCTGCGCGGGCTTCTGGACGCGCTGCGCCTGATCCGCCGCGGCGTGAGTGCCGGTACGGCGCTCGACATGGGCATCACCAACAAGGCCTTCGACGCCTACGAGCAGAGCCTCATCCGCGACGTTATCGCCGCGCGCATCCCCGCGAAGCTCGACCGCAGCCGCCTGTTCACCGACTGATATGGAAACCGACAGCTACAGCGCCAACCAGCGCCGCGCCATCAATCTGGTCTGGACCGCCTGCGGCGACTATCAATTTGAGCCGCAGTTCCTCGCCCTCAAGGCCGACGGCACGCCGGACTTCTACATGAACTGCGTCATCGGTCTGGTCCGCAAGTGGCTGGGCGACGAGATGCCGCGCCGTCTCTTCGCCCTTTGGGCGGACGACACGCGGCGCTCCGCGTTCGACGACCTCGCGTGGCTCGCGCTGGAAAACGCCGTCTATGAAAAGGAGCTTCCCGTCCGCCCCGTGCTCACGGAGCTGCGCCGCGCCCACGCCGCAGAATTTTTTGCCTCGGAATATCAGCTCTCGCGACAGGAGTGGATGGACAAGAACCAGCTCGTCTATTCGCTCCAGTCCGCCCGCTGGAGATCTGTCCTTGGGCAGAAGCCGCCGCTGCTCGCCCCGTGGGAAAAGGGACTCTCCGAGGCCCTCGCCTGCCCGGGCACGCTCGACGCGGACGATCTGGAGGCCGCCGTCCGCGCGGCGTTTGAGAAATACCTGCAATTTGACGGCACACCCCATAAAAAATCACCGTTCCGCCTTCATTTCAGCGACCGCTGGGCGCCGCTGCTCACCAAGCTCCTGCCCACCGAACTCGTCCGCACGGACGAGCTGACCCTCGGCCGCTGTGCGGCAGCGGGGGAAAACGGCGTGGTGCGTGCGTCCAATGCCCTGCGCTCTCGGCTCCGCTCAAATGAGCGTGAGGGCGAGGATCGCACCTATATCGAGCGCTGTTTCGGCAGAAGCATATATTCTCCCAGGCAGCTTGCGCTCATCGAGCAGCGCTGCTGCAGCGGCAGCCATCTCGGCTGTCATCTGTGGTTTACACACGGGGAACACCCGCCGGGACAGGCCATGAGCGCCGACACGCAGCGCCTTTTCGAGCAGGCCGCCGAGCAGGCCAAGCGCAACCGCGCCGCCTACGTCCGCGACAGTGCGCTGCATCAGAATGCTCTCCTGCGCCTGACGGAGCAGATCCGCAACTGTATGCTCATCCATCAGCAGCCCGAGGACATCCTCGCCCGCGAGGGGCGGCTGGACGGTACGCGCGTCTGGCGCGCACCGGTGCTGCACGACAGCCGTGTCTTTCTCCGCAAGGATGAGGAGAGCCGCGCGGGCTTCACCGTCGACCTGATGCTCGACGCCTCGGCCTCACGCCTGCACTGTCAGGAGAGCATCGCCATTCAGGGCTATCTTCTCGCCAAAAGCCTTGTCTCCTGCGGCATTCCCGTGCGCGTGACCAGCTTCTGCAGCCTGCGCGGCTACACGGTGCTGCGCGTTTTGAAGGATTTCGGGGACAAAAACGGCGAGCATCGCGTGTTCGACTACTTTGCCGCAGGCTGGAACCGCGACGGTCTGGCTCTGCGCGGCATGGGCGAGCTGATGAAATCGGCTCCCGCGGACAAGCACCTGCTGATCCTGCTCACCGATGCCAGCCCGAACGACAGCCATAAAATTCTCCCGAGCGGCAAAATTCCGCTCAGCCGCGATTACGACGGTCAGCCCGGCATCGACGACACCGCCGCCGAGGTCCGCGCCCTGCGCGCGCAGGGCATCCGCGTCGCCGCGGTGTTCATGGGCGAGAACACCAGCGTTCCGGCGGCGAACGCCATCTATGGCCGCGACCTCGCGCGCATCCGGCGCATCGACCAGCTTGCCGCCGCGGCGGGCCGCCTCATTCAGGATGAGATCCGGGAGCTATCCGGCTAAACAGCAAGGGCGCGTTCAAAAGAACGCGCCCTTTGGCTTTATGTATACCTCTCTGCTCAGCAGCATTCCATCGGATAGGCGAGCTGCCCGACCGGCCCGTGCCGGAGAGCGAATGGCCCGATGAAGATTGATACGGTAAAAAATGAGGAGTACCTTTTTGAGGTACTCCTCTCCATATCGCTGTTCATTTGGGCGGATCCTTTTTGTTTGTGTTGTAATCCAACAGATCGCGAATCCCCTGCATGAGAACCAGAATTCCGATCAGCCAGCAAAAACCTCCCATTGCGAAAGCGAAGGTCCTCTCTCCGGAACCGGGACACATCATAGCGTAGAAGACCAAGATGTAGGCCGGGATCTGTAAAAGGACAAAATAAAGGATCAGCTCGAGCGGCTTTTTTTGCGGAGAATGGCCCCGCCAATGCAGCAGATACGCCACAGTCAGTATGACCGCCCCGGCAAATACGGTATGAAAAAGCAGGGGAGCTTCCTGTTCCATCAACATAGTGGGACCCTCCTTATGTCATAAATTTGCAAATGCTTTTATTTTGCAGCCGCATCTGCTTGATTCGCTCCATTGACGATCATTAAACTCCTTATGCCTATCATGCAGCTGTTTTGGAACTACGAAGCAATGAAAAATTGTGTGCCCCATTGAAATAACTCTCTTTGATAATATATGCATTTTATACCAAAAACAGCAAAATGTCAATAAAACATTGTCCAATATTGCCATATCAAATAGGTGCAACACAGGTGCAACAAAAGTGCAACAGTTTGCTCTATTTTTTGCTCAAAACCTGTCAGAAAGTCGTTTCAAACTTGTTTCGGACTTGATAAAAGGTTGTTTCTGAAAAATTACATATTTGTTGGAAAAGCGGCGAAAACACGCGAATATAGCAGAAAATCCAGTCTAAAATGTGCATAGAAAACGACCGGAAATCTTTCGATTTCCGGTCATTTCTGCCATGTGTTGACAAAAAAGATGTAGGCACAAATCATTGTCTCGCAGCGCTTTTGTAATTTCAAGTGCGTGAAATCAGTTAGCGGTTTTGGAAACGCTTTACCTCTGCAATTCCAGGCCTTTGTAATAAATCAAAAAATTCGTTAATCGCGTTGTGTCTTTGCATAGGGCACTTCATGCCAGTTCGTTTTTTGCAAAATGTAAATGTAACAGACGCCTTTGCACGTGATAGCGCCACAAAAAATGTACATCTATCCTCATCTGGTTGATTTCTAAAATTCCAAAAAGCGGAATCCTCTAATCCAATAAAATATACAGCATTGTATTCTAATCCCTTACTTTTATGAATTGTCATGATAGGAACGGAATGATCTCCGCGAAAGTTTTCAATCGCTAAGTTCCATACTCCGTGTGCGGCTACATATTCCTCAAAAAAGAGACTTTCAAATTGGTTGATTACATTCATAAAGTAAGTACCTTGTTTATACGCCGGGAATTTCGCCTTTATATTTCCAATGCCAAAAAAATCAATAATACTATTCAAAGTACTGTGCCATTGCTCTGTATCAAGCTTTTGCTGAATATTCTTCTTAACAACGTTCACTACAGCAGACAGTTTCCTCTGCATTTCATCAAAAGTATCATTTTCCCGCATCCCGCTAATTCCCCAAAGCTCAACCAGTAACTCTTCTATAAAAGTCCATTCATTTGGGTGTTTTCTGCTGTCAGCGCATATCATGAATTTGATAAACAAATCTACTATTGGTTCTTTGATAAGATCCTGATAGCCAGTTTCAATGCGCGCCCGTACACCGTGTTTCTCCAACTCCTCAATAATCGCCGAAGCGTAGTCCTGCGGCTTTTGCTTGCAGAGAATACAAATATCGTGTGGTTCTACACCATTTGAGATTTTCAATAGTATATCCTTCGATACAGCAGCAGCCTCCAGTTGTTCATTGTCTGCAATAAAAAGTGCAATGTTCCCATCATCCTCGGCCCAGTTGCCAGAAGCACATACTTCTGTTGCCTTTTCTTTTAAAGATTCATACATTGCCTTTTGCAATGCAACTAATCTGGGTGCAGAACGATGATTCATTATCAAGCGTATACATTTCGGATTCAGTTCTCTATAAAAGTCATTAAATATCGTTTTTACTGCCCCGGCCCATACCATGATTCTCTGCTTGTTATCTCCCACAGATGTTACCTTGGTACCAGAATTCCAAAAACACTCCTTTACAAACGCATACTGAATTGCCGTTGTGTCCTGAAATTCATCAAGGAACACAAATGAATACGTCATCTGTAAGGCTTGCTTAATATACGGGTTCGTTTCAATAATATACATGGCAAGCATCATGATCATCTTAAATGTCAAAGTCGCTTTATTTCCGTTGAATCCCTTTAACAATAGTGGCCACACTTTATGCCCTAATCCATCTCCTGTTAAAGGAAGACTAATTCGTGACAGAATATCATCATATTCAGTTTTCAGCCTAGACTGCGTGAAGCCATTAGGGTTTTTGAATCCCGCACAATGAAACGCTGCATCAATTATATCGGGATCATTCACCAGATAATCGGTGGCCGGGCGAAGTTCATCAGGCAGTGCATATAGAAAGTGGTCAAGAATATTTTTGGCAAATGCATCGTATGTCATTGATACAAATCTACCTTTTATATCTGTGCCACATCGCTTTTCCACGCGTTCTTTCAAATTCTGTGCAGCATCCGTCTTGAAACTGATAGCAAGTATCTTTTGAGGCTCTCTGCACTGATTTGTCTGAAATAGAAATGCTGCTTTTTGCGCCAACAATTCCGTTTTTCCTGCGCCTGGCCCCGCAACAACCAGTACATGTCTGTCACTGCAGCGAACGGCTGTATCCGCAGCTTCCTCTAACGAGATCCCGTCGCAAGGCAACCATTTATCAGGATGCACAATTTTCATTCTTATCACCTTTTAGAATGTGATCAGCAGTTTCAATTAAACGTTGCAAAACCGGCGGTACATTTTCTTTTAACTCCTCGTCACTTAATTGAGATAGTGCTGCAATATGTGTAGACGGTTTTCCTCTGTTCAAGAAGAAATATGTGTACCATACCATGAGTTTTTGCTGTTCGGGCGAGTAGGTATGTCCATCACCGCCTTCTTCTTTTAGTGTGTTTTTTATGTCTTTTAAGATTCGAGTTTCATACTCCGAGTGTATTTCACCATCATTTTCAATTTTTGTAATACGTTCTTTCTTTCCACTCTGGGCAATATCAATACAAGGTCCTTCTCTCGTATCCAAAGTTGCCTTATACGTATCTCCCATCTGTTCCAGCATCATAAAATCGATATCCAACGGTGCGGAAAAGAAAACATTATATTTTTCAAGCCATGCTATCCAAGTCTGCATTGCTGTTATAGCAGATACATTCCAGCCCGCCATTCCTTCGAACTCGGCATCAGTTAGAATCCCGCTATCAGTGGTGTTGAGTAGTACATTTCTGTCGTATCCATTTGCAATGAGCTGCTTAAGCACATATTGGATACGTCCCCAACCACCACCATCTCGTTCCCGATCCAAATCGAGCAATGTAATATATGGGATTTCCAAGTCATTCAGCAATCTCCAGAAGTGGTTGACATGCCGACCTCCAAGTGGAACTATCGATATTCCACTAACATCTGTGTTCCCATGTATGGCTTCCCAATACTTCGGCAGGATAATTTCTTCACTATCTCCTTCTCCTAAAATAACAAGCTTTGCAAAGTACAGTTCAGGATAGGCTCTCACCGCTTCCTTGATATATTTATATTGATCCTGCATACGTTCTTCATCCGGCAGAGTAATGCATCTTACTTTTGATGCCAGCAACTCCCTGTCTAATCTAAAGTATCTGAGATTCTCTGGATCAATCCGCTTAACAATCGCAGGAGAATGGGATGTCATAATTGCTTGCGCATTGTTTTTGCCTGCAATATCTTTCAAATTCCCCACCAATTTCCCCAGCAGATGTGGAGCGATGTGATTTTCAGGCTCTTCAATGGCTACAATCGTCAAAATGGGTGGTTTTCTATTGAAAGAGGTATGTTCTGGATCTATCTCTATTTCTCTCACCATTTGACCTTCAACATCCAATATGCTGTCAACCAAAGATATATAAAACAAAGATCGCAGACCATCTCCCATCTGGTCTATCGTATACTCTTTTCCCGTTTCTGTCGGTTCAAAAACAACCTCTGTTTTTCTGATAGATGTTTCAATATCAGCGCTGTTGAATCTTAAGCTGGCTGTCGAATATCGCTCATCAGAATCATAGGTTTTCCACTGCTTTCCCAGCGACGTGCCAAACATGGAAACGCCTTTTTCTTCTTCAAATTGTTCATTTAATTCCTTAATTTTGGCTTTAACGTTTCCTTTTGTCTCCTCACTCCAGTTGATGCTGCTCATGATCTGATACATCATCGTACCAGATGCATTTTTCAGCTGCTTAGAAGGATCTCTGACTGCTGGGACATAAATCACTCGAATCTTGTCCAGATCCCGTCGAGACGCATTTGTTCGATTGCCCTCTTCAATTTCAGCAAACTCCGGACAAGTAATATAACTTATCTTGCTATCAATCGAGCCGTCAATAGTATTGCTTTTTTCCCATGTGGCCTCAAGACGGATCCGTAGATACGGCAGCCTACCTGGATTATCAACAACAAAGTGTTGAAAAAAGATAGGTATAGCATATTCTCCACCATTGCTTCCTGACTGCAATTCTTCAAATTCAAATACTGCTTCTATATAAAGACTTTGCTGTTCCATTTCATCTGGAAGTATATCTTTGGGCAGATGAAAATCACTTCTGTGTAGAATACGATCATTACTGTTTTCAGAAAACATACAATTAAGGGCTGACAGTGCAGCAGTTTTCCCCGCACTGTTATTTCCAATAAATGTCGTTAGTTGATCAATTAAGATGACCTGCTCTTCTGAGCCAAAGCACCTATAATTCCACAATTTCAGTTTAGATAGCTTCATTCTTATCTACCCACCTTAGTAAATCATTCCCTAGGATATACCACGAGCATATTTTCAATCATCGAGTTTCTTAATCGAAAAATCTTATGTATATGATCGTCTACTTTATTTGAGTATACCCCCATTCTTTCTGTTTGTCCATATTATACAAAATCATTTAAAATGTACCAACTTGTATTTATTGACATGTTCTCTGACCACTATTTAATTCGTAAGATAAGCTGATTAAAACTAATTCGCACCACAAGTGATTATAGAATTATTCTTAATTCACTTTTCATGCTATCCTTGATTGGTAAAGGAGGGCATCACCATGAAATATTCAAATGAAGAAAAGCTATCCATCATCTCACGCTATCAGCAGGGCGAAAGCATCGCCACACTCTCCGATGAACTCAATATCCCTCGTAGCACCCTGTACCGCTGGCTCAACTCCTTTCCGACAGACAGTGCGGGCAAGCCATTGAAATTTTCCTATCAAGAATACGCATTACTCCAACGAAAAGTAGAAAAGCTGCAAAATGTCATTATGATTCTGAAAGCCGTTGATTGTCTGGCGTCTGCTCCGTTAAAAGATCGTCTGTACGCTTTGGAGCCGTTTTACGGGAAATATGAAGTTCACACAATATGCGAAGCACTGGATGTTGACCGCGGTACATTTTACAACCATATGTTACGCAGCAAGCGTGGAAACGCCTGGTTTGATAAACGCCGTCAAGAATACTGCCAGCTCATCCGTGATGTGTTTGACGAATATAGACAGGTGTTGGGTGCAGAGAAAATTCGGACAATTCTCGTTCAGCGTGGGCATCAGGTCAGTGCGGAATATGTTTCACGGCTCATGCATGAGATGGGCTTAAGCAGTGTTCGGACAACGGCGAAGCAGGAATATCTGAAACTGCGTGAGCCAGAACGAAAGAAGAACATTCTGCGGCAGCAATTCAATGCTCAACAACCGAATCAGAGATGGGTCAGCGATGTTACTTGTTTTAAACTGGGAGAGCACTATTTTTATATTTGCGTAATTATCGACCTTTTCTCGCGCAAAGTAATCGCACATAAAATTTCAAAAAGGAACAGTACGCAACTTATCACCGCAACATTCAAAATGGCGTATGAGGAACGCCATCCATCGTCTGGTCTTATTTTTCATAGCGACCGAGGCGCACAATATACCTCTCATCGTTTTCAACAGATCCTGCATGAACACAATACGGAGCAATCTTTTTCGCAACCCGGCAAGCCGTATGACAATGCGGTCGCAGAATCATTTTTCGCTTCGCTGAAAAAAGAAGAGCTCTACCGAAAGGACCATCCTTCCGATAGAGCATTTCAAGCCAGCATTGCTTCCTATATTGAGTTTTATAATAACAAACGACCTCATCGTACATTGAAAAATCTGACGCCATACCAGATGGAAGAGAACTTCTGTGCAACTGTTAAATGAGACATCCGTGTTCGAATCGCCTGATTTTTTCGTTTTCTACTACACTTTTAGACAGTTTGCATTTTCATGTCTCATATTTGATTCAGCGTGACAACTCATGAAACTCCTGCCATACCAAGGCTTTTAGAGTATAAAACAACCCTACCCAATCTACAAGTCTCATCGACTTGTTCGAATTGGGTAGGGTCATTCATTTTGGTGCGGACTACTGGACTCGAACCAGTGACCTCATGCGTGTGAAGCATGCGCTCTAACCAGCTGAGCTAAGCCCGCAAATGGTGACCCGTACGGGATTCGAACCCATGTTACAGCCGTGAAAGGGCCGTGTCTTAACCACTTGACCAACGGG
>OGZG01003035.1_pt1 | contig 10607 bp, 10 predicted proteins | sample 1576781 | NCBI WGS metagenome assembly OGZG01 (sample SAMEA3541502, study PRJEB24748) | human gut metagenome | biome: human gut; feature: human-associated habitat; material: faeces | place: China | collected 2012 | reverse complement strand
AAGCACGCCGCCAGCGTTCATCCTGAGCCAGGATCAAACTCTCATGTTAAAAGTTTTAATCCAGCCAGAATATCTGGCTTTTCTAAATCAGAAACAAGTTCCTACCGGAATCTTGATTCAGGTTTTACTGTTTTTAAGGTTTGCTTTATTAAAAGCTGTTCGTTCATCTTTCGATGACTTGAATTATTACTCGCGAACTAAATCTTTTTTTGTAACCCGGAAGAAATCTTCGATTTCTTCTGAGCGAACTTGTTCGCTTTAGAATCTTTCAAGGTTATTCACTGTTCAGTTATCAATGTTCTTTGTTGTTTTCAGTAACTCTGATATACTATCATAATCATCTGTACTTGTCAACAACTTTTTTATTTTGTTTTGCTTCGTTTTGAAGTGGTTTGTTATCACTTACTTGCGACAGCTCGTTAATAATAACAAACCACAATTCATTTGTCAACATCTTTTTTGACAAAAAATTACATTTCTTTTTGTCGAAAATCACCATTCTATCTTCATCTTACAAGTGACATCGCCATTCTGCGGTAAGTATGCCTTTTTCCACGGATTGCAACGCTGTATGCCGTAATATTTTCCGGCAGTGCCATTCCCATGTACCCACTATCTCCTATATGATGGATGTCTGCACCTGCCATTTTACACATCAATGCGATCTGTCGGATTGTTTCTTCGTCCGCTCCTTCCTGGGAAGTTCCAATTGTAGTCATCGCAAGTACACCTTTTTCATGTGCGGTTTTGATCAATTCAGCTGCATGCTCCATGGTAAATCCCGGAACAGTACCAGGTGCCGGAAGTAAAAGGACATCTGCCCCTGCTTCAATAAATGTCTCAGCATCTTCTTTTGTCAGTATTTTTTCTCCTGCTTCTGAGAGAATGCCGGATGCATGCATTTTTCCTGCTGTCAGGATCACTCTGTCGCCGACTGCCTCGTTTAAATCAGCTAATGCCTTTGTAATTGCCCTGTTATCAACGCCAACACCCGGATTTCCGGTAAGAACGATCATGTCAACGCCCATGTCTGCTGCTTTTTTTGCATTTTCCACGGTTGCGCGCCGTCCTTCGGTAAGACTCCACACCGATTTTTCTCCATCATTGCGGACTGCCGCCGGTTCTAAATTAATTGCAACCATCCTTCCGGTCAGACGTTTGACCTCATGTATAGTATCTTCCGGGGCAACTTCCGGTAATCCATTGATCACAGGATGATCCACGTCAAAAATATTCAGCATGATAATATCCGCACCAAGAGAAGTTACAAATTCTGCATTTGTAATATTTACGAGCATTGGTGTCACTGTACCGATCGTCTCTGCTGCAAGCACTCTTCCTTCGCTGTCCGCAATGGACTGTAATAATTCTTTTTTATGATAGGCAGCCAGTTCTCTGGCTGAACAGTCAATATATCTTTTTCCCATTCCTTTTTCCTCTTTTCTGCCTGATGCAAAATGTCTCTGCTTTAAAATTTTCACTGTGCCTTCTGTGCAAACTCTGTGAAATATCTTTTATTTCTCTCATATTTCACATTCTCTGCATTTTCTAACACTTTATTGCGATACTCTTCTATTTTCTGCGATGTTATAAAGGAAATCTCCTGCGGCTGATCATACTTTCCCATATAAGAAAAAGATATATTTTCCTGCTCTTCCATGGATTTATAATTCATATATATGGTATAATCCTCATAACCGTTTACCATCTCCCAATAAATCCCGTAATCTTCTCCCTGCAGATGATACAGATTTAAATAGTCATGCAGACTGTCAAACTCCCTGTCAATATACTTTTCCTCACACCTTGATTTATAATATTCCTTTCCTGAATATTTCACATGATCACTGATTTCTCCTGGTAATGCCATTGCAATTACTATAAAATTAAATACCACGATCACTGACACTATGCATTTTATAACAAAAGGGAACACTTTTACGCTGTAATCTCCAGTTTCATCCCGAAAAGAAAAGGTGATATTAATTTTCTTCATATTCCCACCCCTTTCTCTCAAAAATTATTTTTACAAAAGTTTCCTCCTCATCATAATATCGATCGCACTTTACAAATTCATTCACTTCTTCCTCTGTCATTTCCAAAGTCCCCATTAATGTTGCAATCGTATTCTGCTGGATTTCACTGAAATATTTCTGGTTTTCCTGAAATTCAATTTCACTGATACGATAATCATCCTGAAGCAAAATTTCATGCGCATAGTATAGGATATCTTCCACTTCATATGCCCTTGGCGTTTTGTCACTTTCCCAGTCAGACTTCTCCCTTAAATCCATCACATCTTCTATAAAATGGCTGTATCTATCATAGATATCTACACGTTCTGTATACTTTTCATACCCGTCCTCTGCATAAACTTCATACTCATGCAGATACGCATCCAACGCTGCATTATCTCCCGTCTTGAAAATTTCTTCTGCTGCTTCTACCGATGCTGATCTTTTCTGATGTTCTGTATGCTTTTCATCCACATAGCCTAAAATGAAAAAGACAAGAAATAAAACAACAAGAAGTACAACTGCCAGCAAAAGAATGATATTCATAATTTTATTAGCAACATAAAGCGGCATGGAATGTAACACTTTTGCTTTGGTAAGAAGTGTTTCTTTTCTTGTTTCGTCTTCCTCCTTTTCCCATTCCATACCAAGTTTATTCGGCTCTCCACAATAAGGACATTTTGTCTCTCTGGCTGGATAATCATATCCACACTTTGAACATTTCATATACTTTACTCCATTTTGTCTTTTAATCGGCTGATTGCAAGTTTCTGTAACGCTTCTGTAATCTGATCTTTATCATCGTAAGTCAACCCACCGGCTTTATCTATGCAGGACTTTATCTCATCCTCAGATATCTCGTAGTGTTCCTTCATATAATCATAACAATATTCTTTGTAATATGCCACAGCATCCTCTTCCTCATACTTGTAATATGCGTCCGCTGCCTCCTGACATTCATTTAATATACTAACGATGTAACTGATGTTGCTCAATGCATCTGCCTTATCATTCTCTACGATCCATTGCAGATAAGAATCATCCTCGTCATTCAGATAATTCAAATAACGCTGCATTCCCGCAATCTCTGTATATTTATCAAAATAAGACTGATAGGTATATTCCACTGTTTTCAGATATTCACAGATTCCCTCATAATCTCCGCTCTGATACAGGCTTTCTAATTTTTCCAGATTCTTCTGTTCTACCCGATAAGATACTTTATGGGAAATACTGGAAACAATAAATACAATGATACAGATCACTGCAACCATTATCACTGCTGCTATCCCAAGCTTTGCTGTCCACGACATTCCTTTGCCAGCCACTTTTTCCGGCATTTTCTCCCACTGCCTTTTTTCACGTTCCAGATCATGGATCGTGTCTTCATGCACCTGAACAGATTTTCCAAAGTTATCCCCACCGCAATAAGGGCAGCGATCCTGCTCATCATCATATTCCGCCCCACAGTTTTTACAGATTATCATTGGTTCGTTCCCCCTTTATTTATAACAATGCTTTCTCACAAAATAATAACATACCACCTGCATCACGATCGTTGCAATCCACGATGCCGGATAGGAAATAAACAGAAAATACAGTGATCTGTGCTGTGGAAAAAATGCAAAAATCCACAGGACACGCATTCCAACGGTTCCGATAATAGACAATACCATTGGCACTGCGGAATATCCCATTCCACGCAGTGCGCCCGGAAAAAGATCCATAATACCGCACAGAAAATACGGAACTGTCGTGATGGATAAAATCTCAACTCCACATTGGATCACGTCCGCTTCCTCTGTATAAATCTGTAATATTTCCGCTCCGAAAAAATACGCCCCGCATCCTAAAACAAGTGCTGCTCCCACCGATAAAATCATACAGTCGATCAGTACGCGGTCCATTCGTTTATACTTTCCAACACCAAAATTCTGACTTGTAAAACTCATACATGCCTGTGTCACAGAATTGATGGAAACATACAAAAATCCCAGAATATTGTTTGCTGCCGTGTAACCTGCCATCGCGGTTGAACCAAAAGAATTGACTGACGATTGTAGTAATGCATTAGAAAAATTGATGACGGTACTCTGTATGCCTGCCGGAATTCCCACCTGAAAAATCTGTTTCAGGTAATAGCCTTTCATAGAAAGTTTTGAAAAAGAAAGTTTATAACTTCCCTCTGTTCTGCAAAGACAGGTCAAAACCAGCACACAGGAAACCATCTGGGAAAACACGGTGGCGATTCCAACTCCCGCAACTCCAAGTCCAAATACAATCACTAATACCATATTTAAGCCTGCGTTGATCACTCCTGCGATGATCAGAAAATACAATGGTCTTTTTGTGTCACCCACTGCACGGAGAATCGCCGCACCATAATTATACAGCATAAAAAACGGCATTCCCATAAAGTAAATCCGCATATAAAGCGTCGACAGTCCGATCACATCTTCCGGTGTTCCCATTAATTCCAATGCCCCTTTGGAAAAAACAAGCCCAACAAACGCCATGAGAATTCCGCTGATTAGCGCAAGCGTGATGGAGGTATGTACGGTCTCTGACATTTCCTCCTTGCGTCCGGCAGCAAAAAATCTTGCTGCAAGCACGTTTGCCCCAAGTGAGATTCCAATAAAAAGATTGGTAAAAACATTGATCAGTGCCGTTGTGGAACCGACTGCTGCAAGCGCTTCACTTCCACTGAATCTTCCCACAACAATAATGTCCACTGCATTGAACATTAACTGTAAAATGCCAGACAGCATCAATGGCAGTGCAAACGAAACCAGTTTATCCATTATGGAACCGTTGCACATATCAATTTCGTATTTATTACTTTTCAAAAAAATTGCTCCTCTCTACTTTTTATCTTCCTGTAACTTAAGACCCGGAAGGAATTTGAATGATTAATTTCTGTCCATCTTTTTCCATCATTGTCAATACTGGAATATGTTTTTTCCGCAGCTGATGTACGATTGGATATGTCTCAAACACATTTCCTTCCACATATACTGCCTCCGGCTTCTGTTTTAAAATCCGTTTCAGATTCTCTTTGACTTCGTTTTTCCACTGCTGCTTGTCCATCGCTGCTTCACCGTAAATTCCATCCACTGTAAGCTCTGGGAGCTGCATAAAATCCATATGTATCACCGTTGCCTCCTGCATTCCCGGAAGCTGCTTTAACAGCGGATCTATGCAGGAATCCCCGCCGAGATTTACGATTGTCGGATTTTCATGATATAACTCCATGCTGATACGGCAGGCTTTCACCGCGTCCTCTAACATTCCCACCGTCATAAGAAATCCTCCCTTATGACAAAATCCTGCACTCTGTAATCCGGTAACCTGTTCCAATTCTTCATTTTCAAGACCAAGCCACTCTGCCGGAAAACTGCATTTGTAATTCATGGAATATTCCTTCTTCTGTGGTTGTATACAGTATCCACCACGATTGGATGGGAATATGACAAATGCAATCTCCGTCTCCGACAACCGCTTCTGACACGGTACAAACTCCGGTAAAATCAGAATCTTTGCATCTTCGCTGTCCCTTTTACCAGATGTAACCGCCTGCCGGTGTTCTTCTAAAATCTCCTCCACGCGCCTGTCTGCCCGCTCATTTCCGCGATAACGCTCAAATTTGTTTTCAAGGATCAGGCCTGCAACGCTTACTGCCTGAAAAAATGCCTCATCATTTCCACCCTGTGCATCCCAGGTCGGATTGAAATTCCCAATCAGTGTTGCAAGCTCGTTTTTCTCCCCCGTGTTATCATTATGATCCAGCGGCTGCACAAAAGCCTCGTCAAACTCCTCTGCCAGCTCTTCCCCAAGGATCTCTGCACCGACTGCTTCCCACAACAATCCAAACGCAGCGTATGGCACACCGTTTTCCCGGACTCTGCTGTCCCTCTGATGATGGTCATACGCACCTCTTCCAATATCAAACACAATTCCATCGAAATCGTCCGGCACACGATTTCCACGTAAAATCGTAATTTCCGGATTTATATAAAATAAAAGTGCTGCCGAAAACACATCATCCGCATGAAATTTTCCTCCATGCGTAAATGACCTGGCATCTTTTTTCTTAATCTGCTCCATTAATTCGTTCATTGCAAAATTCTTCTTTCTTTTCTGTGATTATTCTGAAATTTCCTCGATCAAAACTTTTCTGTTTATTACGCCTTTTTTCAATTGCATGACATACACATGAAAATCCAGCGTATCCTTTGCGGTCGTAAACGGCTCTTCGTGCAGTACCTCCGCATGGATTCCCGCACGCTCCAATTCTTCTTTCCGTTTTTCTGCCCGCCCTAAAAGTTTCCCGATATTTTCATCCTCTTTTTCGCCAAAAGATCGATTAGGATAAACGGATGTCGCTTTTTTTAACCTCTCTGTGATCAGATCCACTACTTTTGCATGCGCATTCCGATGTAATAAAACTGCAAGACACCTTGCAACAACAGGATATGGATACCTTTCATAAAAATGTATCCATTTTTCAATTTTTCTGTCACCCACCTGCTCTGCCATCTCTTTCATCAAGGAAAATGCACCATCCGACGGTATCCATGAATTGTCTCGCGGCACAATGTACTGCTTTGAAACCGCCGGATAACAGGTATAATTCAGAGGTGGAAAATAGGCTAACTGCACGAGTTTTCGTTCTTCCTCATTGCAGACAGCCTCACCAAGATACTCATATTTATCCCATAATACCGCAATACGAAATTCCAGTTGCCGCAGATTTTCATAACCTTTTCTCCAAAAATGCGCAATATCACCATAATTATACAGATTTGTTTCCAGCTCCAGCGTTTTAAAAAGGATAGTGACAACACAATCCTCCTCTTCCTGTCGGACAACAAGTGCGTAATCATCCCCATCGCGATAAAAAGAGGCCTCAATAGCCCCTTCATAATCTTCTTTGTATGTACCTGTCATTCTTGCTTCCTTAAAAACAAGAAAGCTTTCTATCGTGTCATTCATCTGATATACCAGACGAATATCTGTTTTATCCGTGTTCTTTTCTTTTGCTCCTGTCTGATCCGGCAGCAAAAGTTCAAATTCATTCTGGCTTAACAGCCTTTTTAACATCTCAAATGTATCCAATGAGAGTCTCCTTTTTCCTGTTGCAATACTTTTTATTCATTATATAAAAATCCCTCCGGCTTGTCTATATGCGCAGCTTTCTTTTTATTGCCCTGCGCTTTTCGTCATGCCGTGAGGGATGAGTCGTAGCTGTCGTCCGCGATCTGGATGACAAATTCTTTTGTATAGCCTGCAATCTGCGGAATTTTTTTCTCGTCCAGCTGTTGTATAAAATCCATTTGAAATCCATGCATTTCAATGATTTTTTTTGCAATCGAAAGTCCTAGTCCGCTTCCACTTCCACTTTTTCTGGATACATCTCCTTTTGTAAATGGTTCAAATAAATGTTCCGCAAGCTCGCCCGGAATTCTCCTGCCACTATCTGCTACAAGAATATAAATGTATCCATTTTTCCGGTACATGCCAATCTTTATATGCGTACCACTCTCATTGTGCTTCATTGCATTATTCAAAAGATTCGTGATCACTCTGGAAAACTGGATTGAATCAACGGATACCAAAACCACTTCTTCTGGAATATCAATCTCGAATTCCATCCCTGCATCTTCAAAGTCTGCATAAATGAGTGCAGCATTTTCACGTAACAGTTCACTCAGATCTGTTTCTTTTCTGTCCAGTGAAAAACCTTCACTGTCTAATTTTACATACTCAAATAATAAATGGATCAGATCGTTCATCCTTGCCGACTTATTCTGTATTGCCTGCAAATACTCCAACTGTTTCTCCGGCTCCACCACCATTCCGTCTGCCAGTGCTTTTGCATAACCGTTAACCGTGGTCATCGGCGTTCTGAGATCATGTGCAATGTCTGATAGCATCAGATTTCTTTTACGGTCAAACTCTTTCTGTTCCTCCTCCCTCTCTCTCTGGATCTGACGAAACTCTTTAATCGTTATTTTTGCAAAACAAACTGCCCCTAACACATACGGGGTTAAAATTACCAACACTACTACAAAAGCAACCAGAAAAAGCAGAATTGCCTGCCCTCTGTTTAATTCATAAAAAGAAAAATTAGTTTTTCCAGCGGAAACGGTATGCATGAAATTTTTTTGCATTTGTTCCAAAGCCGCCTGTACCATCTCATGAAGCGGTGATGGAAACATTGCATTCAATGCTCCTAAGATCAGTAACATTAAAACTGCAGACAGGAAGAAGATCACGCCGGAGCCGAGCAAAAGCGGATTTTCTTCCACGCCCGGAAAAAAATATAGCAGTACGTTAGGCAGCACAAATCTGTTGACCAGAAAAGTCAACAGATATTCCACAACTCCAACAACTGCTAGTATTTCAATAAATTTTTTGATCAAAAACCACTGTAAATCATTCTGTTTCTTCATTTACTTCTCCAAGCGATATCCCAGACCACGGATTGTCTGAATATAAGCGGAAGGATTATCATCCAGTTTTGCCCGCAGCTTACTGATGCAGACCATAATGTTATTGTCTGCCACAATATAATCTTCCCCCCATCCATGTTCATAAATCTGCTGTTTTGTAAAGACTTTGCCCGGATGCTTCATTAACAGTTCCATGATGCGATATTCCACAGAGGTCAGCTGTATGATTTTGTCTCCTTTTTTCAGAGTACACGCGTCCTGATTCAATACCAGATCCCGAACAGCTAAATTTCCCTCCTGAACCACTTTTGTTCCAAGAGAATAAAAACGCCTAATGTTAGAATTCACTCTGGCAACTGCCTCTAAAGGATTGAACGGTTTTGCCAGATAATCGTCTGCTCCCAGATTTAATCCCAGGATTTTTTCCGAATCTGCGTCCTTCGCTGACAAAATGATCACTGGAATATTACTCTCTTTGCGAATCTGCTGCAATACATGATAGCCGTCTATCTTCGGCATCATAATATCCAAAATACATAATGCCGGCTGCTCTGCCCGCAATAAATCGAGCGCCCGCTGTCCGTCCTCCGCTTCTATTACATGATAGTTTTCATTTTCCAGATAAAGCCGGAGAAGATTTCTAATCTCCGGCTCATCATCTGCGATCAAGATTTTGTAATCCATCCGTAGTTGTTCTCCTAATAATCCGTTCTGTCCTCAAACGGCTGATCGATATTCTGATTTTCAAATCTATTCGGCATCTCTGTTGTCTGCTGATTCATTGCAGTATTCTGCTGGTAAGGTGCCGGATTCTGAATCTGCTGATACGGAGTTCTGTATCTTAAAGCTTCATATAATGCGGCATGTGTTCCATCTTTGTATGGCTGCACATAAAAGATTCCCAGGATTCCCATTGTCATTCCAGATAAAATATCCCATCCAATGAATGATAAATCCAAAACAAATGCATTCCATTTCTGTCCCTGCATCATTCTCTTACTCTCTGCAAATGCCTCCTCTTTTGTCATCTGTGGATTGTCTGCCAGCAGATATGGGATCATCTGGTATTCATATGACTTTACAATGCCAGGAATAATAAAAAGCATTGACCACAAAACAGTATACAGATCACGGAAAAACATTGTCTTTGCAATATTTTTATAATTGTTATCAAATGCGTATCCGGCATTTCCCACTAAAGCTGCCTCATTGAGGTTTCTTAAATAGAAACGTTTACATCCCACTTCCAATGGATTAAAAATAAATGCATCCAAAAGAATTGTAACAGTCATAATGATCACAAATACAATCATAAAGATCACAACAAAAATGACTCCTGCAAAAAGAAGTGCTGTATGATCTGTATTGTCATAGACATCATTCATCCCATACCAGATGTCATCTGCGTCATCATAAAAATCATCATAGGAGTCCGAGGTAATATCACTTCCGTCACTTCCTAAAGCTGATGACATAGCCGAACCTGCACTTCCTGCGCCACTGCCGCCTCCTATCAAAAGCGCCAGCAGTAAACTGATCAGCACACTTCTCCAATAGTTTCTTTTAAATGCAAACTTTGCTCTGTCTTTTAATTCCGCTCTCGTCCACATATTTTTTCCTCCTCTTATCTTTGATGATGCCATCTTAACACGTAAATCTTACTTTCCAACTCGAATAACCTTAAGGTTACCTTAATTCATTGTTTCCAGTAATTTATCTTTTTTATTATACCATCTTATGGAATTTTCCGCATTAAAAAGGATTCATAAAATCTGCATATACAAAAATAGCCTTAAACCCTTGATTTTTCAAGAATTTAAGACTATTTAGCATACGTGCGCGAGAAGATTCGAACTCCCGACACCTTGGTCCGTAGCCAAGTGCTCTATCCAGCTGAGCTACGCACACATATTCTATTAACTTCTTCTCATCTATTATAACACTCTTGTCAAGTGCCCTTTCGATGAATGCCGGCGACCGGAATCGAACCGGTACTGTATCGCTACAACAGGATTTTAAGTCCTGCGCGTCTGCCAGTTCCGCCACGCCGGCATTTCTGCACCAGAAACTGATGCAAGTGGAAGTTACAGGGCTCGAACCTGTGACCCTCTGCTTGTAAGGCAGATGCTCTCCCAGCTGA
>OGZG01003031.1_pt1 | contig 10620 bp, 9 predicted proteins | sample 1576781 | NCBI WGS metagenome assembly OGZG01 (sample SAMEA3541502, study PRJEB24748) | human gut metagenome | biome: human gut; feature: human-associated habitat; material: faeces | place: China | collected 2012 | reverse complement strand
ACAAAAACTTCAAGCGGCTCTTTTCTTCATTGCCGGCTCCGTACCCTTATATTTACTGCGCTTGGCATTGAAATTATACGTAACCTGCAAGGAGATGTCCTTGCTCTCGTCATCATCCGAAAGATTGCATCTGGCCAGATTGTACATCTTCGCATAATGCTGACGGAATAACTGTTCTATGTCCTTTTTTCTGTTCATATACTATCTATACAGTTGAGCCAAGCGAAAAACTAAGCAAAACATCAACTTTTTTGTTTTTTCCTTTAAATCCGAATCGAAATCACCAAGATTCTCCCCGGATGTGAATGCAAAAGTACACAATCTATCGGAGATAGAAGACTAACGGTAAGGATAAATCGATTTTCAGTTGATTTATTTGTTCATTCCAACATTTTTTAGTACTTTTGCCCACCAAATTACAAACAAGTAAATAAGATTGGTATAAAATAGGTATTACCAAGATAAAATAAAGAATAGATTAGATAAAGGAAAATAAGAATATGTCAACGATTATTTATCCATCACCGATATTCGGACCCGTGAATTCCCGCCGTCTGGGAGTTTCACTGGGCATCAACCTCATGCCATCTGATGGCAAGGTCTGCTCATTCGACTGCGTTTATTGCGAATGCGGATTCAACGCCGACTTCCGTCCCAAGAAGAAGCGCCCTACCCGTGAGGAGGTAAGAGAAGGATTGGAGAAGGTTCTGAAAGAGCGCCACGACAACAACCAGCCTTTGGACGACATCACCTTCGCAGGAAACGGTGAACCAACGGGACACCCAGACTTCAAGGGAATCGTGGAAGATACGATGGAACTCTGCAAGAAATATTTCCCTGAAGCACAAGTATCCGTACTCAGCAACGCCACCTATATATATAAGGAGGAAGTGAGAGAGGCGCTGATGCTCGTGGATAACAACATCCTGAAACTGGATACCGTGGATATGGATTACATCAAGAAGTTGGACCGCCCTCAACAGCCTAACTACGACGTGAAGGATGTGATCAAGTATCTGAAGATATTCAATGGGCACGTCATCATTCAGACCATGTTCCTGAGAGGTGACGGATTGGACAATACCAGCGAGCATTTCGTAGCTCCTTGGCTGGAGGCTGTGAAAGACATCCAGCCTCAGCAGGTAATGGTTTATACCATCGCCCGTGAAACACCAGACAAATTGCTGGAAAAGGCACCAAAGGAAGTACTCGATGCCATCAAGGAACGAGTAGAAGCATTGGGCATCAAGTGTACAGCCTCTTATTAAAAGATAATTAGGATTTGATATTTGTTAAAGACTTGCGATGAAGCAAAGAAGAACAAAGAAGAAAAAAACGATGAAAGCAAAAAGTAATATCCTTATTATCAGCGACATGTGTGGTTACGGTAAGGTATCAGCCGCCGTTCAGATGCCCATCCTCTCTTATATGGGACTCGACGTGTTCAATCTGCCCACCATGCTCATCAGCAACACCTTCCCATACGGCAAGTACGCCATTCTGGAATGCACTTCGTATATCGAGGAAGCCTTGCAGAAGTGGAACGAACTGGGCATTCATTTCGATGCCATCACCACGGGTTTCATGGCTTCGGAGCGTCAGGCTAAGTTAGTGGCACGTTATTGCAGAGAACAGGCAGCACTGGGCACCGACATCTATGTGGATCCCGTGATGGGCGATTACGGCAAGCTCTATGGTGGAGCCAGTGAGAGCACCGTAAGATGCATGAAGGAGATGCTGAGCGTATCGCATCTCTGTTTTCCCAACTATACCGAGGCATGCCTGCTGACGGATTCTGAATACAAGGAAGAGGGAATCTCGGAGAAGGAAGCCTATGAACTGATAGATAAACTGAGAGCCATCGGTTCCCACTCTGTGCTCATCACCTCGTGCATCGTAGAGGGTCAGCATGCCGTGGTAGGTTTCAATCATCTTACAGAAGAGTATTTCCTCCTGCCCTACGAAGAAATCCCAGTTCAGTTCCCAGGCACCGGCGACATCTTCTCCAGCATCATCGTGGGCAGACTGAAGGATGGCGATCATCTTCGCCATGCCACCCGCATCGCCATGGATACCCTGCGCAACTGGATAGACATCAACAAGGATGACAAGGACAAGAACCGCGGTATTCCTATAGAAAGACATCTGGGGGACTTGTAGATTGCCATTTAGCAAACACAGAAGCAAGGGAATACCAATTAAGTTATAATGGAAAAGAAAGAAACAAATACACTCAGTATATTTCAGCGCCCGGTATGGGTAAGCCTGTTCGCCCTTACGGCTGCTATCTCGTGGGGATGGGCTTACCCATTGATAAAAATGGGAATGGAGGAATATCAGATTACAGCAGACATGACCGGAAGCAAGATGCTTTTCGCTGGCATCCGCTTCTTCATCTCCGGCATCATCATCCTAACCATCGCCAGAAGCTCGCATCGTGAATTCGGATTCAAGAAGAAAGCAGTCCAAGAGAATGTCTGGTTCCTTCTCCTCTATGCACTCCTCAACACCACCCTTCATTATGCTTTCTTCTATTTCGGACTCTCGCATAATGCAGGAGCACGTTCGGCAATACTCAATTCGATGAGCGTCTTCACAGTGGTTATCTTTGCCTGCATCTTCTTCAAGAGCGACAGGATGACGTGGCGAAAGGCATTAGGCTGCATCATCGGCTTCCTGGGCATCCTTGCCTTGAACCTTGGTGGAAAGGAAAGCGGAAGTTTCACCTTCCTGGGCGATGGTATGATTATCCTCAATGCCCTGTGTGGAGCCAGTGCTTCCCTGCTGACCCGAGGCTTGAGCAAGAGGGTGGATGTTTTCGTAGGAACCGGTTATTCGCTGAGCATCGGTGGAGCCTTGCTGGTGATTCCTGCATTGTTAATGGGTGGCTATCTGCCAGTCATCAGCCTCTGGGGCATCACTATCCTTCTGCTGCTCATTGCCATCTCAACCATCAGTTTCGCTCTCTACAACAAATTATTGAGCTGCAATCCCGTAGGAAAGGTAGCGATATACAATTCGCTCATCCCCGTAGTAGGAGCCATCACCTCCTGTCTCTGTCTTGGCGAAGCCTTCTACTGGAAGTATCTGATAGCAGGCGCATTGGCTACTGCCGGAATTTATATCATCAATAAAGGGAAGAAATAAATTCCGGCTGTTGCCCATGCAACCCATATAGAAAGCCAAGCCACCTATTTCAAGATACCCGTTTCGCGCTCCTCATTGTTGATATTCCGCTGTATCTTACGATATTCCTTTCCCCGATTGATATTCCAGGCAACACCGATACGGAACAAATTACCTTCCGAATTGTCATAACCACGAACCTGCTTACGGAGCAAGGCGTTGACGATTTCTGCTGAATAGGATTTCGGATGAGCCATAAACGGATTATGCATATAGAGCGTAAAATCGAAATCACCTATATGATAACTGACTGAGGCAGCCAATGAAGGAGGATTATGCCCGATGTTCTCTCCCTCCATAAAGTTCCAACCGTTATCAGCATACAGTATCACAGTCCATTTTCCCCAATATCCCTGTAATGTTCCACCATAATTATAAGCGGTATAACAATGACTGTACTCATCGCCCTTATTGAAAAAGCGGTAAATACCTGCGTTCACAGATAATATAAGGTGGTCGGGAATAATGTCAAACCGGGTATCATTCGTAAGATACAACATATTACAATGGGGCTGATTCGTCTGGGAATAAAGAAACTGATCATTTTCCGTGCGGGTGTATTTCGCCAAATTACAATGACGATTGATGCGATAATTCAAGGTAAAATCAGTATTTATCCTTGGTTTACTGAAAGAGAACGCAACCCAGTTCTCATATCTACTGTTAGGCTTAAGCGAAGGATTACCCACAGTCCATTCCATACTGTTCTTTCGAATACGGGTATCCGAAATCATAGCTATCTGCGAAATATGCTGTGATAATTCACTTCCCAAGCGAATCTGGAACAAAGAAGAAAGGGAATAAGCCAATGTGAGTTTCGGACGACAAAGCCAAAAACTAAATTCCTCATCTCCCTGTCGATAAGACTGATTACTCAACCCGAAGCCAGCCACATAAGTTAAACGGGATGTTCCTTCCTTGAATTGCCCCAAACTTCCCTTGATTTGTGCAAAACCATAAATACCCAATGAACGGATACCATTCTCGCTAACCACATCACCCAAATACTGATTATCCATATATTTCCAGTTCAAGTTGGTTCCTGCAGAAAAAGTAAAGGGTTTCAACCGGTTTTCATAGATAGCCTCGGCCATGAGCGAATAGGTCTTTCCATCTACCTGATATTGATAGGGTTCGCCCTCATCTTCAGAATAGGCACCTTTTGTTCGAATATAAGTGCCCAAAACATCTGCCGACAAAGACTGATGCTTGCCCAACTGATGATAGAAATACAAATCGAGAGCAGGAGTAAAATCCCTACCCTTGCTGGTTCTGTAAACAGGATACGCAGGCTTTCCAGATTCAGAAAACCACATTTCATTCGATGTATAAGGCTGATTGCTGAAATTCGTGGTAAGCGTTGTCTGGAATACATATAATGCAGAATCTGCCAGATTATACTTCAACTGCAATGTATTATCAAAATTTTGAGTTGTCCCATTCATGATTTTTCGAGATATCTGATACACAGAACCATCATGTAGAAGATATTGAGCATTCTCATTATATTCGGATGCCTTATTATCCACATAAGTCTGCTCATATAAAATATTCAATTGGCTCTTACCCCTGTTGACGGATGCATAGACATCGTTCGAACCGAGCTTGGTAGTTAGCGCATTGGTCAAGTTGAAGCCCAAACTGCCACCCGATGAAGCCCTGCGGGTATGAATATCTATCACGTATGCAATATTCTTTCCATATCTTACGCCAGGACTGTCGATATAATCTACACTCATAATAGAAGCTACATCCAGCATCTGCACGTCATGCATATTGCCGAGAATGCCATTGATACGAATCTGCACTTCTCCCTTATGATCGGTAGCAGAAATGGAACGGCCTGCCTCATCAACCCTAATATGAGGCAAAGCCAACTTTCCCAAAAGCGAAAAACCTGAAAAAGAACGCTGCTTCTGAATATCGCTTGGGAATATCAACTTGCCATCTTCCTTGTTGACCACTCGTGCCGCCTTCACAACAACCTCTTGCAAGGCTATAGAATCATTCGATACCTTCTGGATCTCCTGGGCACTTATTTCTGCACAAGAGATCAATGCCCACAGAATCACCATAGCTGTTAACAATTTACTTTTCTTCATTGTCATCATATACTTTTCTAAAACTTGTTTTCTGCTGCAAAGGTATCAAAAAGAGAAGACCGAAGCGAAAAATATGACTGACATGAGTCTGACATTTATCAATTAACGAAAATTATATCAAAACTTACACCAACTTTCATTGAATTTCTGTACTTTTGCAATTGATTCGTTAAACAGTAACAGATTTAAACGATATAAAAAAATGAAGTTGAAAGCATATCATTCCATTCTCATCTTCGCCATCCTCGTGATGTCTGCGGTATTCTCCAGCGTGAATAACTACCGCAAGGCTCAGTATGCCATTGTGCAAGATATGAACAAAGCGTTGGCTCAGACACTTCAAGAGAATAAATATCAATGGATTACGCCTGATACCATCCAGAGCTATCGCTCGCATCTCAGTATCGATTTGCTGAAATCAACCAGCAATCTCTGCTATGTGATGGAAGACAGAAGAAGAACCAATTCCCAGTTGGTAAATAGCGTCAACCAGCTCAGTAGTAAAGAGATGCTCCTCAACGAGCATTCCATACAAAGTTATGCCAATTGTTCGATGGCAGATGTTTTTTGCATGAGCAATCAGCGGACACCTTTGACGCTTACTCTCATGGCTATGATTTGGGCTATTGCATCGCTATACTATCATCGCAGAAAACAACCCTGGAATCATGAGGCTGATATGTTCGGCACCATGTGCTATTCTCAAAACGAGGATTCCTTCTACAATCAGGAAAACGGACAATCCATCAAGTTTACTCCAATGCAGCACCAGCTGATGCAACTCTTCTTCAACAATACGCATCATCAACTCTCCAAACAGGAGATTTGTAATGCTCTTTGGCCCAAGAAACCGGATGCCAGCGAAACGCTCTATACCTTGATTCGCCGTATCAAACCGGTGATTGAGCAGAATAGCAACCTCATGATTGAGTCGGAAAGAGGCAAGTCTTACCGACTGATTATCAGATAAGTTCAGAAATGTCAGCCAAATGTCATACTTGTTATTTGGCTTTTTCCCATCTTCTTCATAACTTTGCTACTAAAAACAAAGAAACAAAAAAAATGAAGAAGATTTTTTTGATAGCAGTTGTCTTGCTGATGATGATAAATTTCATCATCAACTATCACCATGAGGTTACGAAAGAGAAGCATACACCGATGGCGGATTTCAAGACCAAGGTAGAGATGGCACCCATGAAGGAATACAATGATCCGGACTTCGGCTACGTTGTCAAGTATCCTTGCTTCTTCCAGCAGGAGGATACTTCGGTATCGGGATACCAGGGCTATGCCCGTTTCTCATTCACCAATCATGCCAATATCATCCTGGAGAGTTACGTTACCCATAACTATAGCAATACCCTCCAGGCTTGTGCCGATTCTCTTGCCCAGAAGCTTCATTCAGAGAGGACGATGCAGGCATCGAATAAAGCATTCATCCTCTCCGGTCCTGTCTATGAAAACGGAGTAAGAGTAGATGGCTACAGTCATTACGATAAATTCATCAAAAGTGGCAGAATACTCTTCGTCTATTCCCTCACCTATCCCGACAGTTACAAGCCAGCCATGCCCCGACTGTTCAAACTCATAGACGACTGGAAAGTTTTAGGGGCATATGAATCTGACTTGAAGATATCCTCGTAAGCCTCTTGGGATTGTATTAATACAACAATCCCGAGGAAACGTTTCTTTAGAAATCTTTCCTCGGGATTTATCCACAAAAATATTACAAGAAACACTCTTACTTATTTGTCCGGCTCTAATTCCTCTATTGCGCAAATGGCTTGTAGCTCGACCTTTTTAATGTGAGGATAAGTCTTCTTATAATTATCTGTCACATCTTTAAAGATACTCTCACCGTCACTATAGAAAGTAGCCAAGACAACTGCTCTATAATCTTTGAAAGGCAACAAATACCACACTTCTGTATTATCAGCATTTTGTTGGATATTAAGCTCTCCCTCCATACGTGTATTTCCTTCACTGTCAGTTATGGTAAGTCTTTTGGTTATAACACCAAAATATGTAGGATTACGGAAAGTATAATATTTATTGTACTTGTCGTTCTCTATGGCATCGGCTGCGATAGCAGCGGAATCCTCGGAAGAAACACCTTCAACTAAACATTTTCTATTTACCACATACATCGTTCTATATATCTTCCAACAGGCAGCCCAATTTTTTACTTCTACCTTTAAGATAGCAGAGTTTCCGTCTGAGTCGGTTACGGTTATAGTAGCATTTCCCTCAGAAACGCCACTTACGTATATCTCCTTCTCTGACTCATTTGAAGAACACGAAACCTTGGCAACACTATCATCAGAAGAAGTTGCTGATACTTTACCTTTAGCTCCATTAACATTCACCTTGCTGCCACTATCGGTATAGGTTGTAAGAGTGTTAATAACAATCTGCTTACCAGTAATTATATCACCGGTTACTTCGTCTTCAGTGAGCTGGATTCCAGAATCATCATCGCTACAACTTGCCAAACAGAGCAAAGCTGCTAATGCCATAGAAATCATTCTAATTTTCATACGCTTCTTTATATTAAAGGGTTATAACTATTTAATAAACGCAAATCGTTTTCAAAACTTGCATGAGATTTCTCTTTCTGCTTTTTTATATTCTATCTCTCTACAAGAGTATTACTTTTACGTATTGCTCAAATTCAATGTGTACCAACAAGAAGTAGTGAAGAAATTCCTTGCATACTTAATTTTCCAAGCAAAACGAGGCAACAACGATGGAGTAAGCTTGAACTTCTGCTTATAATGAGGATTGATAAACCAAAACTTCTTGTCAACAACAGAAAATGCACATCTTTTTATCAATTTTTCAAATAACTCTATACTTGTTCTGCACTCTTTTATGCTCATCAGCTCGCTTATAGTACCATCTTCCTCTTTGCATAGTTTCAATAATGAATTATACATAGAGTTTGGTAGCAGATGTATGAACGGAAAGTGCGAACAGAGTTTGCTTCGGCAAATCTGTTGATGTCCACCAAACGGCATCTGCCATGCAGGGAATCCGACAAAGAGAACGCCTGTTGACTTTAGAAAACTTTTGAGGTGTAACAGAAATTCTCCTTTCGTTGGAACATGTTCTATTACATCATGTAATAGAATCACGTCAAACTTTTCCTCTTCATTGATTGGCGCAAGGTATTTCATAAAGTCGCAACACACGAATGTGGCATTTTCGCAGATTTCCGAAAAGTATGCTTTCGCATCTATTATTCTGCATTCTGCTATGTCTATTCCTGTAACTCTACAGCCAAGTTGGGCAAAGGGGACTAAATTGCCTCCTTCGCCACACCCCACCTCTAATACTCTACTTTTCGAAGTCAACTTTTTGAAAGTTGATAAGTAGCTGACGTAAAACTCTTTAGAGGTAATTTCCAAGTCATGGAAGTACATCTTTCTATCTGTATGTCTTTTCTGCATATCTATATAATGTTTTGACCTTTTATCATATAGATACAAATTTGCCAAAAAGACTGCATGCGAAAAGAGACTTTTTACCAAGAGAACCTTATTCCAAACGGAACGGTAAATGTGAATGGACGTTCTGTCCAAGCATTCTTAATACAGCTACCATTTGGAATGTACCAATTCATGGTTGGTTCTATAAACAGATTCAGATTTGGTGCAAACTGATATTGGATTCCGATGTTTGTATTAACAGACCACTGTATCGGGAGCGTCAGTTTCCAATCTGTTGTGTATGCAGACTTATCTCCGACGATATAATCTGCATCCGTTTTTCCATATATAGGAATCAGAATACCAGTGCCTACAGAACCATAAGTTGACAATCTCTTGAACTTCATAAATTGATAAGACAGTTTGAAAGGAACACCAAGATAGTGGAGCTTTTGTTCCTTGTCAACACGATAGCTGCCAGTACCAAGAATGAGATATGATTTCAGATAAGAATATTGAAGTCCTGTCTCTAAACTCCATCTTTTACCTATGTTTTTATTTACAGCAATGCTCAATGTTATTGGCTTGTCATGATGTTCTACTTCTACTATTTTTCCACTATTGTGGTCTGCAATATCTGCCATGGCTACATTTTCTGTAGTAGGGTCTGCCTGGGATATGCGATGTAGCTCTTTTGCATAGTCTTCCCATGTCGTGAAATACTTCCCAGAAGGGTTGGTTGGGTCTGTTGGCTGGTCCGGACCAGAAGGCAAATCATTAGTAATATCGTTACTTTTCATAAACTTACATACACTCTGTACAAGAGTCGTACCCAAAGAACCTGCAGCCAGTAATTGCCACTTATTCCTTTTGTGAACCTCAAGATTTTCTGTAATCCATGATTCCTTATAGAGATTAGGGGCGATGATAGAATCTTTTACCAAGATACTATCAGTTCTATTTACAGCAAACTGCTTTTCATCTTGCAATGTATCTGTTATATTTGCAATTATATTATGTTTTATTTCCGTTGTGTCATCACGCATTGCTGCTATAGTCTCTATGGTTAGTATCTTGTGATAAAGAGTACATGGATTCTGCTTTGGGGTACAGTTTGTAGAGTCAACATCGTTCTTTGATGCTGGACTAACTTGACCTTTTATTTTACGTCTGCATGTTATATTGGTATCATTTTCTGAAATAAGCTGTTTTTGGGTTATAAGTTGCTTATATACAGGAATAATGATGAGAACCAATACCATAATTAGTATTGTTCTCTGGCTCAATTTGTTTCTCAACAAAGCCTTAGCTCTCGCTAATTGCGAAGAAGAACTATGTGGAGCTATATCAAGCAACTTTGCAATTTCCTGATGAGACAAACCATCTAGCACAGAAAGCTTGAATACCTTTTTGTATCCAACTGGTAATTTATCAATTTCAGCCATAATATCCTCGTATTGGATAGAAGATACTGTATTTCTACAATCATCACAGCTGTCAATCACACTTTCATCTATGTCTGATAAAGAAATATATCTAAATGTATTACCCTTTTCTTTGTATTTTAATGCAAGATTAGAAGTTATACTTGTAAGCCATTGACCGAATCTGTTAGGATTCTTCAAATCTTTCAAAGATACAAGCGCTAGTATAAATGCATCTTGGACAAGGTCATCAATGACATCCTTGTCCTCTTTAAGAATATTGATACATATACCTTTCATTTTAGGATAATATATCTGATACAATGTGCTGAAAGCACTATTATCTCCTTGTTTTGCTTTAAATACTAAAGTTTGTATATTTGAATCCATGAGTATATTATTTTGCACAATTTATCCATATATAGATATGAAACCAGCATGAATACTGCACGAAAAATTGTTAAAGAACATAAAAGCGCT
>OGZG01003030.1_pt1 | contig 10621 bp, 9 predicted proteins | sample 1576781 | NCBI WGS metagenome assembly OGZG01 (sample SAMEA3541502, study PRJEB24748) | human gut metagenome | biome: human gut; feature: human-associated habitat; material: faeces | place: China | collected 2012 | reverse complement strand
CCAGATGACCATTACGCTGATTTAAAACGTATTATTGCTGCTGTCGGCGGTAAAGCAAGACGTATCACAGCAATCATTCCTTTCTTATATGAAAGCCGTCAGCACAAACGTACTGCACGTGAGTCCTTAGACTGTGCACTTGCATTACAGGAACTGACTGCTATGGGTGTTGACAATATCATCACTTTTGATGCCCATGATCCTCGTGTCCAGAACGCGATCCCTCTCAAAGGATTTGAGACTGTTCAGCCAGCTTACCAGTTCATCAAAGGTATCTTAAAGAACTGTGATGACTTAAAACTCGACAATGACCATTTAATGATCATCTCCCCGGACGAAGGTGGTACAAACCGTGCTGTTTACCTTGCAAACGTACTTGGTGTTGATATGGGTATGTTCTACAAACGTCGTGATTACAGCAAGATCGTAGACGGCCGTAACCCGATCGTTGCCCATGAGTTCTTAGGAACTTCTGTAGAGGGAAAAGATGTTATCATTATCGATGATATGATCTCCTCCGGTGAGAGTATGATCGACGTTGCAACAGAGTTAAAGAAGAGAAAGGCAAACCGTATCTTCGTTGTTTCTACATTTGGTCTCTTCACCAACGGTCTTGAACGTTTCGACAAGGCAGTCGCAGAGGGTACTATTTACAAAGTAGTTACCACAAACCTCACTTACCAGACACCGGAACTTCTTTCCAGACCATACTACATTAACTGTGATATGAGTAAATACATCGCTTACATCATTGATACTTTAAATCATGATTCATCCATCAGCGATCTGTTAAACCCATATGACAGAATCCAGAAACTGGTATCCAAATACAAAAAAGAACATAAATAATATCGTTTCCAGAGGAACTGTTCCGTACAGTTTCTCCGAAACACACAAAAAAGGAATTGCAAGATGCAATTCCTTTTTTGTGTTTATAACCACTCTGTTATCTTCTGATCTTATGTATTAAAATAAGTCTACTCTTCCAGCATGTTTCTGGTTGATCACATAATATGCTGCATACTCTTCCGGTTTTAAGTATACTTGAATGCTCTTAATGGAAGATGCTCTGTGACCTTCTGCTTCGAACTGTTTCTTTGCTTTCTCGATCACGTCAGCAACAACTGCTTCCTGTCCCTGGAACTGGATAAATACTTCTGGTTTCAGTTCTTCTTTCTTAGGAGCTGCTTTCTTTGCTGCGGCTTTTTTCACTACCGTTTTTGTTGCTGCTTCCACTTTTTCTGTTGCTTTCTTTGCAGTATCTTTTACTGTTTCTTTGGTCTCAGCGACCTTTTTCTCAACTTCTTTGGCAACTGCTGCTGCCTTTGTCTCTGCTACAGTCTCTTTCACAGATTCTTTTGCCGGTGCAGATTTTACTGCTGCTGTCTCTTTTACAGCACTCTTAGATGCTTCTTTTTCTGTTGTTTTTACTACTGGTTTTGCTGCTGTTGTCTTCTTTTCCATAATTGGTTCCTCCTTCAGACAAAAACTACTCACAAACTAAAAACTTCTCCATTGCTACTAATGCTTCCTGCTCATCTTCACCGTTTGCCTCGATATTGACTGTCATTCCTTTTGATGGGTTGAATGCCATAATTCCCATGATACTCTTGGCGTTGATCCTGCGATTATCACTTTCTAAAATAATCTCGCTATCAAAACGACAGGCAACCTGAACTAATTCAGCGATTGGGTTATTATGTTCTTCTGAAACATTGGATACAATAATCTCTTTTTTGCTCATGCCATTCACTTCCTCTTTCACAGTACTTCGATATCTGTTTTTCCCTTCACAGATACATCAACTTTTTCCATACCTTTCAAAATATATACCATTACCATTAAATTTGCAAGGCATCCCACAGAAAACTGTTAAAGTTCAACGAAGGAACTGCGGAACCGCCTGAAATTTTATGCATTTTTATGTATTCTTTTTACTTTTGGTAAGTAAAGAATATATTTCCTGCATTAAAAAACATTTCATCTGCGTCTGCAGTCGTCCGCTTATAAGTCTGCCCCATCGCCGGGTCATAAAGCACAACATTATTTGCATCATATCCCACCACAAGAACGGCATCACTGCTTCCTGTCATTGCAAATACCGGGTATCCGTTGCTCACATAGTACAGGATCTCATCTACCGTACAACCGGTAAGATCTAAAACAGCTGCATCCTTTAAGGTGTTCAGAAGGATCTGCTTCGGTGTCTCGCCCTGGGAGATCAGAGCGCTGACGCTGATGTTGATTCCTTCCTTTTCCAGGATTGCATTCACACACTGGGCTATGCTTCCTGCTCCACTGTCCTCCTCGCCAACTACAATATCATTAAAGGCCGCCTGAGCCGTCTTTCTGGAACGTTTCCATACATACTGCTGATTTTCACCGATCACGACACCCATCTGGCTGTTTGCCGCAATAATCGCGTCAGAGACACTGTCTGTTGTCAGCACGACTTCTCCCTTTACATAAACATAATAACGGTTATTGTCCTTTTCTTCTTTCAGGGAGACTTCACGTTTCTGCTCTAAGATCGTCTCTTTCGGTGTCAGAATCTTCGGTGTCTTTTTCTTCGCCTCATCCTGCAGTGTGATCAGAACCTGTGTCTCTTTTTCATCCGTATTTTTTGTTGCAATATCTACCACTTTCAGGCTGTCACCCTCACGGTTCATGATCATGTCCTGATCTGCATCCACATAGGCAGTTCCATTGTTCTGAATACGGTTTAAGTATATGGTGTAACCACTGATGGCAATGTTCTGTACATAATATCCCGGTTTCTCATAAGTCTTTAAGATCTCATGTTCCTCTGAGGATGTATCCATGATTTTTACCTGATACATAGGAAACAGCGTATTACCTGCTGCATCTACCACGACATCGGCTGATTTTGCCACACCATACACAAAATCCTCCTGCATAAAGCCCAATGGTTTTACATAATCAGAAGCACTCCCGGTCACATCTGTCACTTTCTCCGTGACAAAGTCTATCATGTGGATCGTATCACTGCCACGGACCGCAGAAGGATCCACCCATGCCAGAAAACGGTTTGACTCAGAAATTGCGACCGCTTCGTCGGAAAGTCCTTCTACCAGCACTTTCGTATCCAGTGAATTCAGATCGATGCCATAGACATTTCCATCCACCATAATATAAAATGCGCCACTCTCGGTCACATACATCAGCTGTCCCAATTCCGATTTCATCACCTCATAGGACTGGCTGGATGGGATAAACACCTGCTCCTCATTCGTATTTGCAAGACTGTCATAATGGTAAACCGCAATGCCCACCGTACCCTCATGGATTCCGCGGTTCATGTAGCCATACACAATATAGTCAATGCTTCCCGCCTCATCAATATTTACGATCTTAATGTCATGCTCACCATAGTTTTCCCGGTCATCTACCCCTTCATATCCCCGGAAACTGAACACTTTTGCAAGTGTGTTTGCCTCCTGATTGTAACTCCAGAGTTCTCCCTCCTGCACAAAAGTGACCACTTTGCCGGATTCATTGGTCTGATACTCCACATCTTTGGAGCGGATTCCAAGCAGAATGTCGTTTCCTGAGATGCTGTCATTTTCCCCTCGGAAAATCTCTTCCATCGTTCGTTCAAAATTTAACAGATACATTCTTGTATTGGTATACCGTACTCTGTAGTATTCCTCAACGTTATAGTATTCGCTCTGTCCATTCTGTCCTACCCGTGTCACAACATAGTCCAGAACGATCACGTTATAGGTGGAAGTGATCTCCTTGACAGACGGAACCGGTGTCGTCAGCCTTGTGCCGTGAAACTCTGCCCAGCTCACCTGATTCAGTGAATTGTTTAATGTCACATACTGCAAAGTCGTGTTATCGCCGGTCGTTTTTTCCATATAAGTGCTGAGAGATGATGCTTTCTCACTGTCAAAAGTCGTATCATTGAACTGTTTGACAAAATCAATGCACTCCGACACATAACTGTTCTGAGATTCTATAATACGTGTGTAGTAGTAGATCATGCGATCCCCACTCTCCAGCTGGATCACAAGCAGATATTCCTCATTTTTCTCCAACAGATTCTGGATTGGAAGCTCCATAGAGATCATTCCCTTATTCTCCGTGTAGGAAGTGACATCTGCATTTGCGATCAGCCTCTGTGCATCCAGGCTCCGGATCTCATAGGAGATCTTATCCACTGCGGTCTGATAGGTCTGCACAGTCACCGGAAGAAGTCTGTTTTCCCCGATCGGCGTGATCGTATCACGCATATAGGCTGCATCCATTTTTTCGGTGTAACCATATAATTCATTGATCGCCGTTTTCCCATCATATAAGGTAAGAACCGGCAATGTTGCCTCCGACATCTCTGTCGTCAGGTCTTCATTCGTCTGATTTGTCATAAAACTGAATATAATCACTGCCAGAACAAAAACGACCGGCAGAACAATTGCTTTTATTGTACCTTTCTGCACTGTAAGCCTCCAAAATCATCCATACGACTGTTTTCCCTCTTCTGTGTGCCTCAAACTGCACACAAAAATAGCTACCGCCAGAACGGCGATAGCTATATTGTATGCAGTTTTTGCCTTTTCCGCAATATTTTCTTTGGCTTCTTTTTAAATTCTTAAGAAAATTGCTGGTGAAGAATAACGAAAATCACCACCATCTTCTGCAGCGGCGGTGGCGGCATCTTCTGCGGTACATCTCGTTGTTTAACATAACACCGATCAGGCTGCGCCACGGATCATCCGGCCGTGGCGGTGGTGGCGGCATCATTCCGGGTCTGCCCGGTGGTGGCGGCATGCTTCCCGGTCTGCCCGGTGGTGGCGGCGGTGGATTGTTTCCTCCCCAGAATTCCTCTGCCATCACGGTATCTGTTCCATTTTTCACAGTCTGATAAATGCGTTCTGTCACCTGCTCTAACATAAGCCGGTCCGGATATTCGTCGAACATGAGACTTCCCTCATACTCCATTTTATCGCACTCATCCTCGATCACGTCCATAATACGGGAAACATCCCTTGGATACAGCTCTTTCATCCGGTCCATATCCTTTTCATATTCCATCTCTGTGAGATACAGATTCTGCATCGGATAGCTCATATAAAAAGGCACTTTCGGAGTGTCAGACTGCTGCATACGTAAAAACTGTTCCTCTCTATAGTCCACGCGATACTCCTTATTTCCATCACATCACTATAAGATATGCAGCAATTTTTTCCCGGGTTCCTGCTTCTGCCTTATTTGCCCACAAAAATGTATTCGATCTTTTTGTAAGGTCTCTCATAACCTTCCTTCATCATCTTCATGGTTACTTCCCCGTTTTCCTGCTGTGTGAATGCGTACTGATTATAGGCTCCACCCTGATAAGCAAAATCGCTTCCGTTATCCTGATAATGCACATAGGTGCCCTCACCCGGAAATACGAGCATATTTAACGTATCATATGGCTTTTCCCCTACATACTGCATCACTTCATAAGCCGGGATCATGCTTCCTGCTTTGGCAAACATCGGACAGGTATCAAGCGGTGCATCCACAAGATAATACTGTTTTCCCTCATAACGTTTTCCGGTATTGAAATCATACCAGATTCCTTCCGGCAAATAGACCATCTTTTTCGTCTGTCCCTGCTCTAATACCGGTGCCACAAGAAGATGTTCTCCAACTAAAAATTCATCATTTAAATTCCATGCATTTTCATCCTTTTCATAATGAAGCACCAGTGGACGCATGATCGGAAGTCCTGTTTTCTCACACTCCGCAAACAGATCGTACAGGTATGGAAGCAGGCGGTAACGCAGTTCCACAAATTTGCGGTAAATATCGACCGTCTTCTCCCCGAACTGCCACGGCTCCTGATAAATGCTTCCGTTGGACGAATGGTTTCGGAACAATGGAGAAAATGCTCCGACCTGTACCCAGCGGCATAAAAGTTCTGCCGTACAGTCCGCACCAAATCCACCGACATCCGTTCCTGCAAATGCCATTCCACTCAGTCCAAGATTGCACAACTGTGGCACTGCCATCTGAAGATGTGACCATAAACTCTGGTTGTCCCCGGTCCAGACTGTTGTATACTTCTGGCTTCCTGCATAGCATGCGCGGGTGATCACAAATGGTCTTTTTCCGGTCTGTTCCTTAAGTCCCTCATAGGTTGCCTTGGACATCAGATGTCCGTATACATTGTGCATGGCTGCGTGGGTAGATTTCTGATCTTCATCCGTAAACACGACATCTGATGGCAGTTCTCCGTGAAAACTTGCCGGTTCATTCATGTCATTCCAGACTCCGGCAACGCCTATATCGGTCAGGAACTTCTGATTTTCTGCCCACCATTTACGCACCTTTGGCTGTCCGAAATCCGGGTATACAGAATCTCCCGGCCATACAGCATTCACATAGACTTCCCCTTCCGGTGTCTTTGCAAAATAATCTCCGGCAATTCCCTCATCATATTTCTCATAACCCGGATCTAATTTCACACCCGGATCGATAATGCAGACTGCCTTGAATCCATCGTCTGCCAGCTCCTGAATGGTTCCTGCCGGATCGCCGTAATCTTTCTCATTCCATGTAAAGACACGGTAGCCATCCATATAGTCAATATCAAAATGCATCGTATCGCATGGGATATCAAGTTCTCTGTATTTCCCTGCTACTTTTTTAATGCAGTCTGCGGAATCATATCCCCAACGGGACTGATGATAACCGAGTGTCCACAGCTGCGGAAGCGGAGTCCTTCCGGTCAGGTAGGTATAACCGCCCACAATGTCCGGCATCGTATCCCCTGCGATAAAATAGTAATCAAGGTTTCCGGCGTCTGCACCATAGTAAAAATATGCCTGATTTTCTTTTCCAAGGTTTACATAAGATCTGTATGTATTGTCAAAGAAAATACCGTAAACACTTTCTTTTTTCAGAGTGATCAGAAACGGAATGGATTTGTACAGTGCGCGGTAAGTATCCGTGTGTGCCTGTGGGATATCGGAGTTCCAGTTTTCGTACTCATAATCCCGCTTATTCAAAAATCCGGTCTTGTCCCCAAGTCCGTAAAACTTCTCATCCCCGTCCATTTTTTTGACAGTCTGCACCGGATAGCTGCTGCTTACACCTGCGGACACATCATGTCCCTCTGCCTTTAACACTTCGAGAGATTTTTCACTTAACAGCGGTCTTAAAATACGCCCGCTGCGGTAATCTTCACAAATGCTCTTTCCATCCCGGTAAAAGTCCACATAAAATCCGTCATAAACTCTCGCTTCCAACTGTTTTGTTGCAACTGAAACATAACTGCCGCAGTCTTTTACCTCAAAATCTGTCCGGACCGCCTTCTCCCCTTCGATTGCCTTGGAGCGGTGTCCTTTTGTCTCATAAGGAACAAAGACATTTATAATACTCTCAGTAATGACCTCTAAAAATGCCTCCTCTTTTTCAAAGAAAAAATGGATTTTATTTTCTTCCACCTGATAATCCAAACGTTTACCCAACATATGTGCATCCTTTCTCACGTATAAATTTTCGTATTTTTTCGTAAGAATATTTTAGCATGTGCAGACGTTTTTTTCCATAGATATTTACTGATTTTTTGCCATGTCCTGAAGTTCACGCATCAGATCCAGATCCGACTGCTGGATCTTCATATTGGTCGTCATCGGCTCCTCACCCGGTCTGGTGAGTGTGATCTCGATCACAGTGCCCTCCTCCATCTCTCTGGAGAATACCGCACTTAAAAATGCCACAAACTTCGGATGATTTGCAGTAAATTTATTTTTTGCATTCATAATCTTCATAATATTTGCCGGGTTCATCATAATCTTTTGTCCTTCTCTTTCCAGATGCCTAAAGCATCTTCTTTTTCTTAAAATAAATAATTTCCAAAATGATCACTAAGATACTCACTATTATAACTGCCGGATACGCATATTTCCACCCAAACTCCGGCATATTTGGGAAATTCATTCCATACCAGCCGGCGATCAGCGTGAGCGGCAGAAAAATCGTTGTCACAACCGTCAAAATGCTCATCACCTGATTCTGCTGCACCGCAATGAGTGACTGGTAAAGTTCCCGGATCTGCACGAGATATTCCCGCAGCATTTCCACATGGTCATGCAGCCGCTCCGCCCGGTTGGAAAATAACTGCCACTGTGCTTTTTCCTCCTCCGACAGGCCGCCGTTCACAGATGTCTGCATGACATCTCCCATATTCATCAGCTGTTCATAATAGGCATGAAAAATATTGAACCGTTTCCGGTATTTCATGATCATCTCATAAAAATAGTCCGGTATTTTCTTTAACAGTTCCTCCTCCAGACCAGCCAGATGTTCCTCCTGTTTCTGCAGATACAGTACTTCATCCTGCAGCAGTTCCTCGAATAATGCCAGAAGGATCTGCCGGAAGCTGTAACCCTCGTAGGTGCCTTCCGCCATCTTGTTCAGATACTCCATCAGAAAATGGCTTTCCTCCACAAGATATAATTCCTGCTCTGACAGGTAAAATCCAAAATTATGGATACACACCTGTCCTTTATTTCCCTTTGGCACACGCATTGTTCCCTGCACACACTCCCGGTATTTTTCAATCTTGCAGTACTGGATCGGTGTCATGCTGTGGATAAAATTATTTTTCCGCACAAGTTTCCGCGGATGGCTCAAAAACTCATCCAGACTCATGAGATAAATGCTTTTTCCTGCGTTTTCACTATTTTGTACTGCTTTCTTTTCCAATGTGATTTTTCCAGTTTCCTCATGATAGCTGTATTGTTCCATATGATTTTAACCTCGTAATTTTTTTGTATATCATTCCTTACAACCTGCATACTCCCAGGTAACTCCGTTATCCGCAGACTGAAAAATAATCCCCTGCTGTTCCATCGCATCAGTCTGCAGATAAATCTCCATTTTTCCATCCACGATCTGCGGCATGGTGTGATAATCATAATCTTCGATTGTAAATCCCAGTTCTTCTGCTTCAGATGGAAGTTCAGTCACCGTATCCAATGGAAGTTCCAGCCGTTCAAATGTCTCTCCGCCATCCTTCGTCACATAAAGCATGGAGAAATCCTCACTTGCATACGTCAGTCCTGCAAATCCGAAATCATTCGTAAAAAAGAGCAGACCTTCAGCAACGCCCATATTCTGGTCAAACGGATCACCGTTGACCTCCGTCCAGGTCGTACCGCCGTCCTTCGTCTTTTCAAAGTTATAAAAGCGGCTTCCACAGGCAGCGTCTACCACATTCAGCCGGTAACCGGTAATATCATTGATGAAATAATACATATCGCCGTCTTCTGCATTAAATTCCCACGTATCCGAATTGCGGATATTCTCACTGGTCTTTGTTTCCGTTTCTGTCTCTGTTCCGCTGAAAATTTCCGGCTCGTTTTCTTCCTTATTAGTATCACTATTATCTTTGGAAGAACTCTCGTCATTTATTCTCCGCCACTCATCAATTTTCCAGGAGAGTGCCCCATTGTATGGGATTGCCGTGCGGATCACCGCAGCGCCACAGATGATTGTTGCCGCTCCTGCCGCCACAAGTTCTGCGATCCACAGATATTGTTTTTTCCCTGCCTGCTGTTCTTTTGCCTTTTTTCTGGTGATAAGCCAGATGAGAAAACCGGCTGCCATGACCGCTGCGCCCACCGCCATTTTCTGTCCGTGGTAGCGTACTCCTCCAAACTGGCATAAAAAATAGCCTTCATATAAAATGTAAAAATAACCAAGTAATATCAGCACCGGACTGATTTTGTGTATGACTTTCATTTTCTTTTCCCTCTTTTTTCAAAATGGATGTTACGGCTTTTCAGACCAGACTGTTTCGTCTTTCTGCTGCTTGCATTATATTGTTTTTGTGTGCATTTTTCAATCGTGAAAAGCGGGTTTTGATCGTATTTTTCCACTCAGATCTGTCTGTATCTCTGTCAAGCGCAGATGATGACAAATTTTCCTCCATAAATTGCTAAATTTTTAACAATTTTTTTATTGATTTTATAACCGAGATATGTATAATTATGGTAGAGAAAGTTGGCAATTTGCTTATGTTTCCTGCATTTCACAATGTGGAACAGAGCGATCAAAAGTCCGGCTTCCAAAAAGATATGTACAGTCTGTTTTTACAGATTGATACCATATTACACACAGCGAAAGGAAAGAGGTAATTAAAAATGGCAAAAATTGATTTAAGCAAGTATGGCATTACCGGAACAACAGAAGTTGTTTACAATCCTTCTTATGAATTATTATTCGAAGAAGAAACAAAACCGGAACTTGAAGGTTACGAAAAAGGTCAGGTCAGCGAACTTGGCGCAGTAAACGTAATGACAGGTATCTATACAGGACGTTCTCCAAAAGACAAATACATCGTTATGGATGAGAACTCAAAAGACACTGTATGGTGGACTTCTGACGAATACAAAAACGACAACCACCCAGCTACAGAAGAAGCCTGGAAATCTGTAAAAGATTTAGCGATCAAAGAACTTTCCAACAAGAGACTTTTTGTTGTAGATGCATTCTGCGGTGCTAACAAAGATACACGTATGGCAATCCGTTTCATCGTTGAAGTTGCTTGGCAGGCTCACTTTGTAACAAACATGTTCATCAAACCAACAGCAGAAGAATTAGAGAA
>OGZG01003028.1_pt1 | contig 10623 bp, 9 predicted proteins | sample 1576781 | NCBI WGS metagenome assembly OGZG01 (sample SAMEA3541502, study PRJEB24748) | human gut metagenome | biome: human gut; feature: human-associated habitat; material: faeces | place: China | collected 2012 | reverse complement strand
GGTTCGAGCCCTGTAGGCCCCATTTGTTATATGCGGGTGTGGTGGAATAGGCAGACACAAGGGACTTAAAATCCCTCGGACTTATCATCCGTGCCGGTTCAAGTCCGGCCACCCGCATTTAAAATGAAAACCGATCTCTTAGTTATAAGGGAGCGGTTTTTTCTAAATTATGCGGGTATGGCGGAATTGGCAGACGCGCCAGATTTAGGTTCTGGTGTCCACGACGTGCAGGTTCAAGTCCTGTTACCCGCAGTAAATGAATGCAGTTGTAAAAGTATGGAAAGCATTTTACAGCTGTTTTTTTATGCCCGAAATCTTTTAAAATATTTCTTAAAATAGTGCTTTACATTCCAGGAAGTTAGTGGGATAATAGCTGAGCGGTCCGGTAGGGACCGATAATAAAACATACATATCGTATAAGTGTTTCTAATAAACAAATTACCAAAATGGTGGCAAAAAAATGCCATTGTCTGAATTCTTTCTTTTTCACATGTTCCCCTTTTCAAGCGGTGATTTTTGTAGTATTATAATACATGGCACTAGATATAGTGAGTGTGGTTTGAAAAACAACAATATTTTGTGCATGAGTGAGGGATAGTAATGAGTGTTGAAGTAAAGACGAATGTAATTAAAAGGAATGGCGAAGAGGTTCATTTTAATTCACAGAAGATCGTTAATGCAGTTCATAAGGCGAATGAAGAAGTAGACAGACTGCACCAGATGAATGACTATCAGATCAGAGCGATAGCAGATAATATAGCAAATAAGGTTCAGGAGTCAACTCATGCTGTAAATGTAGAAGACATTCAGGACATGGTGGAAACAGGCATCATGGCTATGAGAGGCTACGAGGTAGCACAGAAATATGTGCGCTATCGTTATAAGAGGGAACTGACACGTAAATCCAATACAACAGATAATGGAATTTTATCACTGCTTGATAATATCAACGAAGAGGTCAACCAGGAAAATTCCAATAAGAACCCGGTGATCAATTCTACCCAGCGTGATTACATGGCTGGAGAAGTAAGTAAGGATCTTTCCCGCCGTGTACTTCTTCCGGAGAAGATCGTAAGAGCACATGAAGAGGGAATTATCCATTTCCATGATACCGATTATTTTGCACAGAGAGAACATAACTGTGATCTGATCAATTTGGAGGACATGCTTCAGAATGGTACTGTGATCAGTGAGACACTGATCGAGAAGCCACACAGTTTTTTTACTGCCTGTAATGTGACCACCCAGATCGTTGCCCAGGTTGCCAGCAACCAGTATGGCGGACAGTCATTTACACTGGCTCATCTGGCTCCATTTGTAGATATCAGTAGAAAGAAGATCCGTAAAAATGTGATCGAAGAAAGAAAAGAATGCGGCGAACCTATGGATGAGGCGATCATTGATAAGGTAACAGAGCGCAGACTGAGAGAAGAGATCAAGAGCGGTATCCAGACTATTCAGTACCAGCTGATCACATTGATGACCTGCAATGGACAGGCTCCATTTGTAACTGTATTTATGTACCTGGATGAGGTACCAGAGGGTCAGACCAGAAAAGACCTGTCTATGATCATTGAAGAGGTCCTGGTACAGCGTATGCAGGGTGTAAAGAATGAAAAAGGCGTATGGATCACACCGGCGTTCCCAAAACTGATCTATGTGCTGGATGAGGACAATATTTCCGAGGATGCTCCATACTGGTATCTGACAGAGCTGGCAGCAAAATGTACTGCAAAGCGTATGGTACCGGATTATATTTCTGCAAAGATCATGAAGGAATTAAAGCAGGGAGATGTTTACCCATGTATGGGATGCCGTTCTTTCCTGACAGTAGAAGACTCTCAGAGAAATGCAGATGGCAGCCATAAATATTATGGCCGTTTCAATCAGGGCGTTGTTACCATTAACCTGGTAGATGTAGCATGTTCTTCTGAAGGCGATATGGACCGTTTCTGGGAGATCTTAGACGAGCGCCTGGAATTATGCCATGAAGCTCTCAGATGCCGTCATGAGCGCCTTTTAGGCACGATCTCTGATGTTGCACCGATCCTGTGGCAGAATGGTGCCCTGGCAAGACTGAAAAAGGGTGAGAAGATCGATAAGCTTCTGTTTAACGGATATTCTACTATTTCACTGGGCTATGCAGGACTGTATGAAATGTGCATGAGAATGCTTGGAAAGTCCCATACAGACCCGGAGGCACGTCCATTTGCATTAAAGGTAATGCAGCGTTTAAATGATAAGTGCAAAGAGTGGAAAGCGGCTGAGAACATCAGTTATTCCGTATATGGAACACCTATGGAGTCCACAACTTACAAGTTTGCAAAATGCCTGCAGAAGCGTTTTGGCATTATTCCGGGAGTAACCGACAAGAACTACATCACCAACAGTTACCATGTACACGTATCAGAGAAGATCGATGCCTTCAGCAAGTTGAAATTTGAGTCTGATTTCCAGAAGCTGTCACCAGGCGGCGCTGTAAGCTATGTGGAAGTTCCGAATATGCAGAACAATATTCCGGCGGTACTGTCTGTTATGAAGTTTATTTATAACAATATCATGTACGCAGAGTTAAATACCAAGAGCGATTACTGCGAATGCTGTGGTTACGATGGTGAAATGGTCATCAAAGAGGAAGAGTCCGGAAAACTGATCTGGGAGTGCCCAAATTGTGGAAACAAGGATCAGAATAAGATGTTCGTAGCAAGAAGAACCTGCGGTTATATTGGAACACAGTTCTGGAACCAGGGAAGGACCCAGGAGATCCGGGACAGAGTATTACATCTGTAAAATCAATGAACTTAAAGAGAAGTCTCAGAGTAAATTCTGGGGCTTCTTTTTTCTTATTCAGGTAGTTTGTTATACTTATTGAGAATTTCGTCAAAAAAATATCAATAAGCACTATGCACAAAACATTTTCTCATGTATAATTGATTATACGTGAAATGCACAAAAGGAGGGGTACAATGTTAGATACATCTTATTATGAGAAGACAGACCAGATCATTGCACAGTATAGCTGTGAAGAAAAATCCCTGATCCCTATTATCCAGGGGATCCAGGAGGAATATCGTTATCTGCCGCCGGAGCTTCTGACCTATGTTGCGGGGAAACTGGGGATCTCAGAAGCAAAGGCTTACAGTGTAGCAAGCTTTTACGAGAATTTCTCTTTTGAGGCAAAGGGAAAATATGTGATCAAAGTCTGTGACGGAACAGCCTGTCATGTGCGTAAGTCCATTCCTATTTTGGAGGGACTTTACAAGGAACTGGGGCTTGGCAAAAAGAAACATACAACAGATGACCAGCTGTTTACAGTGGAAACTGTTTCCTGCCTGGGAGCCTGCGGACTGGCGCCTGCCGTAATGGTCAATGATGAAGTACATCCGAAAATGACACCGGAGAAAATGAGTGAACTGATCGCAAAATTGCGGGAGGATGAGAAGGTATGAAAATAGAGAACAGAATGCAGCTTCATCTGTGGAGAGAAGAATGTAAGGAAAAACGCCAGAAAGAAACCTGCAGAGTCCTGATCTGCGGAGGAACAGGATGTCTGGCAGGCGGTTCCGACAAGATCTATGCCCGTATTAAGGAACTGACTGCAAATATGAGCAATGTGACGGTAAAATTTGGGGAAGAGATCGCACATGTGGGACTTAAGATGAGCGGATGTCACGGTTTCTGTGAAATGGGTCCTTTAGTTCGTATTGAACCATACAATTACCTGTATTTAAAGGTAAAGCTGGAAGACTGTGAAGAAATATTTGAAAAAACGATTCTTCGCGGGGAGCCGGTAACAAGGCTGATGTATGAGGACAGCGGCCGTGTATATGAAACCCAGGAGGAGATCCCTTTCTATGCAAAGCAGACCCGTCTGGTGCTTAAAAATTGTGGACATATTGATGCAGAGCATATAGAAGATGCCATGGCAGTAGGCGCTTATGAGGCTTTTGAAAAAGCTGTTTTTGAAATGACTCCGGAAGCTGTTATAAAGACCGTGACAGACGCAGGACTGAGAGGACGAGGCGGCGCTGGTTTCCCGGCTGGTAAGAAATGGACCCAGGTGGCAAGTCAGAAGGAAAAGATACGCTATGTAGTCTGCAATGGTGATGAAGGCGATCCAGGTGCATTTATGGACCGAAGTGTTATGGAAGGTGATCCCCACCGTATGATCGAAGGCATGATGTTAGCGGCTTATGCAGTGCAGGCCCAGGAAGGATATATTTACGTCCGTGCGGAATATCCACTGGCAGTGCGCAGACTGCAGATCGCTATTGCCCAGGCAGAGGAAAAGGGACTTTTAGGCGATAATATCCTGGGAACCGGCTTTAGTTTCAGACTGCATATCAACAGAGGCGCCGGTGCCTTTGTATGTGGCGAAGGATCTGCGCTGACCGCTTCTATTGAGGGAAAACGAGGTATGCCAAGGGTAAAACCGCCTAGAACCGTAGAACAGGGCTTATGGGGCAAACCAACTGTATTAAATAACGTAGAAACCTATGCCAATGTTCCTATGATCATTAAAAATGGCGCAGGCTGGTACAGCCGTATCGGTACACCGGAAAGCCCGGGAACCAAGGCATTTGCACTTACTGGAAATGTTAAGAATACAGGTCTGATCGAAGTCCCTATGGGTATCACTCTTCGTGAGATCATTTTCGATATTGGCGGTGGCATTAAGGATAATAAAAAGTTTAAGGCAGTCCAGATCGGTGGTCCTTCCGGAGGCTGTCTGGTAGAGTCACAGCTTGACAGCAAGATGGATTTTGACTCCCTTTCAAAGATCGGAGCCATGATCGGATCCGGCGGTCTGGTTGTTATGGATGAAGATACCTGTATGGTGGAAGTTGCCCGGTTCTTTATGAATTTCACTCAGAGAGAAAGCTGCGGAAAATGTGTTCCATGTAGAGAAGGAACCAAGAGAATGTTGGAGATCTTGGAGCGTATTGTTGCAGGAAACGGGAAAATGAGCGATCTGGATGAGCTGGAAGAGCTGGCAGATATGATCGAAAATACTGCCCTTTGCGGACTGGGAAAGAGCGCGCCAAAGCCGGTCATCAGTACCATTCATGCGTTCCGTAAGGAATACGAGGAGCATATTCTGGATAAGAAATGCCGTGCACATGTCTGTTCCGGGCTTCGGGTATTTAAGATCGATCCTGAGAAGTGTAAAGGCTGCTCCAAGTGTGCAAGGAACTGTCCGGTAAATGCTATTTCCGGAAAAGTGAAGTCACCATTTGTCATTGACAATGAAAAATGTGTAAAATGCGGAAGCTGTATGGACAACTGTGCCTTTGGCGCGATCTATACAGAGTAGGGAGGATGGAAATTTATGGGAATTATGACAATTGACGGACAGTCCATTGAATTTACAGATGAACCCAATGTATTGTCAGTAATAAGAAAAGCCGGGATCGACATCCCTACATTGTGCTATCATTCAGAATTATCTATATATGGAGCCTGTCGTCTTTGTACAGTGGAAAATGACAGGGGAAAGACCTTTGCCTCCTGTTCAGAAAAACCAAAAGACGGAATGGTCATCTATACGAATACACCAAGGCTGATGCGTTACCGCAAACTGATCCTGGAACTGCTTTTAGCGGCCCACTGCAGAGATTGTACTACCTGTATCAAGAGTGGAGAATGTCATCTGCAGGAACTAGCTCATCGCATGGGTGTTCATGAGATCCGTTTTGAAAATGTAAGAGAGCAGCAGCCTATCGACACCAGTTCCCATGCTATTATCAGGGATCCTAATAAATGTATCCTTTGCGGTGACTGTGTAAGAATGTGCGACAATGTGCAGAATATCAATGCCATTGATTTTGCTTACCGTGGAACAGATGCACAGGTAATGCCTGCATTTAATAAGAAGATCGCAGAAACAGACTGCGTTGGCTGCGGCCAGTGCCGGGTTGTCTGTCCTACAGGTGCTATCAGTATCCATACCAATATCGATGTGGTATGGGAAGCTTTAGCGGATAAAAATACAAAGGTGATCGCTCAGATCGCACCGGCTGTACGTGTGGCCATTGGAGATCATTTTGGCTATGCAAAGGGCGAAAATGTAATGGGCAAGCTGGTAGGTGTACTTCACAGACTGGGCTTTGATGAGGTTTATGATACTTCTTATGGTGCGGATCTGACAGTTGTGGAAGAGTCAAAGGAATTTATTGAGCGTTTTACTTCCGGTCAGAAAATGCCATTATTTACATCCTGCTGTCCTGCATGGGTGAAATATTGTGAGACAAAATATCCGGAATTTGTGCCAAACCTTTCCACCTGCCGTTCTCCTCAGCAGATGTTTGGTGCGGTAGTCCGTGAATATTATAAGGATCCGGAAAAGAACGAAGGAAAGAAGATCGTATCTGTTTCTATTATGCCGTGTACAGCAAAGAAGGAAGAGATCCTGCGGCCGGAGTCCTTTACCAACGGAAAGCAGGATGTGGATTATGTATTAACAACAACAGAAGTAGTAAGGATGATCCGCAAGTCCGGTATTGTATTTGATAAGGTAGAGATCGAGGCTGCTGATGTGCCTTTTGGTATTGGTTCCGGAAGCGGTGTGATCTTTGGTGTTACCGGCGGTGTCACAGAGGCAGTACTTCGCAGATTGCAGCAGGGACACAGCAGAGTGGATATGGAAGCCATTAAAAAGAGCGGAGTCCGGGGCGATGAAGGAATTAAGACGCTGACCTATGATTATAATGGAAGAGAGATCCGGGCAGCAGTAGTAAATGGCCTGGCAAATGCGGATAAGCTGCTGCAGCAGATCAAGAACCATGAGGTGGAGTATGATTTTGTGGAAGTAATGGCATGCCGCAGAGGCTGTATCATGGGCGGCGGCCAGCCGGTAAATGCCGGACCGCGAACCAGAAAGGCCAGAATGAAGGGACTGTACGATACAGATGTAAATACCCAGATCAAGAAGTCCAATGAAAACCCGATGATCCTTTCACTTTATGACTCACTTTTAAAGGGAAAGGAGCATGAGCTGCTGCATAGAAACTTCTCGGGAAAGTAGAGCACGAAGTGCGGGGCGTGAGTGTGAGATAAGTTGTACATACCGTAAGATAAAAGGGCAGAGCCTGGAAGTGATTTCCGGGCTTTGCTTTTTTCTTGTGCAGGAGAATGATGTGGTGTATACTATAAAGATAAACTTCTTGTTCAGTTATGTTATTTAGATCCGCAGAGTATATTTAACAGAAATGGAGAAATGACAGATGAATTATGGAAATATAAAAGAATGTGATATTGCAGATGGTCCTGGTGTAAGGGTAACATTGTTTGTGTCTGGCTGCCGTCATCATTGTAAGGGCTGTTTTAATTCGGAAACCTGGAATTTTCAGTATGGGGTTCCTTTTACAGAGGAGACGCAGGATAAAATTTTAAAATTACTGGAACCGGGATATATTCAGGGTTTTACCCTTCTTGGGGGAGAACCTTTTGAACCGGAAAATCAGGCGGTACTTGTCCACCTTTTAAAGAAGATCAGGGAGACTTATCCACAAAAAGACATCTGGTGTTACAGCGGATATCTGTTTGATCAGGATATGCAGCCAGGCGGCCCTGTTTACACGGAATATACAAAAGAAATGCTGCGTCAGATCGATGTGTTGGTAGATGGTGAGTTTGTGGAAGCAAAGAAGGATCTGACCCTGATCTTTCGGGGAAGTTCCAATCAGAGACTTTTGCGCTTAAAAGACGGTGAATTTGCAGGAATGTGGGAAGATTAAGTGACAGATAAGCGGATGATTGTCCAGAAAACCCAGTAAAACCGTGAATATTCTGTGAACAGATGGCAGGCACTGTTGCATAAAAAGCAAAGTTGAATTATAATAAAGCGTACGAAAACAGACAGTATGAGCGGTTAATATAGCGCAGGAATAAAGCCTGCAGATGAAAGGAGAATGGGAAATGAGAAGACGTTTTGCGGTTGCAGCGGCAGCGCTGGCATTAAGTGTGGCTTTAACAGTTCCAGCTTATGCAGGAACATGGAAATATGTAAATGATCAGTGGAAATACCAGAAGGGTACCAACAAGTTTGCATACAATGAGTGGATAAAAGATAATGGAAAATATTATTATATTGGTAATGACGGTATTATGAAGACCGGCTGGCAGCAGATCGATGGTCAGTGGTATTATCTGGACCAGACTGGTGCAATGCAGATTGGATGGTTAAAGAGTGACGATGGAAAATGGTATTTCCTGTATCCAAACGGTGCTATGGCTGTAAACACAGTGATCGATGGAAGAACCATTGGCGAAGATGGCGTATGGGTTCCAAATGAGGGAGATACAGAGCCAGCTAATAGTATGGATCTGGAAAATGGTTATCTGGTACAGAACCTGGAAGGCATTACAAAGAAAGATTACACGATCATTGCTTCCGGTAAGACAGCCGCTGGATCCCGCTGGGGAAATGCGATCCGCTTAAAAGGCAAGGGAAGCTATGTACAGTGCAATACAAATGGTGAATACAGAATGTTATCTGGCGTATTTGGTCCTTCTTCCCAGTTTGACAGCGCCCTTCTTGCAAGAGTAACTGTTTACGGTGACGATGACCAGGTACTGTATACATCACCTGATATCCATTACAATGAAAAGAATGTATATTTTGGTGTGGATGTATCCGGACAGAAGCAGATCCGCGTAGAAGTTTCCCTGTTAAAGGATAATGAATGGGATGATCCGGTTATTTTATTTGATGGACTGTCTCTTTATAAGTAGGAAAAGATGAAATGGAAAAGAGTATGCTTTCGGGATGGAGTTCCATTCCCGGTGGCATACTCTTTTTTGGAGATTATGTATATATGTACACTCGGGTTCACGCGCTATCGCGCTCTATTGTCTGCTGACGCAGACGGAACCCTCGTTAATCGTCCAAGAAAAACAAATGCCACCTTTGGTGGCGCTTGTTTTTCTTTTGGACTAGATTACATAATTGCTCCATGGTTCTTCGGGCTGGATCAGGTCAGCAAGAGTGATATTGTCTAAGTAGTTGTTGATCAGGTGATCCAAGCCTCTCCACATAGGGAGTGTACGGCAGCAGTCCATGCGCTCGCAGGAAAGTGCGTCCGGGGATTCCAGACAGGATACAGGGGCAAGGGAGCCTTCCGTAAGGCGCAGGATACTTCCTACTGTATACTGATCCGGTGATTTGGTAAGTTTGTATCCGCCGCCTTTGCCGCGGACACCTGTAAGCATTTTATCTTTTACAAGGATCTTAATGATCCCTTCCAGGTATTTTTCTGAAATGCCCTGGCGCCCGGCTGTTTCCTTCAATGGAATATAGCCGTCTCTCTGGTGTTCTGCCAGGTCGATCATGATACGCAGTGCATAACGCCCTTTTGTTGAAACTAACATACGCATTCTCCATTTCTTATTATAAACCTATTATACAACAAGGTTAGTGGCAGAGCAATGAAAAATGCAGAAAGTTGGAATATGAATTTCTCAGTAACAGGAAAATGGGATGACAGAATTTCAGCAGAACCTCGGCAAAAAAATAACAGTTGACAAATATACAGATTGTGTTTAGAATGGCAGAATGCTTACGCAAAATGGCTTAAATACGTTAAAAATAAGACAAAATGTAAAAAGCATACAATGGAGAAAATGTGGGAAAAAGAGAGGAAAAATGTATGAAAACCAATACGGATCTGTTTGAAAAAGTTCCGGTACCTAAAGCAGTGGCTACTATGGCTGTTCCTACCATGATATCTATGCTGGTAGTTGTCATTTACAACATGGCAGATACCTTTTTCATTGGTCAGACACAGGATCCACTGCAGGTTGCGGCTGTATCTTTGGCAACACCGGTATTTATGATCTTTATGGCGCTGGGAAATCTGTTTGGCATCGGTGGAAGCTCGGCTATATCCAGGGCATTAGGTGAAAAGCATAAAGACCGGGCATGGCATATCAGTTCCTTTTGCTGTTATGGTGCGTTAGGTCTGGGAGTGATCGTGGCTGTCTGTTCTGTACTTGGTATGGAAGGGATTTTGGGACTGATCGGAGCCAGTGAAAATACCATTGGTTTTGCCAGAAAATATCTGCTGATCATTTCCATTGGTGCGCCAACGATCCTGTTTTCCACTGCATTTGCCAATATCTTAAGAGGAGAAGGCGCGGCCAGAGAGTCTATGGTGGGAAACCTCCTTGGAACTATTATAAATATTGTGCTGGATCCGGTTATGATCCTGATGTTAGGCTGGGGAGTAACAGGCGCAGCATTGGCTACGATCATTGGAAATATTGCAGCATGCCTGTTTTATCTGCAGTATTTTCTCAGGAAAAAATCCACTTTGTCTATCAGCTGGAAATATTTTAAAGTGGGAGAAGGAATTGCAAAGAGCGTAGTAGCGATTGGAATTCCTGCATCTTTAAACAATATTTTAATGAGTTTTGCAAATATTATCCTTAATCAGGCATTAGTAGGATATGGAGATACACCGGTTGCTGCAATGGGCGTTGCCTTGAAATCCAATATGTTGGTAGTGCTGCTGCAGATCGGACTTTGTGTGGGAATTCAGCCGCTGATCGGATATAATTATGGTGCGGGAAATAAGAAACGTCTGATGCAGGTGTTTAAGTTTACACAAAGGTTACGTATCGCAA
>OGZG01003026.1_pt1 | contig 10632 bp, 10 predicted proteins | sample 1576781 | NCBI WGS metagenome assembly OGZG01 (sample SAMEA3541502, study PRJEB24748) | human gut metagenome | biome: human gut; feature: human-associated habitat; material: faeces | place: China | collected 2012 | reverse complement strand
GCAGCGCAAAAACTGCAAGAAACTGATGAAGCTAAAGTGGTTGCCGCTGGGAATGGAACTGCTAAGCGTGAGTGGGTAGCTAAAGCTATCGAGACAAAAAAGATTGAAATAATTGACGATTACTATTAATAAAGCAAGTTGTTTGGGAAACGAGGGGATAGTATGAGTACGTTTTTGTTAAATAAAAAATATTTGCCGCATAGAGTAGGCGTTTGTTTTATCATAGGTATTATAGCCGGACTGTTTTTCCATGATTTTTCTATTTGGGTAAAACCTGCCGGAGATCTATTTATGAATATGATTAAAATGTTAATTGTTCCGGTTATCTTTTTTAGCGTTACAAGCGGAATTGCTGCTATTGGTGATGTGCAGCGGTTGAAAAGAATTGGCAGTAAAGTAGTCATTGTCTATTTCCTTATGACAGTTATTGCTTGTATTGTTGGTATTGTTATGGTTAATATAACTCATCCAGGTGTGGGATTTACACTTGATAATATGCAGGCATTTGATACTTCAAAAGTGAAAACCCCATCATTTGTAAATTTTTTGTTTGATATGGTACCAGTTAATATTGTTGACAGTATGGCTAAAAATCAGATTATGCAAATGATTTTTTTTACTGTTCTTGTAGGTGTGGCACTGGTGTCTTTAGGTGAGAAGGTAGCTGGGGTTACTAAAATTTTTGATCAATGTGCAAGTATTATTTATAAAATGCTGGATATAGTTATGTTATATTCTCCTATTGGTGTATTAGCACTGATGGCGAATACTACGGCTGTATTTGGACCTAAGCTTTTTGGGGTTCTGGCTAAGTTTGTTTTTACAGATTGGGTTGGCTGTCTTTTGATTTGGTTTTTCTTTAGTGGTATCGTCTGGTTATATACTAAAGTAAATTATCTGGAAATGTGTAAATCAATGATACCGATCTGGGTAAATACTATTGCTACTAATTCCAGCGCAGGTACGATACCTATAACTCTAAATGTTACTACAGAAAGGTTAAAGGTACCGATGTCTATTGCTTCATTTTCTATACCTTTGGGAGCCACGATAAATTTGACTGGAGCTGCTTTATATAAAACGATACTGGCGTTTTTTGTAGCTGAGATCTATGGTTTGCAGCTCACTATTGATCAGATTTTAATGGTTATTATTATTTCGACTATTATGTCTATCGCGGCACCAGGTATCCCCGGTGGTGGTATTGTAACAGGTGCGATTTTTTTAAATCTTTTAGGTTTGCCAATGGATTTAATGGGGCCTATTGCTGGAATGTACAGACTTATTGATATGTCACATACTACAGTAAATGTATCGGGTGATGTTTTAGGAACGATGCTGGTTGCCAAAAATGAAAATATTTGGACTGGTGAAGATTTTAATAAAACTTTAGTTTAGGATAGGAGGAATTATAATGTTAGCAGAAAGAATGAATACTTTTTCAGGTTCGCCAACTTCTGCATTGATTGCGAAAGTAGCTGAGTTGAGAGCAGAGGGAAAAGATATTATTTCTTTAAATGTGGGTGAACCTGATTTTGGGACTCCTGATTATATTAAATGCGGAGCTATCAAGGCAATAGTTGATAACTTCAGTAAGTATACTGCTGGTAACGGTATTATAGAATTACGCCGTTTGATTTCTAAAAAATTACATGAAGATAATAATTTAGAATATACCACAGATGAAATTTGCGCGACTGTAGGAGCTAAGCAGGCAATTTTTAATTCGATCATGGCTTTAGTAGATCCTGGAGATGAAGTGCTTTTGCCAGTTCCTTGCTGGGTTAGTTATACTGAGATGATTAAGTTTGCAGGAGCGAAACCAGTTTTTGTAGATGTAGAAGCAGAAACTTTTGATTTGGATATTGAGGCTTTAGAGAAGGCTGTAACTACGAAGACAAAAGCTATTGTTATTTGTACTCCTAATAATCCAACTGGAGCTGTTTATAGCGAAGGTACTTTGCGTAAATTAGCTGATTTAGCTTGTAAATATGATTTTTATATTATTACAGATGAAATTTATGAAAAGCTTATTTATGACGATGCAAAGCACTTTTCAATAGCTTCTATTTCTAAAGATGTTTGGAACAGGACTTTAACTGTAAATGGCTTTTCTAAGGCTTATGCAATGACTGGCTGGCGTATTGGATATGTAGCTGCCAATAAAACTATTATAGATGCAATAAAGAAAATTCAAAGTCAAACAACTTCAGCTACCAGTGCTATATCTCAAAAGGCTGCTGTTGCTGCTTTGAGTGGACCGCAGCATGATTTGGAAGTAATGGTTGCAGAGTTCGATAAACGAAGAATTTATTTATTGCAGCGTTTGGCCGAAATGCCGGGGGTAAGCTGTGCGAAACCTAGAGGAGCTTTTTATCTATTGCCGGATTTCAGTTGTTATTTTGGCAAAAAATATCGTGGCCGTGAAATAAAAGATGCCGTTGATTTTGCTAATATTCTATTAGAAGCTGTTCTGGTGGCATTGGTTCCAGGGGAAGCATTTAATATTAAGGGTAAAGTAAGATTGTCTTATTCTAATTCTATGGAGAATTTAAAGGAAGCAATGGATAGAATACAGTCTTTTGTAAGAGAACTTGAATAAAATAAAAAGAAGCAGGGAAATTTATCCCTGCTTCTTTTTATTTTATGGTGTATAATATTAACATAATACTTAATATTTAAAGGAATGTTGTTATGGATAATTTGATTAGTAAGATCCAGTCTATGAATTTAACTAAAACAGAAAAAGTTATAGCAGATTATATTCTTGATAATATTAATAACATTGGTCTTAGTACAGTGACTGATATATCGTTAAAGTTAGGTGTAAGTGATACTTCTATTATTAGGTTTATTAGATTACTTGGATTTGCTGGGTTTGCTGATTTTAAAAATACTATGAAAGAACGGATGCTTGAACATTATAATTTGAATTTATCGCCAAGCCAGAAATTTACTAATACCAAAGATAAAATAAATAGTGATAACGTAGTAAACGATGTTTTTTATAAGGCTATTGATAATTTATCTTCGACGATGCTTAATTTAGATGACAAATTAGTGAATAGTATCGCTGAGTGTATTATAAAAAGTCGGAATAAATATATTATTGGTTTTAGAGGAACATCTTGTTGTGCTGATTATTTTACACGTAAAGCAGTGTTTTTTGTGCCGCATTTGATTTTGTGCAATATGGCAGAAAGCAGTGTTATAGAAAAATTGATTGATCTTAATGAAGAAGATTGTTTGGTGATGTTTTCGTTCCCGCGCTACTCTGAGATTAATTATTCTATTTTAGAGCTGGCTAAAAAGCGTGGTAGTAAAATCATTCTCATTACAGACAGAGTAACGTCACCATTAGTGCCATATGCTGATTATTTGTTAACGGTAAAAATAGACGGAGTTGGTTTTACAAATTCTTATGTAGTTCCATTATGTGTTGCAGAGTCGTTAGCAATCTTGATTGGTCAGAAAATTGGAACTGATTCTAAACAGCGGCTGGCAGATTTAGATTTTTATATTAGCAAAAATAATTTATATTAAATGTGAAAATGATAAAAGTCTGGATTTTAGTTAGCCAGACTTTTAATTTTTTATTTTATGGCTATAATATTAGATGGATTGCGTATTTGGAAAGGAAAATGTTATGTTTAGTTCGATTATGATTTTTATTTTGGCAGGTCTGGCTGAAATCGGCGGCGGTTATTTTGTATGGCAGTGGTGTGGGTCTGATGATGTGGGCTCCACGGTAGTAAAAAAGTCTAAAATACTATTTTCAGTACTTTTATTTAAGAAAATAATAATATTTTGAGAGAAAAAGTGAAAAACAGTTGAGGAATTGATTAGTATATGCTATTTTAGTATATAGTAAAATATTTTATCCAAGAAAAGAGTGACGCTAATGAAAAACATACTGGGAAGTTTGCCTGCCCGACTTTTACTGGGTGTTATTGCAGGTATTCTGGTAGGCTTATATGCCAATGAAGCTTTGATGCAGGTTATATTAACCATCAAAAATTTACTTGGTTCATTGATTATTTTCTGTGTACCGCTGATTATTATCGGGTTCATTGCCCCGTCTATCACGCGTTTGGGCCAGCATGCGTCGACAATGCTGCGTGTTGCTATTACTTTAGCTTATGTTTCTTCGGTTGGAGCAGCATTTTTTGCAATGTTTTCAGGGTATGGTATTATTCCCCATCTGAATATTGTTTCTTCTGTAGATGGTTTAAAAGAGCTGCCTAAGCTGCTGTTTGATCTAAAGATCGACCCGATCATGAGCGTAATGAGCGCCTTGGTCTTTTCTGTTTTGATTGGTGTGGCAGCCGCTTGGACTAAGGCTGCTGTGATTACTAAATTTTTGGAAGAATTTCAGAAAATTGTTTTGGCTATCGTTACTAATATTGTTATTCCGCTGCTGCCGATTTTTATCGCCTGCACTTTTTGCGCGTTGTCGTACGAAGGGACGATTACCAAGCAGCTGCCTGTGTTCCTGATTGTAGTGCTGATAGTAATGGTGGGGCATTATATCTGGCTGGCTTTATTGTATGGACTGGCAGGTATTTATGCCGGCGCTAACCCGATGGAAGTACTTAAGCACTACTGGCCGGCTTATATTACTGCTGTAGGTACAATGTCATCGGCGGCTACTTTAGCAGTGGCGTTGGAATGTCACCATGCGCCGACCCGGCCAGTCACCGTGATCGATACCATCGGCGCTGGCGACAGCTTTAACGCAGGATTCCTTGCCGCGCTGCTGAGCGGTAAACCTGCGGCAGCCGCGCTGCGCTGGGGAAATATCGTCGCCGCGCAGGCGATCGGCACCTCCCCGCGCCGCTATCCCGACTGGCATACCCTGCAACATCACCTTGAGGAGGCCACCGATGGCCAGTGTTGAACTGATCGATGTCGCCAAGCGCTACGGCAAACAGACGGTGCTCCAGCCGCTGGACCTCACCATCCCCGACGGCAGCTTTACCGTACTGGTGGGCCCTTCCGGCTGCGGCAAGTCGACCCTGCTGCGCCTGCTGGCCGGTCTCGAAACGCTTTCCGGCGGCACCATTCTGATGAACAAGCGGCCGGTCAACGATCTGGATCCGGCCGACCGCGATGTGGCGATGGTCTTTCAGAGCTACGCGCTCTACCCCCACCTGACGGTGGCGGAAAATCTCGCCTTTCATATGCAGGTCAAAAAGGTGGATAAGCAGTTACAGAAAAGCAAAGTGCAGCAGGTCGCCAGCCTGCTGGGGATTGATAAACTGCTGGCTCGCTATCCGCGAGCGCTCTCCGGCGGCCAGCGCCAGCGGGTGGCGATGGGCCGGGCCATGGTCAGAAACCCCCAGGTTTTCCTGTTCGATGAGCCGCTGTCGAACCTTGACGCCCAGCTGCGGATGGAGCTGCGCGCGGAGATCAAATCCCTTCACCAGCGCATCAATACCACCATGATCTATGTCACCCATGACCAGGTGGAGGCGATGACTCTGGCCGATCAGATTGTGGTGATGCGCGACGGGCAGATCGTCCAGCAGGGGGCGCCGCTGGCCATTTACGACCAGCCCTGCAATACCTTCGTCGCCCGCTTTATCGGCTCCCCGCCGATGAATCTCCTGCCCGGTCAGCGCGCCATGCGCGACGGCCAGCCCGGCGTCGCCTGCGGCGCGCTGTGGTTTCCGCTGGCCGAACGCTGGCATCAGGCCGTGGCGCAGCAGGGCGATGCCCCGCTGATTGTCGGTCTGCGCCCGCAGGATATTCTGCCGGATGCGCATGGCGCGCCGGCAACAGTAAACATCATGGAGGTGACGGGGGAATCCACCCTGCTGCATCTCGACTGGCAGGGTTTTCCGGTGCATGTGCAGGTTGCCGGCAGGGTGGCGGTCGCGGCGCAGCAGACGCTGGGGCTGACTCTCCGCCGCGAAAACCTGCATCTGTTTGATGCCGCCAGCGGCGAGCGGCTGGCGGAGACGCGCTAAGGGCGAAGGGAGCCGGTCATCATCCGTGTGGCCGGGCTCCGGGCGAGCTCGTGTTCCAGGGCTACTCCTCTTCCCGCTCCGCTGGGGTCCAGGTCGGCAGCGTCTGGAAGGTGTGCAACAGCCCTTCGGACCACGCCTTGCGGATGCGGTTGAAGTAGGGATCGCTGTCGGTGATGCGATGCTGCCCGGCACTGCTCAGGCTGCCGCTGCGGTAGAGCAGCGTATCCAGCGGCAGGCCGACGGACAGATTACTGCGCAGCGTCGAGTCAATGGAGATCAACGCGCAGCACATCGCCTGCTCCAGCGGCGTATCGATGGTCAGCACCCGATCGATGATCGGCTTGCCGTACTTGCTTTCACCAATCTGGAAATAAGGTGTGTCGCGGGTGGCTTCAATAAAGTTGCCCTCCGGATAAATATGGAACAGACGATGGGTTTCGCCGGCGATCTGGCCGCCAAGCAGCAGGTTGCAGTTGAAGTTGGTGTTACTGCAGTTCTGCTGGTTGCTGCTGTCGCGCTGGATCACCTCCAGCAGCGTTTTACCGATCAGCATCGCGGCGTCGTAGAGGGAGGTGACCTGCATCAGATTCGGCTCCTGCTGGGTACGGATGCGCGCGCTGAGCAGGCTTATCACGCTCTGGGTGGTGGCCAGGTTGCCAGCGGATTGCAGCACCAGCACCCGTTCCCCCTCCTGATGGAAAACGTGCAGCTTTTTAAAAGTGGCAATATGGTCGACGCCCGCGTTGGTGCGGGAGTCGGAAGCAAACACCAGTCCATCCGCCAGGCACATGGCCACACAGTAGGTCATTGCGGTTTTTCCCGTATTATTGCTGCTGCGCCTGCTGGCTGTGTTCGCGCACTTCAGCGTTGGTTAACATAATCTCCCCGCCGCCGCCCAGCCGGGTGCCCCGTACCGGGCAGGCGTCGAGATAATCCAGCCCGGTCGCCAGCCGCAAATGCTGATTCAGGCGACGGGTATTATTGGTGATATCAAACGACAGCCAGCGGCCGTCGAGCCAGACTTCCGCCCAGGCGTGCATCGCCACATGCTGAGCGTTATCGCTGTAAACATAGCCGCTGACGTAGCGCGCCGGGATCTCCAGTGCGCGGCAGCAGGCCAGAAAAACATGGGTATGATCCTGGCACACTCCCTTCGCGCGGGCGAAGGCGTCGGCGGCGGAGTCCTGCACCTGGGTCGCGCCGGGGGAGTATGGCATTCTTAACAGCAGATCCGCCATCAGTTGATTCAGACTTTCTTCCGCCGCATCGGGACGATAGAGGCGCTGGGCAAACTCACGGATCGCCGTATCGGCGCGGGTTAGCGGCGTACAGCGCAGAAAAACCAGCGGCGACAGCAGCTCGGCCTCTTCATCACGCGTCTCCTCCCCTTCATCGGCGATATCGACAATCCCGCTGGCGCGGATAGTGATCTCCTTGTGCGGGTTATCCAGCGTCAGCACATGCAGCACATTGCCCCAGCCGTCGGTAGTGGTCACCGCCGCCCCGTCCGGCAGGGTCAGCGTCCAGGCGGTGATGGTCTGCCGGCCGGTACTGCGCGGCGTCAGGCGCAGATACTGGGTGGAAAACTTCACTTCTTCATCGTAGCCATAGCGGGTGAGATGATCGATGACCAGTTTCATAAGGCCTCCAGATAGGTTTGTCTGATGCTGTCGGACAGCGCGTTAATTCTCGCCAGCAGGCCGTTAAGGGTTGTCTGCAGGTCCGCCTGCGCCAGGTCGTCGCGGGTGCTGAAGCGCAGGTCAACGTTGAGCTGATGGGCCAGGCGCAGCGGTTGATAGGAGCGATCGTTGGCGATCTTCTCCAGCTCGCCGACCAGATCGGCAATGCTGGCGCGCAGCGAACGCGGAATATCGTTACGCAGGATCAGCAGCTCCATCACCGTTTCGCGACTGACTGGCTGGCGATAGAGGCTGTTGTAGGCTTCGCGGGCGCTGACCGCATTGAGCAAGGTATCCAGTCGATAGTATTCCCGCACCGGATCCGGGTCGTTGGTCAGTTGTTGATCCTTAATCAGCAGCAGCTGGGTGGTGGCGAAGGCGCGCTCTATCAGCGTGCCGATGCCGATAAAGCTCAGCGCGTCGTTGCGCAGCAGCGTGCCAATCACCGCCCCGCGAAACAGATGCACCCGCTCTTTCACCCACTCGAAAAAGCCGTCGCTGCCGAGTTCGCCCAGCCCCTGCTGGCGCAGGGTTCGCAGCTCGATGCGGGTGGCGTTGATGCTCTCCCACACCTCGGCCGACAGACTGCCGCGCACCGCGTGCGCATTGTTCCACGCCATCTCCACGCAGCTGTAAATACTGCAGGGGTTGTTGCCATCGAGGGCAAAAAAGTTGAGCAGGTTGCTCATGGTAAAGCGGGCGTGGCGCGCCTGAAACAGCTCGTGGGTCATCGACAAATTCAGCGGCAGCGCCAGATCCCGCGACTGCTGGCTGTGCCGGGGGATCATCGATAATTTCCAGGTCACGTCCAGTACCCGGGCGTAGCTTTCCGCCCGCTCGAGATAGCGGGCCATCCAGAACAATTCACTCGCCGTACGACTTAGCATGATGCGTCATCCTCCATCACCCAGGTATCCTTGGTTCCGCCGCCCTGCGACGAATTGACCACCAGCGACCCTTCGGTCAGCGCCACGCGGGTCAGGCCGCCGGGCACCAGCCGCATCTCCTGCCCGGACAGCACGTAGGGCCGTAAATCGATATGTCGCGGCGACAGACCTTCATCAACGAAGGTGGGGCAGGTCGACAGCGCGAGGGTGTCCTGGGCGATATAGTTGGCCGGATTGGCCAGCAGGCGCTGGCGGAAGGCCTCTCGCTCCTCTTTAGTCGAACGCGGGCCAACCAGCATGCCGTAGCCCCCGGCGCCATGGACCTCCTTGACCACCATCAGCTCAAGGTTACTCAGCACATAGCGCAGGTCCTCTGCTTTCCGGCACTGCCAGGTGGGGATATTGCTGAGGATCGGCTGTTCACCGAGGTAAAAGCGGATCATCTCCGGAACGTACGGGTAGATTGATTTGTCGTCGGCGACGCCGGTGCCGATAGCGTTGGCCAGCACCACGCCGCCGGCGCGATAGACTGACAGCAGCCCCGGTACGCCGAGCATGGAATCGGCGCGGAAGGCCAGCGGGTCGAGCCAGGCGTCGTCGATGCGGCGATAAATCACATCCACTCGCCGCGGCCCCTCGGTGGTCCGCATATACACCGCGCCGTTCTTAATGAACAGGTCGGCGCTCTCCACCAGCTCGACCCCCATCTGCTGCGCCAGGAAGCTGTGCTCAAAGTAGGCGCTGTTGAAGCGCCCCGGGGTCATCACCACGACGCAAGGGTCATCCACCAGCGAGCTTTCGCGCAGGGTCTGCAGGAGGTAGCTCGGGTAACGCTCCACTGGCGCAATGTGATGCTGCTCGAACATCTCCGGATAGAGGCGCATCATCATCTTACGGTTTTCGAGCATGTAGGAGACGCCGGACGGCGTACGCAGGTTATCCTCCAGCACGTAGTATTGACCGTCGTTATTGCGCACCATATCGACGCCGGTGATATGGGCATAGGTGTTGTTTGGCAGGTTGATGCCCTGCATGCACGGCTGATACTGCTCGTTGGCCAGCACCTGCTCGGCCGGGATCAGCCCCGCGCGCAGAATATTCTGCTCATGATAGATGTCATAGAGGAAGGCGTTCAGCGCTTTCACCCGCTGGCGAATGCCGCGGTCAATGCGCTGCCACTCCCCGGCGGGTATGATCCGCGGCACGCTATCAAACGGGATCAGCCGCTCGGTTCCCTCATCCTCGCCGTACACGTTAAAGGTGATGCCGATACGGTGAAAAAGCAGTTCCGCTTGCGCTTTTTTCTGCCGGATAGAGAATTGATCGGTGTTGCGAAACCATTGCCACCAGGCATTATAGTGCGGCCGCTGTTCACCCTGCGCGGTCAGCATCTCGTCATAATAATGCCCGTCAGGTAGCGTAATTTTAATCATGGCTATCCCCTCCGGTTGTACTCACTTTGTGGTAATCCCGGTAAGAGATAAGCATTAATTATGCCAGGTCATCTACCGCCGCGGCGTTGTGCAAATCTGTTCTGACCCGCCGTCTGATTGTGCAAAAAATCGCCAGAACAGCCGCCCGCGCCCGGCTGCGGTTGCACCGTCGTGAGGCAGCGCTACGATTTTTGCGCCATCGTGGACGCCAGCGCCTTCAGCCAGGCGGCATAGGCCGTGGGCCAGGCGGTCGTCGGCGTTCCCGGGCGCCCCATACCAAAGCCATGGCCACCGCGGGTATAGCGGAAAAGCTGCACAGGAACCTGATGCTGGCGGCAGGCGTCAGCCATCAACAGCGTATTGTGCGGATTGGAAATCGGATCGTCCTGCGCCTGTACCAGAAAACAGGGCGGTGTGGCCGTTGTCACCCAGGTTTGTACCGACCAGGCGCGGTCGGCCGCCTCGCTCGCCTGCGGCCCCACCAGCAGACGATGGGTCGCCGTATGGCTCCAGGGCGGCAGGAGCGTGATCACCGGATAGATCAGCGCGGCGCCGTCGGCGGTGGCGGGCTGGTGGTCCAGCGCATCCTCCGGCGGGTAGCTGGTAAACGCCGGCCGACAGGCAGTACCCACATATCATAAAATCGTAATATTTAGGCATAAGC
>OGZG01003024.1_pt1 | contig 10637 bp, 11 predicted proteins | sample 1576781 | NCBI WGS metagenome assembly OGZG01 (sample SAMEA3541502, study PRJEB24748) | human gut metagenome | biome: human gut; feature: human-associated habitat; material: faeces | place: China | collected 2012 | reverse complement strand
TTACAAATCCGACCGCATCGTCGACGATCAGAAACGGCATACGGTATGTGCGCCGCCGCCGATGCCGCCGCAGATGAGCGTGTTCACGCCGTGCTGCATCAGGAAGCCCGCCAGCGCGCCGTGGCCGCTGCCATTGGTATCGACCACTTCGGAGGCGACGATCCTGTCGCCGTCGATCTCATAGATCTTGAACTGCTCGGTGTGGCCAAAGTGCTGGAAGATCTGGCCGTTTGCATAGGTAACTGCAATTTTCATGTTTGCTTCTCCTTTGTGTTGTTGCATATTCGAATGGGTATCTTCTGTTTTTGTCCGGCAGCCCTGTTTGCAGCGCGCCTGCTCCTGCCCGCCGCAAATACGGTAGCTGCCGCCGGTGATGACGAGCTTTCTGCCATATACAAGGCACGCGGCGATCTTGCGCCGGGCGCTCTCATAGATCTCCTGCACGGTGGAGCGGGAAATGTCCATCTGCGCGGCGCACTGCTGGTGCGTGCGCTGCTCGAGATCGACAAGCCGGATGACCTCATACTCATCCAGCGTCAGCAGAATGGGAGCCGCCTCCTCATGTCCCTGCGGGCAGAAGGTGTCGACCTGCGGCGCATCGCAGATCCGCCGGCATCGCGGTGGTCTCGGCATAGCGTCACCTCCAAGGCTGTTATTTTCGGTATATGCCGATTATAATGCCGCTGCGCGCGTTTGTCAACACCTTTGTTCGCGCCGCCGGGCAGCAAAAAAGGAAAGGGCGCTTGCCCTTTCCTTTTTTTCGCGTTTGGCTCAGTGCCGGTCGGCCACGAGGCGCTTGGCCACGTCGGTCAGCATGGAATAATAGCCGAGCTTGTTGACGTGGATGCCGTCACCGCCGCCGCAATCCGGGTTGAGGCCGCCCGTGTCATTGCGCAGGTGCGTCGTGACGTCGATAAACCCATAGCCCGCCTGCTCGACGGCAGCCTTGGCCGCGGCGTTGTAGCGGTCGATCTTATCATTCGAGGCAAAGTTCGACCCGGCATCGATCGGCGTGATCGACGCGACATACAGCTTTGCCGACGGCAGCTCCGCCTGCGTATCGGCAAGGAAGCTGAGGTAATTCTGGCAATAGGTCTCCTCGCTGGTCATGTTGATGTCGTTCATGCCCATGGAGAAGATGACATACTTCGGGTCGATGACCTTCAGCGCCTCAAGCGCGGTATACGTACCGCCGTTGATATCAAATGTATATTCCCGCAGGCTGCGGATGCCGACATTTCCGGTCGCAACGACCATGTCCTTCGGCAGCACATCATAGACGAACAGGCCGCTGCAGATGCTGTCGCCGACAAATGCACAGTCGGACAGCTGCACCAGCTCGTCGTTGTCAAACGAATAGCCGCCATACGGCGGGAGCTCGATCGACGGCGTCGCGCTGACGGTCTCCTCTGCCGGCGGCGCGGTCGGCGTGGGCGTAGTCTCTGCCGGCGTGGGCTGGCTGTGCGATTTCCTGAGTGCCATAATTACCGGGATCGACACCGCCACAAGGACCACACACAGGATGATGATAACATTGCGCGCCGTCTTTTTCTGTTTGCCTTTGCGTTCCACTTGCTGAAAACATCCCTTCCAAACAAACTGTTCTCTTACTATAGCACGCAAAACCGGTTCTGTCGAGGGGTGTCACATATGTTTTCGCGTAACGAACCGGGACGCGGCGAGCCGCTCAGCCGTAGGCGACGGGATGCGCCTTTTTCAAATGCGTAATCATTTGCAAGGAGAATCGTTTTGGGGAAAACGACACGACCAACCATTGCGCGTCAACAAAGAAATCCGAGCGATAAGGGGAGGCGCACAGCGGCCTCTTTTCCCTGTGCCGAGACTGGGAGACGAAGGATTTCCCGGCGGCGCATAAAGCCAATCATCCAGCGGCTCAGCGTCCCGGTTCCGGCGAGGACGGTATCCGGCACACGGCGTGCCAAACCGTGGGGGGGAGCAAAACGAACATAAACAAGGTGGCATTTTCCCGCTCTCATTGTGATACCATCCGAAATCGCAAAAATGCCTTGAAAAAATATTGTTTTTCTGATCCTTTCGGTCTAATATCACAGTATAAAAACATTCTGCCAAAAAAATCAATTTATCATGGAGGTATTGCTATGCAGAAGCTTGAGAAGCTGTACGAAGGCAAGGCCAAGATGGTCTTTCGCACCGACGACCCCGAACTGCTGATCGTCGAATACAAGGATGATGCCACCGCCTTTAACGGCGAAAAACGGGGCACCATCGCCGGAAAAGGCGTCATCAACAACCGAGTGACCAACCACCTGATGACGCTGCTGGAGGAGCAGGGCGTGCCCACCCACTTCGTGCGGGAGCTTTCCGACCGGGAGACCCTCGTCAAGAAGGTCACCATCGTCCCCCTCGAGGTCATCGTCCGCAACATCTCCGCCGGCTCCTTCGCCAAGCGGTACGGCGTGGAGGAGGGCATTGTGTTTGACGCCCCCACCATCGAGTTCTCTTATAAAAACGACAGCCTCGGCGACCCGCTCATCAACTCCTACCACGCGCTGGCCCTGAAGCTGGCAACGGCCGAGGAGCTGGAGCAGATCAAGGCGCTGGCCTTCCGGGTCAACGACCTGCTCAAGGGCATCATGAAGGGCATCGGCATCGACCTTGTGGACTTCAAGCTGGAGTTTGGCCGCCTGCCCGACGGCAGCATCGTCCTCGCCGACGAGATCAGCCCCGACACCTGCCGCCTCTGGGACGAGACGACCCACGAAAAACTGGATAAGGATCGTTTCCGCCGTGACCTCGGCAATGTGGAGGGCGCATATCAGGAGATCCTGCGCCGTATGCTCGGCGCGTAACGGGGCGCGGGCCTATGTTTTCAAAGATTCATGAGGAATGCGGCGTTTTCGGCATTTACAGCAGCGGCGGGACGGATGTTGCCGGGCTGACTTACAGCGCTCTGTTCGCGCTTCAGCACCGGGGACAGGAAAGCTGCGGCATTGCCGTCAACGACGACGGCGTCATATCGGGATATAAGGACCTCGGCCTTGTCGGTGAGGTCTTCCCTCCCGAGCGCCTGCAAAAGCTCGGCGGAGGCCAGCTGGCGGTGGGTCATGTCCGCTACGCCACCACCGGCAGGAAGAGCCGCGAAAACGCCCAGCCCCTGATCATCAATCATATCAAGGGCAGCATGGCGCTCGCCCACAACGGCAACCTGACAAACGCCGCCGAGCTGCGGGAAGCGCTGGAGCTCAACGGCGCGATATTCCACACCACCAGCGACACCGAGGTCATTGCCTATACCATCACCAACGAGCGTCTGCGGGCCTCCTCCATTGAGGAGGCGGTCTCTGCCGCCATGGACAGGATCAAGGGCGCGTACTCGCTGGTCATCATGTCGCCCCAGAAGCTGATCGCCGTCCGGGATCCCCACGGTTTCCGGCCGCTCTGCATCGGAAGGCTGGGAGACGGCTGGGTCTTTGCCTCCGAGAGCTGCGCGCTGGACGGCATTGGTGCACAGTTCGTGCGGGACGTGCGTCCCGGCGAGATCGTCATCGCGGACAAGGGCGGCCTGCGCAGCATAACCACCCACTGCGGTCAGTGCCCCCGCTCGCTGTGCGTCTTTGAGTACATCTACTTCGCCCGTCCGGACTCCGTCATAGACGGCAGCTGCGTCCACACCGCGCGGCAGCGCGCCGGGGCCTTTCTGGCGCTGGAGCACCCCGTTCAGGCGGACGTGGTCATCGGCGTTCCGGACTCCGGTCTGGATGCCGCCCTCGGCTATTCCAAGCAGTCCGGCATCCCGTACGGCGTCGGCTTTATTAAAAACAAGTATATCGCCCGCACCTTTATCCAGCCGGAGCAGAGCCAGCGGGAGAAATCCGTCAACATCAAGCTCAACACCATCTCCTCCACCATCCGCGGCAAGCGCGTGGTACTGATCGACGACTCCATCGTCCGCGGCACCACCTGCGCCCACATCGTAAAGCTCGTCCGCGAGGCCGGCGCGACGGAGGTTCATATGCGCGTGTCCGCGCCGCCGTTTCTCAACCCCTGCTATTTCGGGACGGACGTCGACTCCCGCGAGAACCTCATCGCATGCAGTCACACGATCCCGGAGATCGCGCAGATCATCGGCGTCGACTCCCTCGGATATCTCAGCACCGACAGCGTAACAAAGCTGGCCGAGTACGGCGAGGGCTTCTGCACCGGCTGCTTCACGGGGGAATATCCCGTTGAGGTGCCGGAGAAAAAGGCCAAGTTCCGCTTTGAGCGCGGACTCAGCGAAAAGGAATGACGCCGCTCGCGTGCCTTTACGCCGATGTCAACAAAAAACCGGCCGCTCGCGCATGCAAAAACCCCCGCGCTTGTCGCAATGACAAGCGCGGGGGCGACTTTTTGTGCAGCGGGCGTTACCGCTTGCTCTCCCGGTTGATGCGGATCAGAAAAAACACGATGACCAGAACCGTCAGGACAACACCGAGCACCACGAGCCAAGGTGCGTCCACGATCGAGCCGAGGATCCCGACCGCCATGCAGCCCACGCAGGAAAACATCATCCGGCTCATGTCTCTCAGGATCGTGCGCGCATCATACCGTGCCTTTTTCTCCTCCGGGAGCGTGTTATAGCCCGCGATCAAAAATGTGCCTTTTCCGCAGGCAAACACGATGCCCAGAATCAGAAAAAGCAGTGCGGCGATGATCTGTGCTTTCATGCGAATTCCTCCCATCAGCGGATGCGTGATCTTGTTCCTTTTCTTTGAATAATAGGAAATCCCCCCCACGACCCAACGGTCACGGGGAGGATTTCTGAAGTTTGGTGGAGACGGAGGGATTCGAACCCTTGACCTCTCGGATGCGAACCGAACGCTCTCCCAGCTGAGCTACGCCCCCACAAGGCTTGTTCATTATAGCACATTTTTCACATTTGTAAAGACCTTTTTTTCTTCCGGCGCATTTTTGTGCGAAAAAGTCCCGAAAAAGAAAATTGCTTCCCGCTCTTGCGCAATCGCCGCTTTTGTAGTAGAATACTTGCACGTGGCCATTGACAAGGCTGCACTAGTCGGGGAGCCAGCGGTGTCCTGTACCTGCAATCCGCTATAGCAGGGATGAATTCCCGCCCCCGGATAGGTTGATGTGTCGTCTGCCCGCAGTAAGCGGCGTTGAAGGTTCGGTCCCGCGCAACGGAGCCTTGTGAACCATGTCAGGCGGGGAACCGAGCAGCATTAAGCAGGTCACTCCGTGTGCCGTGGGGGCGCCGAGCCCGAGCTGGCTGCTGTGGTAACGGGCATGTCGTCTATTCAAAGGTGGGTGTGCAGTCTTGTCAATGGTCACGTTTTTTATGTTTTCCGTTCCCGGAGGTGACGCGCGCAAATGATGTATCAGGCGCTCTATCGCAAATACCGGCCGAAGACGTTTGACGACGTTGTCGGTCAGGAGCATATTACCGAGACGCTCAAAAAGCAGGTCGAGACCGGGCGTCTGTCCCATGCCTACCTGTTCATCGGCACGCGCGGGACCGGCAAGACCACCTGTGCCAAGATCCTGGCCAAGGCGGTCAACTGCGAGCATCCGGTCAACGGCAACCCGTGCAACCGGTGCGCCGCCTGCCGCGGCATCGACGACGGGTCGATCCTCGACGTGGTCGAGCTGGACGCCGCGTCCAACAACGGCGTCGACAACGTGCGCGCCCTGCGCGATGAGGCGGTGTTTTCCCCCGCCAGCGTGCGCAAGCGCGTGTATATCGTCGACGAGGTGCACATGCTCAGCAACTCGGCGTTCAATGCTCTGCTGAAGATCCTTGAAGAGCCGCCGGAGCACCTCATGTTCATCCTCGCGACGACGGAGCTGCACAAAGTCCCGGCGACGATCCTGTCCCGCTGCCAGCGGCACAGCTTCAAGCGCATCCCGGTCGACACGATCACCGCGCGCCTGAACTTCGTCGCGCAGCAGGAGCATCTGAACCTGCAGCCGGATGCGGCCGCGCTGCTCGCCCGCATGGCGGACGGCGGCATGCGCGACGCGCTCACACTGCTCGACCAGTGCTGCGGAAATGAATGTATCTCGACCGACGCGGTCATCTCCGCCATCGGTCTTGCCGGAAACCTGCGCACGGCGCAGCTTTTGCGAAGCGTTGCCGCCGGTGACACCGTAGGCGCGCTTGAACAGTTCCGCGAGCTCTGGCAGGATGGGAAAGACCCCTCTGCCCTGCTCGATGAGCTGAGTATGCTCCAGCGCGACCTGCTCATGCAGGCCGTTGCGCCGCGCGGCGGCCGGGAGCTGCTCTCCGGCGCATATGACCCGGTCACGCTGGATGATCTCTCCGGTGCGTTTTCGTCCGCGCAGCTGCTGGCAAACCTTCAGAGCATCCAGCAGACGCTCGGCGCGATGGCGTCGCAGCCCAACCCGCGCATCGCGGCGGAGCTGTGCCTGATCCGGCTCTGCCGGCCGGAGCTGTGCGACGATGTGCCGACGCTGTGCGCGCGCATGGACAAGCTCGAACAGACCGTATACAGCGGAGCGATCCCCGCGCCGCGCGCATCTGCGCCCGCGCCGAAGGCAAAGCCTGAGCCGAAGCCGGTACATGACGACGTTCCCCCTTGGGAGACGCCTGCGCCGCCGGTCTCCGCGCCGAAGGCAAAGCCTGAGCCGAAACCGGTATTCGACGACGTTCCCCCTTGGGAGCCGCCTGCGCCGCCGGTCTCCGCGCCGAAGGCGAAGCCCGAACCGAAGCCGGTATTCGACGACGTTCCCCCTTGGGAGCCGCCGGAGACCGTTTCCGCTCCCATTCCGGAGCCGGCCCCGGAACCTGTTCCGAAGTCCGAGCCCGAACCCGAGCCGATCCCGGAGCCGGTGTCCGCACCCGCGCCGGAGGCTGCGCCCGCAAAAGCGGGCACGTTTGACTGGCAGGCGCTGTGCGCATACATGGAGCGTGAGCTGCCGGTCGGCATCTATCATTTTCTGCTTGACCCGCTGCAGGCGGCCGGTGAGCTGGCCGACGGCACGCTGACCCTGCACCTGAACAAAGCTCCGGCTTACCCGATGTTCAACAAGCCCGAGATCGCGGAGAAATTCCGTCTGGCCGTGCAGACACTTACCGGACAAAACGTCCGCGTGGTCATGCAGCCGATGGACACGGCGACCCAGATCAAGCAGCGGCAGATCGAGGAGCTGACACGCTTCCCGAACGTAACGATCCGATAAAAAATTTTTTGATTCACAGGAGGATACAAACATGGCAAGAGGCGGTTTTCGCGGCGGTTATGGCGGCATGAATCAGGCCAACATGATGAAGCAGGCGCAGAAGATGCAGCAGGACTTCCTGCGGATGCAGAAAGAGCTGGAGGAAAAAGAGTTCACGGCGAAGGCCGGCGGCGGCATGGTCACGGCCGTTGTCAACGGCAACCGTGAGGTCACCAAGATCGAGATCAAGCCCGAAGCGGTCGATCCCGATGATGTCGAGATGCTCGAGGATCTGGTGCTGGCAGCCGTCAACGAGGCGCTGCGCCAGTACGAGGCGGCCTCCGATGCCACGGTCAACAAGATCGCCGGTGGCATGAAGCTCGGCTTCTGATGAAACAGCGGCACGCACCGTTTACAAAACGGTGCGTGCTTTTTTATTTGCGCAAAAATGCGTGCTCCTCGCGCTGGACAAGACCGAGCGCCGGGTCAAAACAGGCGCGGCCGCGCAGGACGCAGGTCTTGCCGTAGCGGGCACGCAGATTGTCGAGCGTGATATCGAGCCGGCGCTGACGTGCGCGGCGCTCCGCGTCCTCGAACAGATCCATCTGATGCGGCGCGCACGCAGGCTGGAGATCCAGCGCACGCACGCCGATGCTGCGCAGCGGCTCGGGCCAAAGGTGCGCCTGCTCACACAGCGCCAGCGCCGCATCCAGCACCTCGCTCGTCAGATCCGTCGGATGGCGCAGCGCCATGCGGTGGCTGCACCAGCGCAGGTCCGCCGTGCGCACGCTCAGCTCCACCGTGCGGCACTGATATCCCTCCAGCCGCAGACGCGCACCCACGCTCTCGGAAAGCGACAGCAGCGCCGCACGCGCATCCGCCTCGCAGATCAGGTCACGCGGTGCGGTGGCGCTGTTGCCGATGGACTTCGGCGGCGGCAGATCCTCCACCCGGTGCACCGGCGCGGGGTCATAGCCGTTGGCATAGGCGTGCAGCTGCACCCCGCTCTTGCCGAAGCGCTGCCGGAGCATATCCGCATCCGCCGCCGCGAGCGCGCCGACCGTGCGGATGCCCAGCCGCTCGAGCTGCCGCACCGAGCTGCGCCCGGCAAAGAGCAAACTGCCCACCGGCAGCGGCCAGACCATGTCGGCAAAGCGCGCGCGGTCAATGACCGTCACGGCGTTCGGCTTGCGGTAATCAGAGCCGAGCTTTGCGATCACCTTGCACCACGACACGCCGACGCTCACCGTCAGCCCTGTGGCATCGAGCACGCGCTGCCGCACCGCCTGCGCCGTCTGCAGCGCGTCCTCATGGCCGACGCAGCCGGTCATGTCCAGCCAGCACTCATCCATGCCGAACGGCTCGCACCGGTCGGTGAAGTCGGCATACACCTGCCGCACACGGCGTGAATAATCGTAGTACAGGTCAAAATCCGGCGGCAGGATCGTCAGCTCCGGGCACTGCTGCCGCGCCGCCCAGAGCGTCATGCCCGTGCGCACACCGGCGGCACGCGCCATCTGATCCTTGGCTAAAATGATGCCGTGGCGCAGCTCCCGCTCCCCGCCGACCGCCACCGGCCGGCCGCGCAGCTCCGGATGGCGCAGCAGCTCGATGCTCGCATAGCAGGCGTTGATATCCGAATGTAAGATCATGCGTTCCATGTTCATGTTCTCCTGCAAAGAGATTGCCTTTATTATAAATCTCTTTGCAGGATATTTAAAGCGTTTTCTTCTCTTTTTCGGATATTCTTCTTGTGTTTTTTCGTCGGATGCGATATATTGTGTTTGAGGTGCTGCATATGTACAAAACCTTTGGCGAAACGATCGCTTCCCTGCGCCGCGCGCACGGTATGCGCCAGCAGGCGCTGGCTGAGGCCATGGCTGAGGCCGGGATGCCGGTGTCGAATCAGGCGGTTTCAAAGTGGGAAAATGACGCCACGCTTCCAAACGCGCAGCAGTTTCTGACGCTCTGCCGCGTGCTGGACGTGGATGATATCGCGGGCACGTTCTCCGGCGGGGATGCCGGCGGTCTGCTTGCGGGGCTGAATGCGGAGGGACGCCGCCGCGCTCTGGAATACATCGCGCTGCTGCGCGAGAGCAAGCGCTTTGCCGCCGCGCCCGAAGTGCCCACGCTGCGCAGCCTGCCGCTGTACTCGCTGGCCGTCTCGGCCGGGACGGGGCAGTTTCTCGACGGCGAGAGCTATGAGATGCAGCCGGTCGGTCCGGAAGTGCCGGAGGAGGCGAACTTCGGCGTGCGCGTTGCGGGCGACAGCATGGAGCCGCGCTTTCACGACGGGCAGACCGTCTGGGTGCACCAGCAGCCGACGCTCACACCCGGCGAGATCGGCGTGTTTCTCTACGACGGCAGCGCCTATCTCAAACAGCTCCGGCGCGACGGAGGGCGCGTTTGGCTGCACTCGCTCAACCCGGCCTATCACGATCTGGAGATCTCGGACGCCTTTCCCCTGCGCGTGCTCGGGAAAGCCGTGTCCTGACAAAAAGCAGAAAACTCCCTGCGGAACTCAGATTCCGCAGGGAGTTTTCGCATCATGCCTCGTTCCAGTGCAGCAGCCGCTCGCCCAGCTCCGCGACGGTCTGCACCACTGCCGCCGCCCCGGCGGTCTCCAGCTCGCCCGGCTCTGCATAGCCGTAGTACACACCGAGACACGGCACACCGCAGGCAGCGGCGCCGGTGACGTCATACTTGCGGTCGCCGACCATGAGCGCCGCCTCGGGCGCAGTCTGCGTCTCGGCAAGCGCGGCCGCAACGACCTCGGCCTTTGTGCTGCGCGTGCCGTCGTATTCGCAGCCGATCACGCAGTCAAAGAGCCGCTCAAGATCGAACCGCTGCAGGATCGAGCGCGCCATCGGCGTGGGCTTCCCGGTCGCGACCGCGACGCGAAAACCGTGCGCACGCAGCTGCTCGAGCAATTCCGGAATACCGGGATAGAGCGTGCACTCATAGATGCCGACAGGCAGATACCGCTCCCGGTAGCGCGCGACCGCCGCCTGCGCCTGCTCGGGTGTCATGGCATACAGCTCCGAGAACGAATCGAGCAGCGGCGGACCGACAAACTTGCGCAGACGCGCCGTGTCCGTCTCGTGGATGCCGAAACCCTCAAGCGCATACTGCACGCTGCGCAGGATGCCCTCACCGGTGTCAAAGAGCGTGCCGTCAAAATCAAATAATATCGTCTTGATCATAGAAACTCTCCGTTGTCAGGATGAAAAAAGGATAGCATCCCGGGGCGAAATTGTCAACGGCCGCGCCGGCTGCATACGCTGTAGCAACCATGAAAATGTGAGGTTTCGCCATGAACAACGCACTGGAAACACGCTACTTTCTCAGCGCCATGACCGGCGCGGGCTACTACGCGCTGCACCGGCAGTTCCTCCGGCCGCCGGAGCGCTATTTCTGTATCCTCAAGGAAGGATGGTTGGGTTCCTGGTAAGACTTTGTTCTCTATCGAGGAAGCTGCAGAA
>OGZG01003018.1_pt1 | contig 10662 bp, 7 predicted proteins | sample 1576781 | NCBI WGS metagenome assembly OGZG01 (sample SAMEA3541502, study PRJEB24748) | human gut metagenome | biome: human gut; feature: human-associated habitat; material: faeces | place: China | collected 2012 | reverse complement strand
GTGATTCCGCACGAGAAGAGAAATAGGAGTTCCGGTTGTGGTTCCTTCAAAGACTCCGGACAGAATCTCGACAGAGTCAGATTCATTCCGCTTCGTTGTATATTTACTCTGTCCCGGTTTGCGTCGATCTAAAAATTGTTGAATATCCTGTTCAGATAAAGGGATGCCGGCAGGGCATCCATCTATAACTACACCAACTCCGGGACCGTGGGACTCGCCCCAGGTAGTGACTCGAAATAAAGTGCCAAGTGTTGAACCGCTCATAATATATCTAAAACTCCTTTCGTTTGTATCAATAAGGTATACAAAAAGTGTGTATAAAATGCTCTTTTGCATATCATATATCATTCTTTTCCGTATCATACCCCCAGATACGAAACATATTGTTGTGTTTCATAACTGAGGGTACAGTGCAATTATATAGGAAGAAAGAGGTGTACGCAAGTTAAAATGTTGTAGAATTCAACAGAATTTCAAAAATAAATTACAAAAGTATTTCTAAAAGATTTCGTTCGAATTAACAATTCAACATCGGTTTAATTTGTGCGTATTTCATGAAAGTTTGGGGTGTACATTTTGGAAAAAGCGTAATATAATGAAGTCTGAATCAAAAAGAAGTATTAATCCAAAAGACGAGGGTGAGAATTAGAATGTCTGAAAAGAAAGTAGTTAGAAGACGCAAAGTAAGAAGAAAGAAAAAGCAGAAGACAATTGACAAGAAGATCTGGATGATTATCGGTGGTGTTATTGCTGGTCTTGTTATTGTTTATCTTGCAATATCAGTCTTTTTTATGAGTCATTTCTATATTAATACGCAGATTAACGGAAAGAACTTTTCTGGTAAGAATACGGCGGCGGTAGAGAATTATATTAAAAATCAGGTGGCAGATTATAAACTGACAATTATAGAACAGAATAATATGACAGATGCAATCGAAGGATCGGATATTTCACTTGTATATAAGGAAAATTCAGATATAGAGGATGCGCTGAAGAAGCAGAATGCATTTTTGTGGCCACAGGCATTTTTCTCAAAAAGTTCAGCTGAAGTCACAATTGAGGTCGGATATGATGAAGCGGCGTTGGAGTCAAAGATTGAATCCGTACAGGCTCTGAATCAGGAGCAGACAGACCCACAGTCTGCTTATCCAAAGTATGATGGGAACAGTTTTGTTGTTGAACCTGATGTTCCTCCCAGACACTTTACGCTGAACTTCAATTCCTCATCGATCAGGTAATACTTTCCGTCTATGGCTCCGGGGAAACCGGCTTTTACATATTCCTCTGTCAGATTCGGCTCCAGATTGATCGTGTAATCGAACATTTTCCGAATCCTGGCGCCTCTTGCCCTGTCAAAATATTTCTCCATATTGGTAGATAGCATATCCACCGCATCTTCATCCTTTATCATGGAGGTAATGGTGGATTTCAGGAAAGTCTTTTTATCTTCATCGCTGAAAGAATCCAGGATCTCCGGCTCTCCCATCAGCGTCTTGGTGATCTGCTGGGAGGTCTCTCTGGCGTAGGCATCCTGGGTCAGCTTGTTGTTCAGTATATCGAATAACAGAAATGCCGCCAGCACACCGATGAGATTCCCCACGATATTGTCGATCAGGTCATCCAGCGTGTAACCGTTCTTCAGTGCCAGATACGTATATCCAACAAACACCAGCAACAGTGCGATCAGCACCAGTACCATAGTGGCGGACAGCGTGTCCATCACACTTTTTTTCTTCTTTTGTTTCTGATTATCCATGAATTTCCTCCCTCGTAAATACGCCCTCATAGATTGCGGGCTTCCGCATGTAATATGCCCAGAACCGGTCACCGTAATCATAATGCCACCATTCCGACGGCAGATTGGTAAATCCCGCATCTATCATAGCATAATAAAGCAGACGGCGGTTTTCACGAACCTGCTCGTCCAAAGCACTCTGTACATGCTCCGGTGCCTCAAAATACGCTGCACAGGTCTTATCCGTAAAAGCATCGAATCCACATCCCATAGGAAGCTCTCTGCCCTCCGGATCCAGAAGCGTCAGATCAATGGCTCCTCCGGTGGTATGGGCGGGAGGCACCTTTGTATCCGGTACCGGGTCCGAGACAAATTTGCAGATCGCAGCTCTCCTTTTTGCCTCCGGCAACTCTTCTAAATGAAAATCCCGGATGATGTCCACAGAATACTTTTCAAACAATTCATGCTGCAGCGCAAAGGGGCGCCAGGCATCCCAGATGCGGAACCGGTAACCATCCGGCAGATTCCCCGCCGCCTTCACCAGCCTCTCATACATCTCCTTACGGACGAAGCACTTCTCTTCCGCATGGTCCATATGCAGGATCGGATACAGCATTTTCACATCCCACAGATCACAACTTTTCAATTCTATAAACGCGGAATCCACAAACGCACTGTCTATATAGCGCTCCGGATCCCCGATCACCGGTATCGGCCTCATGGGATCAGCCTCCTTATTATTTATATTTATCATAATACCCCTTTTCCAATAAATATGGCAAGTGTCTGGTGCATCAAAAAAGAGACTGCATATCAAAATAGCAGTCTCTTTTTTATGTTCGTTTACAGATTTTCACCGTTCGATTCAATCACCTCGCGGTACCAGTATGCGGAGTCCTTAAGGATCCTCTTTTGAGTGGTGTAATCCACATAGATTAGTCCGAATCTCTCCGTATAACCGTTGTTCCACTCCATGTTATCGATAGCTGACCAGGCAAAATAACCCCAGATATCAGTTCCCTCCTCTGCCGCTTTTTTCAGACAGCTTAAATAGCGGTGCATAAAGTCGATTCGCATAGGATCATGAACCTTACCGTCCAGGAATACCCAGTCGGGACAGGACAGTCCGTTCTCCGTAATTACGATGGGAAGTTTGTATTTTTCCTGCAGGAACTTCGGTACATAATACAGACTCTCCGGTGTCACCTGCCACTTCATTGCAGTCACCGGTGCTCCGCAGGGATTCTTCGCCTCGCGATATCCCCCCTGACCATCCGATTCCACTCGTCCGCTCTGGTAGACATTGATTCCCAGGAAATCCAACGGTTCCGAGATCAGTTTCAGGTCTTCCGGATTCCGTAACTCCTCCGGGCAATTCTCGCCATAGGCTTCCATGCCTTTCTCCGGATAATGTCCTAAAATGACGGGATCCAGCCACCAGGAGACTGCCCACAGGTCCTTCGTATCTTCCCGCAGGGTGGCAATTCTTGCTGCTTTCACATCCTCAGGTTGGTTGCTTACAGGCACCGAACTTCCGAAGCAGAATGCCACACCGATCTCGGGCTTTTTCTTCGCGTATTTTCGGATGACCTGCACCGCTCTGCCGTGGGCTTTCAGGTGATTATGGATTGCCAGCAGATACTCCGGCTCGGTGAGCCGTAACTTCGGAGCACAGCTTCCCTGCACGTGTCCGATAATCAGATGGCACTGGGGCTCATTTAACGTCATCCAGTGGGACACTCTGTCGGAGAGTCTGTCCACGATTACCTTCGTATATTCTGCAAACCACTCGGGGCTCTCGGGATTCTGCCATCCCCCGCGAATCTGTAATTGCTGGGGAAAATCCCAGTGAAATAAAGTAACCCAGGGTTCAATTTCCGCCTCTAGCAAAGCATCCACCAAATCACTGTAAAACTGCAGTCCTTTTTCATTCACCCGTCCCGTACCGTCTGGCAATACTCTGGACCAGCTGATGGAAAAGCGGAATGCTTTCAGTCCCATATTCTTCATTCTCTGAATGTCTTCCTCATAATGATGGTAAAAATCACAAGACACATCACCTGTCTCTCCGTCTAAAATATTCTGTTTTCCTTCTGGGTTCTTACGCGTGTCATGGCAATGCACATCCCAAACGGATTCTCCTCTGCCGTCCTCATAAGCGGCTCCTTCAATCTGGTAAGCTGCTGTTGCCGCGCCCCAAACAAAATCTTTGCGAAAGCTCATTCCGTTTCCTCCTTATTTATCCTTTTACTGCTCCGATGACAATACCTTTGACAAAGTACTTCTGGAAGAATGGGTAGACACACATGATAGGCAGTGCTCCCATAACCGCCACTGCCATACGAATGGAAATGGAGGGCATCTTCATGGTACTTGCTCCGGCTGCGGAAGCCTTTTTTATCATCTCAATATCATCCATCATCTTCTTCAGCAATACCTGAATACTGTACAGATTATCCCGGTTCACATAGTACAGACCATTCAGCCAGTCATTCCAGTAAGACAGTCCGATCAGCAGTACCAACGTCACGATAATGGGTTTTGACATAGGAAGCACTACTTTAGTGAGGATGTAGAGTTCTCCGCCACCGTCGATCCTTGCCGCTTCGAGGACTTCCTCCGGGATGTTTGTCGTAAAGTATGTACGCATCATAATGACATTAAATGCGTTTAACAACAAACCGGGAACGATCAGAGCAAATATCGTATTTTTAATATGGAACATCTGTGTCCACATCATGTAGCCAGGCACTAGTCCACCGTTGAACAACATGGTAAAGAAAATATAAAAGGCAAAAATATTTCTTCCTGGCAGATTTTTTCTGGACAACGGGTAAGCGTATAAAGTAGTCAGCATCAGGCTCGTCAGTGTTCCCACAATTGTCACGAAAAAGGATATTGCGTAGCCTCTGACAATGGAGGTACTGTCCATCAGCAAATATTTATAGGCGGACAGGTCGATCTCCGTGGGCCAGAACCGGTAGCCTGTCTTCACCAGTGCTGTCTCTGAAGTGATGGAAGAACTGAGCAACAGTATAAACGGCATGACACACATCAGAGACAATATAATTAATACGGTATTGATCACGACCTGGTATTTGGTATCTTTTATAACCATAATCTCATCTCCTTAAAACAGTGCATTTTCACGGCTGACCTTGCGGACGATCATATTGGCGGTCAGTACCAGAATGAATCCAACGATGGACTGATAGAAGCCTGCTGCCGCCGACATACCCACGTTGTTCAGTGTTGTTAGTCCACGATATACATAAGTGTCGATCGTATTAGTCACATCGATCAAGGCTCCGCTGTTCATGGGTACCTGATAAAACAGGCCGAAGTCTGAATAGAAAATACGTCCGATGGACATCAGCACCAGCGTGATGATTGTGGGTTTCAGACTGGATAGTGTCACATATCTGACCTGCTGCCATCTGGTAGCTCCGTCAATCACCGCCGCTTCATAATAGGTCTTGTCGATTCCCACCACCGTTGCGAAATAGATGATGCTGCTGTAGCCGAAATTTTTCCATAGATAGACAAATGTAATAATAAAAGGCCAATACTTTGGCTGTGAATACCAGGCGATACCATTCTTGCCCAAAGGCTCCAAAATAGAGTTATTAATGAATCCGTTCTGTGTATTTAAAAAGCCATATACAATATAGCTGACGATGACTGTGGAGATCAGATAAGGGATCAGAATCAGCGTCTGATATATTTTTTTCTTCGTCTTGGATCTCACGTCATTTAACAGAACTGCTACCGTAATGGCCAAGATATTCCCCAGGATAATAAATACTGCATTATATAATAATGTGTTTCTGGTAATATTCAGTGCATCTTTTGTGGCAAATAGATAAGTAAAGTTGTCAAGTCCGATCTTCGGGCTCTTAAACATTCCCAGTTTGTAATCATATTTTTCAAATGCCATGATTAGTCCCGCCATGGGGATATAGTTGTTGATAAAAATGTATACAACACCGGGGATCAACATGAGATATAAAGGAAGATAACGTCTCCATTTTACGAAAGTACTCTTCTTATTCATGAGTATTACCTGTTCCTTTCTTTTGAAAGAGGTCCCACTAAAGAACTGGCGGGACCTCTTTTGGCTTCAAAGCTTATATTTTAGGTTTGGACGATTATTTTTATGATTTGTAGTGCTTTAGTTCTGCTCTGCAAGCCATGCATCCAGCTGTGCCTGTTTTGCTTCAATGATGGTGTTGATGCCTGCTGCTTCCAGTTCCTGATTCATCTGGGGGATAGCTGTCTCAGGATCCAGACATCCGGTCAGCAGACCTGCACGATATTTCTCTACTACGTTGTTGCATGCGGTTACTTCATTCAGTACTCCGGAGTTATCCCATACAAATCCTTTTGCAGGAGAGGACTGTGCGTTTTTGTTGAACTCACCCAGCTGTTCCCATACATCGGGCTCATCACCTTCCCATACATAGGTAATCTGTTCATTAGGCCAAGCCCAACCTACGGAAGAGTATGAAGTATTGGAAGAATCCACACCTTCTGGATAGGTGATCACACCCTTGCTCTCATCTGCAAATACCCAGTTGTCGCCTTCGATACCGTTGACTAACAGGTTGGATACTTCGGGGTTGGTGTACATCAGATTCAGCATCTGCATTGCTTTTTCGGGGTTCTTGCTGTTATTAGCAATACACCAGCTTGCATTTACCATGCTTGTGGTAGAATGGGGTGCACCGTTCTCCATCTGTACTACTACGATGTCTTTACCGCATTTTCTGGTCTCTTCTGCTTCAAATCCTGCCTTGAAGGAAGTGAAAGTACCAAAACCGACACCTGAGTTGAAGAATTCCTGATACCCTTCTGTGGTATTGACTGCATCCGGCATCATCAGACCTTCCTGTGCCCATTGGTATACCCACTTGCAATATTCCTTGAAGGAATCTGTATCGTAGAAATTCACTACCTGGGTACTGTCGGAAAGTGCATTTTCCAGTACGCCCAGATCATCGCTCAGCACGTCACATGCCCATGCCGGATAGATCATTGTTCCGCCGTTGGGAACCAGGGGATACATATCCGGATATGCTTCTTTTACTTTTCTCAGGTTGGCATCCAGATCTTCGTAGGTCCAGGGAGTGGAGTAGTCGATTCCCAGTTCATCCGCAATGGATTTTACCATTTCAAAACCACGGCCCTGTGCCTTATCCTTATTCATTGGCACTCCGTAGATACTTCCGGATACGGTAGAACACCGCCAGTCATCCTCGGAGATACCGGACAATACATCCGGTGCATATTCTGCTAACAGGTCGTCCAGTGCAATGATCTGGTTCGTAGCTGCCATGGTGGACATTGATACCTGCCAAGGCATTGCAAAGAACAGATCCAGGTCTTCTCCGGAAGCCAGTGCCAGATTCAGTTGCTCTGAGCTTACGCCGGTCAGAAGGTTTACTTTTACGCCAATGGCGGGCTCTGTGATCTCGCTTACCGCTGCTGCAACCTTTTCCGCAGCCTCCGTGGTGGAATTGTTGTACGCATAAATGGTAATGGTGGTCACATCGTCATTTGACGCTGCTACCTGTGTGCTTCCTGCCGCACTGTCTGTGCCTGCGCTCTGTGAAGCGTTGTTATCTGCGGCAGATCCGCATCCTGCAAGAGTCGTTACTGCCATCGCGGTAGCAAATCCTGTTGCCAATAACTTTTTCATTTTCATAAATTTCCTCTCCTTTCGTAGGTCTTCGTTGATGATGAATTCATTATAAAAAAATCCCACGATCGTATCTATCTGTTAAAAATGTTGTTTGTGTCAAAAAAATATGTTTTTTTACTTTCCGCCTTCCAGAATATCAAAAATGTCACATTCTATTGTAAAAAATGTGACATTTTGAAAAACTATTCGGTTGTGTGCCCAGTCTCTTCCCGATCCTCCGTAGGTGAGACCCCGTTGATCTTCTTATAGCTCTGGGAAAAATGGGAAAAGTTGGTATATCCCACTTTCATGGCGATCACACTGATGGGTAACGCCGTCTCCCGGACCATGTTCCGGGCAAGCGTCATTTTCTCTGAGATAATATATTCTTTTAATGACATTCCCGTTTTGTTTTTAAACAACGCAGAAATATAATTGGCATTCAGGTGCACCGCATCGGCAATATCATCCCTCTTGATATCCTCATCCATGTGGCTGCGGATGTATTGGAATATCTCATCGATCTGAGTCTCCTTCCCCGACTCCGTATTCCGCAGTTCATGTAGTCTCGCCGTTACATATTTTACCAGCCATAACGTATCTTCCGTGTATGTATAGGCGGACATGACACGCTGCATGGTCTCTTCCTCCGGAAACAACTGCTCCATATCCATATTTAATTTCTGGAGTACCAGATAGATCACACCCATGATCTTCTGGTAAAACCGCATTAGATTTTTGGAATTCAGCTGATCCTCCGCCGCCAGTCTCTGTAAGGTATCCGAAGCATCCTTTACCACGGTATCGTACAGTTCATTTTCCAGAAGTTGTACCCAGTTCCCGCAGTAGTGTTCCTCGGCTTCCCGTTCCTTCTGCTTACTCTCCTGCACATTGTAGATTCCTTCTTTGCGTCCCACATTGTTCTGGTCGGCTTTTTTCAGGGCCCGCACTAGCTCCCGGACCGCCTGCCGATTCTCCAATGCGCCGTAATATATGGCAAAGCCACAATCGAAAAATTTCTGAAACATGATCTGAAAACGCTCCATCTGATGATACATGGATTCTTCATTCAACTCTGCCGCACTGTCAGTGCACAGAAGCACATAATAGATTCCCTTTTCCTGCTGACAAAGGAGTGCTTTCCATGCGTAAGGGTAGAACAGTTCCTCCAGCACATTGGAGATCGTATCATATAACAACGTCTGATCCCAGTTCTCCAGTCCCTTTCCCCAACGAACCACATCCATCAGGCACAGTCTGGAATTTTCCGCCACACGGATCCCCATTTCTCCAAGGTTCCGCATTGCTATTTCCACGTCATCCTTCTCCTCCGAGAACAGATCCGCTAACATTGCCCCCAGGACAAATCCCTTTTTGTTCTTCAGCAGCTGTCCGTAGCGGGAGTCCTCGTTGACCCGCTGTTTCATCCGGATCTTCTCCACCGCTCTTCCGACGGCATCCTCGATCTCTTCATATCTCGCTGGCTGTAAAATATAGTCAAAGCTCCCCAGCGCCACGGCCTCCTTGGCATACAGGAAGTCCGCATGTGCCGTCAGAAAAATGGTCTCCACATCCATTTCCTGCTTTCTGCACCAAGCCAACAGGCTCAGCCCGTTTTCCACCGGCATTTCAATGTCGCACAGCATGATATCCACCTGCTTCTCCAGCAGTACCTGTTTTGCTTCATAGGCATTATATGCCTTGTATACCTGCGAAATCCCCAGACGGTCCCAATGCACCCCAAACATGACACCGCTTACCACATTGATCTGGTCATCTACTATTAATACATTCATCTTTTCCATAGGGTAAATACATCTCCACGCAAGCTCCGTTCGAGTTGCTGTATAATATTGTTGCTTTTTCCTCATAACGTATTTTCATACGTTTCCAGACATTCTGAATACCGATCCCCGAGCTCTTCTCTTCCGCGAATTCTCCCTTGTTCAGAACATGCAGCACATCTTCCGGGAAACCGGGACCGTTGTCCAGAATCGTAATACACACATACGTATCCTCCGGCGTCTCTCCAGGGAGTAGCGATACCCGGATACTGATGAGCAGTGTTTTTTGGGACTGTACACCATATTTCACTGCATTCTCCACGAAAGTCAGCACCGACAACGGCAGGATCTGAAATTCTTCCAGTTTTTCGTCCACGGCGATGCTGTAATTCACCGGTACGGACAATCCCAGCTGTGACAGTTTCAGGTAGGATTCCACGCTCTCCATCTCTTTCCGGACACTGATGGTATCTTCCTCATAAGCGATCACTTTTCTGAGATAAGAAGACAGCGCCAGAGTCAGTTCCTGAATGGAGCGGTATTCCTTCTGCTCCGCCAGCGCATAGAAATTCTTCAGGCAGTTCAGGAAAAAGTGTGGGCGGATCTGAATCTGTAAATACTGAATCGTAGCATTCTGAATCCTGCGCTCCTGCTCATAGGCATCGATCTTCAGCTTCTGGATCTGATCCATCATGTGATTAAAGGTGGTCGCCATCAGGCGGAATTCCTCCACATCGCTGTTTTCCTCCGCATGAGCGTTCAGGTCACCCTCGGCGATTTCTTCCATAGTAGCCTTCAGTCCCTCTAAGGGTGCTACGAAGAAACGGTACATATAAAAATACAAGATCGGGATCAGCAGAATAAAAATAAAGCTGCAAAAAAGCAGGAACCACTGCAAAGCTCCCATATAACTCCAGAAGCTTCCATAGGGACTGATGTAATACTGCAGCAGGTCTCCATAAGGCAGCTGCTCATACACCACAAGGTATCGTTCCATTCCTTTTCCCGTAATGTAATAGCCCTTGGAATTCTGTTTCAGATCGATCTGTTTTTCTTCCAGCAGATTTTCCTGATTCAACGCCTGTCCGTCCTGCGTTGCATAGACCAGATAAGACGTGCTTCCCCCATCTTCCGCGGAGGGCTTCATAAACTGGTCAAAATCCATGACCGCACCGACATACACAGAACCGTATTTCAGAATCCGGATCAGGAAATAATCATCCCCCACCGGAATCACATACCAGTCATTATTCAGTTCCCCCTGCTTCATCTCCTCATATACGGCCCGGCGTATTCTGGACTGTTTGGTCTGCTCATAGCGAGTACCTGTGGCATGCTTGATCCGGACCAGATCATTACTCTCCGAATAGAATTCCAATGCCACCAGTCCATCCACATCCGAAGTCAGATATTTTGTAAAATCTTCCAGAATGCTCTGCCCACACAGATAGGCCTGTAATGAC
>OGZG01003013.1_pt1 | contig 10676 bp, 9 predicted proteins | sample 1576781 | NCBI WGS metagenome assembly OGZG01 (sample SAMEA3541502, study PRJEB24748) | human gut metagenome | biome: human gut; feature: human-associated habitat; material: faeces | place: China | collected 2012 | reverse complement strand
GTCCAACCGCCTGATGGAAACCATCTCGAAGAATCTGGAGGAGATGGGGGTATGATGTGGGAAAAAGTGAAACTGGGGGATATTGCAACGTGTATCCAGCCAGGGCCGTTTGGTTCGCAACTACATAACTCGGACTATTCAAAAGAGGGCACACCGATTATTATGCCCAAAGATATAGTTGGAGGAGCAATCGTACATTCAGGGTTGCTGAAAGTTTCAGAAGAACACGTTAAAAGATTGAGCAGGCACCAAGTATATGAAGGAAACTTGATGGTTGCTCGAAAAGGCGATGTCCGAAAGTGTGCTTATATTACAGCGAATGAAAACGGATGGATGACTGGAAGTGACTGCTTAAAGGTTGTTCTTGATGAATCAAAATGCTACCCGAAATTTATCTACTACCAATTAAGAAGTGAACATATCGGACGTTGGCTTGAAAAAGTTTCGATAGGCGCAACAATGCCTAGCCTAAATACAGGATTGTTGAGTGGAATTGAGATGGTGCTTCCGCCAATAGAAATTCAAAAGCAAATTGCAGGCATTCTCTCTGCTTACGACGATCTGATTGAAAACAACCAGAAACAAATCAAACTGCTGGAAGAAGCGGCCCAGCGGCTTTATAAAGAATGGTTTGTGGATTTGAACTTTCCGGGGCATGAAAACACGAAAATTGTGGACGGTGTGCCGGAGGGGTGGATTAAAGAGGAAATAGGCAAAATCATTAAAAAAGTTCACAGAACGAAGCAGATTGTAGCATCAGAGTATAAGGACGAGGGAAGTATTCCAATAGTTGACCAGAGTAGAGCATTTGTTGCAGGCTATACAAATGATTTGGAAGCCCGTGTGGACTTTGGTATACCGATAATTGTTTTTGGCGACCATACCAGAATAGTTAAATTGATACAGTTTCCGTTTGCGAAAGGAGCAGATGGGACACAGCTGATAATTTCCGGTTGCTTGGAAATGCCGCAACGACTTTTATACTGCAGTATCATGAACGTCGATTTATCAAATTACCATTATGCAAGACATTTTAAATACCTCAAAGAAGAAAAAATAATGATTCCAACAGTAAAAGTTGCAAATGAATTTGAGAACAATGTGACTGGAATTTTTTCAAAGATTCAAAATTGTAGAGATGAAATTATTCGATGCCAAAAGACAAGAGATTTACTGCTGCCAAAGTTGATGAGTGGAGAAGTGGAGGTGTGACACTATGGATATGCCAAAAGAATTTTATGATATGGTATGTGCGGATATTGAACGATTAAGTAATACTCAAAACTTAAGTGACGATGAGCGCTTGAAATTACATAGAGAAATAGACGGAAAATACCAAGCATGTGTAAAGCAATGGTATGATGGTCTGTGGTACAATGATAAAAATGCGAAAATGGTCTTTTATGGACATCTGCTAGAACATCCGAATTGTGTGACCGAAAATCTGGAAATGATGAAGGCAAAGCTGGAAACGTACAAATACCAGATGAATGCGGTACAGTTGCCTAAGCCGGAAGTTTCCAATTCTCAGGTCGTCAACGTGACCAACAGCGTGAATGTGAATGTTACGTTTGAGCAGGTACGCAAAGAAGTAGAAGAAATGACTTCACTCACGAATGAACAGACACAGGAAGTGCTGGATAAAATCTCTGAGATTGAAGAAGTGGTAAAGTCCAAAGACAGCAAAAAGTCAAAGTGGGAAAAAGTAAAGCCTGTTTTGACGTGGCTGGCAGATAAGAGTTGTGATGTAGGCATTGCGCTATTTCCGTTACTGTTAAAAATAGGGCAGCAATAAGATAGCGTGAACGTTGATGAAAGGGGTGTGTTTATAATATGTCAAATCCGCTTAATAAATATTGTTCCGAAGCAAATGATCTTAAGGACGCAAAGGACGCGATGAATAAAATCCAAAAACTTCGTGCTCAAATGGAGAATCCGACCAGAGATGGAATGATTGAAGCACTGCGGGAAGCAAAAACAAGTGCGTTGATAGAAATTTCGGCTTTGGAAATGGCGCAGGGTGCGACAAATTGGGTGCCTTTTTCGGAAGCATCAGATAGTACGCTGTACACACTCCTTGAACAGTACGAACAAGGACTGAGACTGCATTGCATCGCTAAAATTGGCGAAAAAGCGTTTGATGAGCAAATGAATGAAATGCAAGAGAAAACGGGAAAGAGAGATTCTTTTGGTGTATGAAAGCGGCTCACGAAACTGATGAATGAAAAATGGAGGGTATGATCTATGCCAGAGTGGATAACATGGGTATTTGATGGGATTGGTTCGACGATTTTTTCGTTAATCGTAGGAGCTTTGATTGGCGGAGCGATTGGATATAAGATAGGCATACATAAAAACGTTAAACAGAAACAGATTGGTGGAAACAGTGCCAAGCAGCGACAGGAGTTTACACTGGAAAACGAAGATGTTTCTAAAGCTGGTGGGAAAATAAAAAACAATTTCCAGCAGAGTCAAAAAGCTGGCGATAATGCAGAACAGGTACAGATTGGAGGGATAAAACGTGGACATTAACAAGCATACACAGCAAGCGGGCGATAATAGTCAGCAGATGCAGGCAAATAACATTACGATTATAAACAACAATGGCTTGACAGAAGAACAAGTTAATGAGCGGGTAAAAAAGGTAGTCAATGAATTGATACCTGTTGCGATAAAAGAGTACACTGAAGAAGCAAGGGAAACAGCAAATGAAAGAATTGCAAAATTGGAAAATTTCATTCTTCCCCGAATCAGCCAGGTTGATGGAATGATGGAATCGTTTGCTGATCCTGCATTTCAAAGACTATTGGTAAAAGCAGAACAAGAAGCAGCTGTAAGCGAAAGAGATGCAGATTATGAACTTCTGACGGAACTGTTGGTTTGTCATGTTCAAAAGGGAGATGATAGAAAGAACCGGGCAGGAATTATCAAGGCAACAGAAATAGTAGATATGGTAGATAATGATGCTTTGTGTGGATTGACCATAATAAATACGTTGGAGTCAATAAAACCTGCGTGGGGAAATGTTTCGGAGGGACTAGCTGTTCTAAATCGACTTTATAAAAAACTGGAGTATATGGATTTGCCCATGGGGATAGAATGGCTAGAACATTTGGATGCTTTAGGAGCAATAAGGCTGTCGAGTGGAATAACTACTTTGAAAAAATTTTCAGAGTATTACCCCGGAGTGTTAACCGGGTATGCATGTGTTGGAATAAAGAAAGGGTCAGAGGAACATAAAAAGGCGGTCGAATTGCTTTCTACTGTAAATATTGGTCGGAGTGGGTTGGTAGATAACTATTTTTTGGATGGATATGTCCGTCTAGAAATTGTGAATAAAAATCATATTGATAGCTTGAAAATTGCAGATTCGGAGGGGGTGCATAATATTCGACCAGATGAAAAGAAAATATTTGATGATATTTGGAATATGTATGAGAAAAACAGTGCATTACAAAATAAAGTGTCGAGGGCTTTTATAGATGAATGGGATTCGTTTGAATCACTAAAGAAAATACATCAGTGGTGGGATAAAATCCCTACTGTGTTCTCTATTACGCAGATTGGAAGAATATTGGCGCACACAAATGCAAAACGTTGTGATCCATCTTTGCCGGATTTACTGTAAGGAGGAATAGAAAATGAGCCGCGAATACTCCGAAAATGTCCTTGTCCAGAACAGCGCAGGCAACCTGCTGCAAAATGTTCTGGGCTGGGAGGTCGTGCTGGCTTACAACTCCGAAAAGCTGGGGCCGGACGGGACGTTGGGCCGCACCAGCTATGGGGAAGTGTTGCTGACCCGGTATTTTCGGCAGGCGCTTTTGCGCTTGAACCCGTGGCTCACCCCGAACCAGCTGGACGAGGTGCAGAAGAAATTCACGGCGCACGTTTCCACTGCATCCCTGATGCAGATCAACGAGGAAAAGTATTTTCTGCTGCGGGATGGCATCCCGGTGACGGTCAAGCGGCCGGATGGCCGCACCGAAACGCGAAGCGCGGCGGTGATCGACTTCAAAAACCCGGAAAACAATCATTTCCTTGCCGTAAAAGAAATGAAGATCCACTCGCAGCTGTACCGCTGCCGGACAGACATTGTGGGCTTTGTCAATGGCATTCCGCTGCTGTTCATCGAGCTGAAAAAGCCTACCGTGGATGTGCAGAACGCCTACATAGACAATTACCGAAATTATCTCGATACCATTCCGCAGCTGTTCTATTACAATGCCTTCCTTATGCTGTCCAATGGATTGGAAGCCAAGGTGGGCACGCTTGGCAGCAAGTACGAGTTCTTCCACGAGTGGAAGCGTCTGAAGGAGAGCGATGCAGGCAGAGTGGAGCTGGAAACCATGCTGCGGGGCATCTGCGAGAAAAAGACCTTCCTCGATCTGCTGGAAAACTTCATCCTTTACGACCATTCTGGCGGGCGCACTACCAAGATTCTGGCGCGCAACCACCAGTACCTCGGCGTCAACGAGGCCGTCAGTGCTTACGAGAACCGCAAGCTGAAAGACGGCAGGTTGGGTGTGTTCTGGCACACGCAGGGATCAGGCAAAAGCTACTCCATGGTCTTTCTGGCGCAGAAGATCCGGCGCAAGTTTGCAGGCTCGCCCACCATTGTGGTTCTGACCGACCGTGACGAGCTGAACCGACAGATCAGCGATACCTTTGAAAACTGCGGTCTGCTAGGCAAAACCAAGGCTTCGCAGTTCATTGCATCCAGCGGTACAGACCTTGTAAAAAAGCTGCAGGGCAACCCCAGCTTTGTGTTTACCCTGATCCAGAAGTTCAACCTGCCCAAGGAGCCGCCCATCTACCCGGATCACGACATTCTGATTTTGTCGGATGAAGCCCACCGCAGCCAGTACGGCATTTTTGCAGACAACATGATGCACCTGCTGCCCACGGCATCCCGCATCGGCTTTACCGGTACGCCGCTGCTGGCGGATGACCATATCACCGAGCGCACCTTTGGCGGGTATCTGTCGGTGTATGATTTCAAGCGGGCAGTGGAGGACGGCGCAACGGTGCCGCTGTATTATGAAAACCGTGCGGATAAGATCGCCCAGTTGGACAAGCCGGAGATCACCGGGCGGATCCTGGATGCCATTGAAGCAGCCGACCTTGATCCTTCGCAGGAGGAAAAGCTGGAACGAGAATTTGCCAAGGAGATCCATATTCTCACCGCAGATGAACGGCTGCGCTCCATTGCAAAGGATTTTGTGGAGCATTACTCTGACCTTTGGACCAGCGGCAAGGCGATGTTCGTCTGCCTGAATAAGGTCACCTGTGTGCGGATGTACAACTATGTGCAGGAATACTGGCGGGCAAAGATCAGGGAACTGGAAGCCCGGCAGGGTACAGCGACCCAGCAGGAAGCACAGGAGCTTGCCCGCAAACTGGCATGGATGAAAGAAACCGAAATGGCAGTGGTGATCAGTCAGGAGCAGAACGAGGTGCAGACCTTCAAAAAGTGGGGGCTGGATATTCTGCCGCACCGTGCCAAAATGGAAAAGCGGGAGCTGGATAAAGAATTCAAGGACAGCAAGAATCCGTTCCGGGTGGTGCTCGTCTGTGCCATGTGGCTGACAGGCTTTGATGTAAAGTGTCTGTCCTGCCTGTATCTGGACAAGCCGTTGAAAGCCCATACCCTGATGCAGACCATCGCTCGTGCAAACCGTGTTTCGGAGGGCAAGAGCAACGGCCTGATCGTGGACTATATTGGTATCGTAAAGGCGCTGCGCAAGGCTCTGGCGGACTATACGGTCAGCAAGAACAGCCCGGCGGGCATTGACCCAACGGTGGACAAAACGGAGCTGATTCAGCGTATCCGTACGGTCATCGGAGAAACGGACGGTTTTCTGGCAGAACATGGGTTCCAGCTGCAGGAACTGGTGGACGCACAGGACTTTGAAAAGATGAGCCTTGTACAGGATGCGGTCAACGCAATGTGCGAGACATTGGAAACCAAGAAAACCTTTCAGACCTATGCGTCTGAACTGGCGCGGCTGTTCCGCTACGCAGACCGTGACGATGTGGACGATACCGTGCGCGCCCGGAAAAACGCAATTCTCGCCATCTACGAGGGCTTGCAGCAGAAGCGGAAACACGCAGATAACACGGACCTGATGGTGCAGATCAACGGCATCGTCAACGAGTACATCCATGTGGAAAAGCCGGATCAGGAGGCTGTACCTTCCCGGCAGTTTGACATCAGCAAAATTGATTTTGACCTGCTGAGCCGGGAGTTTGCCCACACCCGGCGGAAGAATCTCTTGCTGCGCGATCTGGATGAACTGGTGAATCAGCAATTGGCGAAAATGCTGTTTGCAAACCCGCAGCGCATTGATTATTATGACCGCTATCAGGAGATCATAGATGCCTATAATGCAGAGCAGAACCGGGCAACCATTGAGAAAACCTTCATAGATCTGATGGAGCTTGCAAATTCACTGGACACGGAGCAGCAGCGCTATGTGCGTGAGGGCTTTTCCAGCGATGAGGAACTTTCAGTGTATGATTTGCTGTTTTCGGAGAACCTCACGAAGCAGGAAATTGAAACGATCAAGAAGGTGTCCGTGGACTTGCTGACAAAAATCAAACAGCAGATCGCCAAACTCGACCATTGGACGGACAAGCAGGAAACTAAGGCGATTGTGGATAACCTGATTCGCAATACCCTTTGGCAAGAACTTCCCAATAGCTATGATGTAAGCGATATCCAGACCTACCAGAAGAAAATCTACGAATATATATATATGCGCTACCCGGAAGTAGCATAACGCAAAAATCACCCCAGAGAGAACGCACAAGAGGCTATTCTCTCTGGGGTGATTGCGTATCAAATCATCTTAAAATGCTTCAATGCCTCCACAATCGCATCCTCTTTTTCCTTCGGACACTTAGGCTGCTTTGCATTCTCGTTTTTCGCTTTATGGTAATTCTCCCGCTCGATGATGCCGTACTTCTGCTTCACCTGTGCGATATAGAGATTGGAAACCTTGAGTTGATGGTGTTCCCATACATACTCCCGAATCTCGTTGTAAGTCGCCTTGCTCTCCGCAGCAGTCACATCCAGCTCCTCCATGTTAACGTCCACTTCGATGTGCCGCTCGACATTGAGTTTGGTCAAAAGGAGAACCGCTTCGCAATGCCGTGTTCGTGGAAAAAGGTCCACCGGCTGCACCTTCTCCGCATGATACCCGTGCTCTTCGAGCCATGCGGCATCTCTTGCGGCGGTGGAGGGGTTGCAGCTGACATAGACCACCCGGCGGGGGGACATCTGGACGACGGCGGAAAGGGTCGTTTCGTCGCAGCCCTTGCGGGGTGGGTCGAGCATGATGACATCAGGACGCAGGCCCTCAGCGGCGAGGCGGGCCGCAGCCTGACCGGCGTCGGCGCAGAAGAAGCGGCTCTTGGCGGCGACGGCGTCGCCCATCCGGGCGGCGTTGGCCTTGGCGCTGTCAATGGCCTCAGGCACGATCTCCACGCCGATGAGCTCACGGCAGCGGTCGGCCATGGAGAGACCGATGGTACCCATGCCGCAGTAGAGGTCGAGCAGAACGTCCGAGGGTTCCAGCTGGGCGTACTCGGCAGCGATGCCGTAGAGCCGCTCAGCGGCCAGTGTGTTGACCTGATAGAAGGAGAGGGGGCCGAGCCGGACCGGCACACCGCAGAGAGTATCCTCGATATAGCCCGGGCCGTAGAGGGAGATGGTCTCCTCGCCGAGGATGACATTGGTCTTCTTGGCGTTGACGTTGATGAGGATGGACGCAATATCGCTGAACTGCTCCCGCAGCGCGGCCACGAGCTCCTCGCTGTGGGGAAACTTCGGGCGGGTGCAGACGAGGCAGACCATGATCTGGCCGCTGTGTGTACCCCGGCGCAGGAAGATATGCCGAACAAGGCCCTTGCCGCTCTCCTCGTCGTAGGGCTGGATGCCGTGGGCGGCGAAGAAGCTGCAGAGCGCGTTGCCGATGTCGTTCAGGACGCCGGGCTGTAATTTGCAATCGGGGCAGGGGACGATGCGGTGGGTGCGGCCGGCGTAAAAGCCGATGCAGGGCGCACCGTTTTTGTCGCGGCCCACCGGGAACTGTACCTTGTTGCGGTAGCGGTCCACCTCAGGGGAGGAAAGGGCATCCAGCACCGGCACATCCAGTCCGCCGATGCGGCGGAAGGCGTCGGCGACGCTCTCCTGCTTGGACCGCAGCTCGGCGGCGTAGTCCATGTGCCGCAGGCTGCAGCCGCCGCAGGGGCCGGCGACAGCGCAGTCCACCGGGATGCGGTCAGGCGAAGGAGTGAGCAGTTTGTCCAGGATGCCGAAGGCATACCGGCCGCAGTCCTTGACGATACGCACCTGAGCCTCATCGCCGGGGGCAGTACCCGGGACGAAGACGGCCTCGCCCTCCGGCGAGTGGGCCACGCCGCTGCCGTCGCTGGAAAGACGCTCGATGCGGAGGGTGAGAAGCTGGTTTTTCTGTAAGGGCATGGAATGATCTCTCCTTATGTCTCGTCAGGGGCGGGCTGGACGTCTGCGTCAGCCTGCGAGGTCATATACTTGCTGGGCGGCACACCTTTGGCGCGCTTGAACACCCGCGAAAAATAGAACTGGTCGAGGAAGCCCACCGATGCCGCCACCTCGGCGATGGACAGTGTGCCGCTGCGCAGCAGCTTGCAGGCTTCGTTGACCCGGTATTCGGTCAGATAGTCGATGGGGCTCTTGCCCACGTTGAGCATGAACACCCGGTACAGATGGCTCCGGGAGACGCCGACGCTCTTGGCGACATCGTCGATGGAGATGTCGTGGGAGTAGTTGAACTGGATGTACTTGATGGCGTTCAGGACATACTGGCTGGAAGAAGAGGTGCTGTGGGGGCGGCTCTCGCTGGTCTCCCGCATCAGGGCGGCGATGAACAGGTAGAGATAGCCCACCATCGCGGCCTCGTCCTGGGGCTGCAGGCCGCGGGAAGAGTAGATGCTGCTCAGGGCCGCCCGCATCCCCTCCAGGTCCTGGGTGTGGTGGACGGGAGCAGCGTCGGTGAAAGGCAGCTGCGCCGCAAGCTTGTGGGCGCAGGCACCGTTGAAGCCGACCCAGCTGTACTCCCACGGCTGGGCCTCGTCGGCAGTATAGCGGATGAGCTGGCTGGGGCGGGCAAAGAACAGATCGCCCGGCACGTCCTTTCATGACAAACTGATAATAAAACAACACTCAAGCGATACATAAACACGGATACCTCTGTAAAACTCGTCAATCCACAAATGGTATATATATTCATTCTGTGGCTCAAAAAAAGCAGCAATAATCCGAGTAATTGAATAAATACACCTATAACATTAGAATAATTAGCATATTTTGCCAAGCCCATTGGGCTCATGACCGGAAATGCAACAACATATGTGGGCAATATAACCCAGGCCGCAGGAAGAAGTAAGCGAAGAATTGCTCCTGATTCAGCATATCCATCTCCAAAAACAAACTCACAAATCGGTTCAGCGTAAATTCCTATAATAATTACACCAACCGTAATAATTGGCATCACAAACCCAAGAAGCCTTTTTATAAGCCTGTAGTTCTTATGATTTAACATATACGGATATAAGCTATCCGCAATTGGTGACGATCCCATTTTGACCAGCGAAAGACACTTATCGCTTGATGTATAATAACCCACCTCGGGTGCTGTACCATATATCTTTCCAATAATTATGACATTCAAGGCCTGATAAAAGGTTGATGCAAAACGGGATGTGAAATACGGAAATGCAGATCGTACCATTGACATAACATATTTTCTCCCCGGCCATCTAAAGGTGATCTGTTTTTTCCAGCGAATATCAGCCGCGGTGATAATGAAAGCCAATATGCTACCAACCAGAAAACACACTGGGACAAACATAATATCTTCCTTCTTCCTTACACAAAGAAAAATCAAGAGCGTAAAAAGAACTCGGACAATTAATGTACGTAGGGCTATAGATTTCATATTTTCCATACCCCTGTAATAAAAATCAGGCAACAATGCAGTAATCAAATATCCCAGCAAGTAAACCTGCAAAATCGTCATCAACGTGACATCAAAGACATTTATATATAGGAATAGCAAAAATACCACACCGAGGCAGACAGCCAGTATTACCTTTATGAAAGTGACAGCAGTAATAATGTACTCAATTTTACATTTGTCGGTTTTATTTTCGCTGATTTTCTTTGTTGCATACAACGTAAATCCAAAATCCAAAATAATCTGGACATAAGCCATATATCCCAAAGCCAAGCCTATCTGTCCATATTCAGTTGGTCCCAACACTCTGCTTAAATACGGAACTGTCAACAAATTCAAAATCTGTATCGAGGTTGTCATTAAATATAAGAAAACGGTGTTACTGATCAACTTTCTATTCGCTTGATTCTTCATTTTGATCAATACTCCTTAGTTTTCTATCGCTTCACAAAACCAATCTACTGATTCCTTCCGAAAGTCATTCAGTAAAACTGTCACGTTAGAATAATCAACTTTAGAATAATTTTCAATATCCATATCGATTCTATCCAACAGGTTCAATCGTGATAACAGATTCCTCGTTCTGTATGGATTACCTCTATTTTCTACAGCAACAAAATTCTTTCCTAAATTAACAGACAATGCTACTCCATGAAAGGAATCCGTAATAATCAGTTC
>OGZG01003010.1_pt1 | contig 10679 bp, 7 predicted proteins | sample 1576781 | NCBI WGS metagenome assembly OGZG01 (sample SAMEA3541502, study PRJEB24748) | human gut metagenome | biome: human gut; feature: human-associated habitat; material: faeces | place: China | collected 2012 | reverse complement strand
CCTCGCCGTGGCCGCCGTTCTCCTGATGGATGGCCTTGACGATGGTGGGGTACTTTGCGGCGTACTCGTCGCAGATGGCGGGGGTGTCATCCTTGACGGAACCGTCGTCCACCAGAATGATCTCGGCCTGCTCGCCTGCGCTCAGCAGCGTTTCGATGCAGTGACGCATATAGGCTGCGGAATTGTAGCAGGGCACGGCAAAGGTGATAAGTTTCTGCTGCATATTATAAATGCTCCTTTTTACGTTGCATGGTCCATGCCGGGCAGTCTGCGGGGTGGCATGGAGATATGTGTTCTCATTATAGCATTTTCGCGCCTGAAAAGCTATCCTTCCCGGGCAGAAAGAGCGCTTATCGCACACTTTTGCGCAAAGTGACGCTTTTTTCTGCCAAAAGTATCAGTTTTGTGGTATACTGATAAGGTTTTGAGCGTTCTGCGCGTCAGTGCACCTATATATATAACGGAGGAAACCATGGAAAACCCGCACAGTATCCTGAAAAAAGTTTTCGGCTACGACAGCTTCCGCCCCGGGCAGGAGCAGATCGTCAGCCGCCTGCTGGCAGGGCAGGATGTGCTGGCGGTCATGCCCACCGGCGCGGGCAAATCCATCTGCTATCAGGTACCGGCGCTGCTTTTGCCGGGCATCACCATCGTGGTGTCCCCGCTGGTCAGCCTGATGAAGGATCAGGTGGGGGCGCTGGTGCAGGCGGGCGTGGCGGCGGCCTTTCTGAACAACAGCCTGACCGACAACCAGAAGGCGCTGATGCTGCACCGCGCCCGGGAGGGCTGGTATAAGATCATCTATGTAGCACCGGAGCGGCTGGAGATGCCGGGCTTCCAGCGGTTTGCGCAGGAGCGGCAGATCAGCATGGTCACGGTGGACGAGGCGCACTGCATCAGCCAGTGGGGACAGGATTTCCGCCCCAGCTATCTGCGCATCAAGGCGTTTGTGGACAGCCTGCCCAGCCGCCCGGTCATGGGCGCGTTCACTGCCACCGCCACCGCCCATGTGCGGGAGGATATCCGCACCCATCTGGCGCTGCAAGCGCCCTACGAGGTGACCACCAGCTTCGACCGCCCCAACCTGTACTTCGAGACCCGGCGGGCACTGCCCAGCCAGAAGCCCAAGGAGCTGCTGGAACTGGTGCTCAAAGAGGGCAATCATGCGGGCATCGTGTATTGCAGCACCACCCGGCAGGTGGACGAGACGGTGCAGCTGCTGCAGAGCCGCAGCATCCGGGCGGCGGCTTACCACGCAAAGCTGGATGCGGACACCCGGCGGCAGAATCAGGACGACTTCCTCTACGACCGGGTACAGGTGATGGTAGCCACCAACGCCTTTGGCATGGGCATCGACAAGCCCAATGTGCGGTTCGTCATCCATTATAATATGCCCAAGGATCTGGAAAGCTATTATCAGGAGGCCGGACGCGCCGGGCGCGACGGTCAGCCCGCCCGGTGCACCCTGCTGTATTCCGGCACCGATGTGCGCACCATCCGCTTTTTCATCGATAAGGAGCGGGAAGCCGACAACGGTCTGCCCGCAGATGTAAAGGCCGAAGCCGCCCGCAAGGCAGAAGAGCGGCTCAAGTACATGACCTTCTACTCCACCACCCAGCACTGTCTGCGCGGTTTTCTGCTGCAATACTTCGGGGAGGCCGCGCCCAAAAAGTGCGGCAACTGCTCCTGCTGCCTTGCCGCCGAGCAGGAAGCCCAGTTGCAGGTGGAGTACGCCCGCCGCCGTGCCGCCCAAAGCGCCGACCGGCTGGAAAAGCCCCGCCGAGCAAAGCCCGCCGCAGCGGGCAGCCTGAGCGAGGCGGACGAAAAGCTGCTCAACGCCCTGTATGCGGTGCGCAAGCGCCTTGCGGGCAAGCAGAACCTGCCCGCCTTTATGGTGTTTAACGATGCCACCCTGCGGGAGATGGCAGAGAAAAAGCCCATGAGCATCGACGAGCTGCTGAACATCGGCGGCGTGGGCGAAAAGAAAGCCGTCCGCTATGGCAACGCCTTCCTGCGCGTCATCGAGGACGCCGTGGGCAGCCGGGAATGAGAAAAGAAAGAAGCCGTTGCACAGTCTGTGCAGCGGCTTCTTTTAGTGCCGGACGATTTCGAATGGCCTCCGCGTTGCTTTGGCCATATTCAGCGGAAGAATTATTTTTAATAGAGCGTTTGTCGCGGCCTGCGGGCCGCGACAAACGCATTTTCATGGGAGGTGATTCAATACGGTTTACCGTTCCATGCTATGGGTGGCGAACACCTTTTCGTCCTCCCACCACACGGGCTGCCCGGCGGCAAGGGACTTGGGTACATCCAGCAGGCGCTGGTTGCGGCTGCCGCGGAAGCGCAGGGAGATGTCGTGCTCGGCCTGCACGAATCTGCCGTCCACCAGCACATCCAGCAGCGCCAGCAGTTCGTCGGTCACCTCGCACCGCGCGGGGCTGAGCTCTTTGCCGGTAAGCTGCTCCCAAGTGTAGCCGGAGTAGCACCACACCGTCTTGGCGGGGTACAGCGCCTTGAAGTTGCGCACAAAGGGCAGCAGCTCCCGCTGGTTCTCTGGCTCAAAGGGTTCGCCGCCCAGCAGGGAGAGCCCGGCGATATAGTCCGGCTGACAGGAGGCGAATACCTCGTTGCGCACGGTCTTATCAAAGGGCTGCCCGTAGTCAAAATCCCATGCCACGGCGTTGAAGCAGCCCGGACAGTGGTGGCGGCAGCCGGACACAAAAACGCTGGTGCGTACCCCGGGACCGTTGGCGATATCGTAATATTTGATGTTTGCGTAGTTCATAGATAAAACTCCATATAAAAAGCTCCCCCTCTCGGGGGAGCTGTCAATGCGAAGCGTTGACTGAGAGGGTTACAGATGCAGCACGCGATCCTTGATCTCCTGCGTGCGGCCCTGGTTCCAGAACTGGGTGCCGATATAACCGCAGGTGCGGCGGGCGACGTTCAGCTTGTTCTGGTCGCGGTTGCCGCACTTGGGGCACTCCCACACCAGCTTGCCGTCGTCCTCCACAATCTTGATCTCGCCATCGTAGCCGCACACCTGACAGTAGTCGGACTTGGTGTTCAACTCGGCGTACATGATGTTGTCGTAGATGAACTGCAGCACGCTCATGACGGCTTCCAGATTATCCTGCATATTGGGCACTTCCACATAGCTGATGGCGCCGCCCGGGGACAGGCGCTGGAAGTCGGCCTCGAATTTCAGCTTGGTAAAGGCGTCGATGGGCTCGGAGACATGGACGTGGTAGCTGTTGGTGATATAGTTCTTGTCCGTGATGCCTTTCACGATGCCAAAGCGCTTTTGCAGGCACTTGGCAAACTTGTAGGTCGTGGACTCCAGCGGCGTGCCGTAGAGGGAATAGTCGATGTTCTCGGCAGTCTTCCACTCCTTGCACTTGTCGTTCATCTTCTGCATGATGGACAGGGCGAACGGCGTAGCGGCGGGGTCGGTATGGCTCTTGCCGGTCATGTACTTCACGCACTCATAGAGTCCGGCGTAGCCGAGGGAGATGGTGGAGTAGCCGTCGTAGAGCAGACGGTCGATGGGCTCGCCCTTTTTAAGACGGGCGCAGGCGCCGTACTGCCAGAGGATGGGCGCGGCGTCGGAGAGCGTACCGCGCAGACGGTCGTGGCGGCAGCGGAGCGCGCGGTGGCAGAGCTCGAGCCGGTCTTCAAAAATATCCCAGAATTTTTCGATGTTACCGCCGGAGGACAGCGCGACGTCGGGCAGGTTGATGGTCACGACGCCCTGGTTGAAGCGGCCGTAGTACTTGTGCTTGCCCGGCTCGTAGTTGCCGGCGTTGGCGATGTTGCCCACGCCCGCGTCGGTGAAGCGGTCGGGCGTGAGGAAGCTGCGGCAGCCCATACAGGGATACACGTCGCCCTTGAGCTCGAGCATTTTCTTTTCGCTGATGTAATCGGGCACCATGCGGCGCGCCGTGCATTTTGCGGCGAGCTTCGTGAGATAATAGTAGGGTGAATCCTCGTGGATGTTGTCCTCCTCAAGCGTGTAGATGAGCTTGGGGAAGGCGGGCGTGACCCACACGCCCTGCTCGTTCTTCACACCCTCGTAGCGCTGGAGCAGCATCTCCTCGATGATGAGGGCAAGGTCACGCTTCTCCTGCTCGCTTCTCGCCTCGTTGAGGTACATGAAGACGGTGATGAAGGGGGCCTGTCCGTTCGTAGTCAGGAGCGTGACGACCTGATACTGGATCGTCTGCACGCCGCGGCGGATCTCCTCGCGCAGGCGCTTTTCCACAATACGGGCGATCTTCGCCTCGTCCTGCGCGACGCCAAGCTCCTCGATCTCGGCAAGCACCTGCTTGCGGATCTTCTGACGCGAAACGTCCACAAAGGGCGCGAGGTGCGTGAGCGAGATGCTCTGCCCGCCGTACTGGTTGCTCGCCACCTGCGCGACGATCTGCGTGGCAATGTTGCAGGCGGTGGCGAAGGAATGTGGACGCTCGATGAGCGTTCCGGTGATGACGGTGCCGTTCTGCAGCATATCCTCGAGGTTCACGAGGTCGCAGTTGTGCATGTGCTGGGCATAATAGTCCGTGTCGTGGAAGTGGATGATGCCCTCCTCGTGCGCCTTGACGATGTCCTCGGGCAGGAGGATGCGGTTGGTCAGGTCGCGGCTGACCTCGCCCGCCATGTAGTCGCGCTGCGTAGAGTTGACGACGGGGTTCTTGTTGCTGTTTTCCTGCTTGGCTTCCTCGTTGTTGCACTCGATGAGGGTGAGAATCTTGTCGTCCGTCGTGTTGCTCCTGCGCACGAGCGAGCGGGTGTAGCGGTAGGTGATGTAGCGCTTGGCGACCTCAAACGCGCCGTGCGCCATGATCTGATGCTCGACGAAGTCCTGGATCTCCTCGACCGTGGGGGCGCGGCCCAGACCCTGACAGGCCAGCTCCACGCTTTCGGCGATGCGCTGGATCTGGACCGGCGTCATGCGCGCGTCCTCCTCTGTGGCGGCGTTTGCCTTGGTGACGGCGGCGATGATCTTGACGATGTCGAACTCGACCTCCGCGCCGTTTCTTTTGATGACCTTCATGGCTGGCAGCTCTCCCTTACTCTAAAATATCCGATAAAATCTATCCTACAACACAATATCTTGTGGCAGTTGACCGTCTGCATTTCAAATTATGGCATACTCTCGCGCACAATGCAAGAGGTTTTTGAAATTTTCTCACAATATCTTGTGGTAGCCGAAAACAAGTATAGACTAAATGTGGTGGAATTGCCGTAGCTTTTGCAACAAAGCCGATAAATCGCGGCACTTTTTTCCCGTTTTTCCGCCGCACAGAAAATTTACCTTGCAAAAAGCGAACACTTCTGGTATTATATCAGTCTGTGGGTCTTTGCTTGAGCCCGCAAGAACGAAAGAAGCCTTTCAGAGGTCATGATAGATGGCAGCAAAAAAGAACGATCCCAGGCGTGAGGCGCGCATCGCCAAGAATAACCGCAACCTGAACAGCGCCCTGACGCTCTTCACCGCCGGTTTCATTGCAGAGTTTTACCTTCTGCTCATCAACCAATACTTTGTCAAGGGCTCCGTCGATCAGGTCGTTGCGATCGCAGGTTATCTTGAGGTCATGGCCATTGTCGGCGCGGCCGCGTTCGGCGCGGGCGTTGTGCTCACGGCCATGCGCCGGAAATGGACGCGCTTTGCCGCGGCCGGCAAGTGGCTGCTGGGTCTCGGCCTGTTCTTTGGCGTGTCCTCTCTCCTGATACGCAGGGTCTACCCGATGGGAACGACGGTCATGTGCATTCTCGTGCCCGTGCTGATGCTGCTGGCGGTCGTGTTCCTGCTCTATCAGCACGAGTTCGCCGTGCAGACCATCGCCCTGACGCTGGCAATCGCCTCCGCTGTTCTGCTCAATCACGGCAGCTCCTCCATGCCCGCTCTGGTGACCGCCTTCTGCTGGGCCGCTATGGTGTTCGTTGCCGCTCTGCTCGTGCTGACCGTGATGCTGCAGAAGCATGAGGGTTCCTACAAGGGGACCGCCATTTTCCCCGCCAAGACCAATTATGCGCTCACCTGCGCGGTGCTGGTGCTGAGCATCGCCGCCATCGCGGTGTCGCTGTTCGCGGGCCTCGCGTACTATGTGATCTGGGGCGCGGCGGTGCTGCTGTTCGTGCTGGCCGTTTGGTACACGGTAAAGATGCTGTAAAAACCGAACACAGAGGAGGGACGCGCGGGCGTCCCTCTTTCTTTTTTCCTCCGCTTGCATTGCCGTGGGGGATTTGCTATAATCATATCACTGTTTTTTCCAATTCATTTCGTGAGGTGTTTTTTATGCATGAGCTTGAACGTCAATATCATATCCACTGCGCACAGGGCGAGGTGGGCCGCTATGTAATCCTGCCCGGTGACCCGGGCCGCTGCCCGTCCATCGCCGCGCTGTTCGATAATCCCGTCAAGGTCGCGCAGAACCGCGAGTACACCACCTACACCGGCACGCTGCTCGGCGAGAAGGTCTCGGTCTGCTCCACCGGCATCGGCGGCCCCAGCGCGTCCATCGCGATGGAGGAGCTGCATCAGCTCGGCGCGGATACCTTCATCCGCACCGGCACCTGCGGCGGCATCGACATCAACGTGAAGTCCGGCGACGTGGTCGTCGCCACCGGCGCGATCCGCTACGAGCACACCTCGCTGGAGTACGCGCCCATTGAGTACCCCGCCGTGGCAAACTTCGACGTGACGCTCGCGCTGCGTCAGGCGTCGGAGAACCTCGGCTACCGCACGCACACCGGTGTCGTGCAGTGCAAGGACAGCTTCTACGGGCAGCACAGCCCCGAGAAGAGCCCCGTCTACTATGAGCTTCTGCAGAAGTGGGAGAGCTGGAAGCGTCTCGGCGTCAAGGCCAGCGAGATGGAGTCCGCCGCGCTCTTCGTCGTGGCCGACGCGCTTGGCTGCCGCTGCGGCTCGTGCTTCCATGTGGTCTGGAATCAGGAGCGCGAGAAGGCCGGTCTCGATCAGGACATGAGCGAGGACACCAGCTCCTCCGTCAAGGTCGCGGTCGAGGCGCTCAAGCTCATCATTCGCCGCGACCACGAGCTCGCGGCGCTGCCGAACCATGAGCAGAAGCTGCTGGACAAGTAAAACCGCTTTCCGGAGGACTGTACCATGAGCAAAAAAGTCATCGGCATCCTCGGCGGCATGGGGCCTCTGGCGACCGCCGACCTCTTTCAGAAGATCACGCTGCACACCGTCGCCGCGTGCGACCAGGCGCATCCGCGCGTGTGCATCGACTCGAACACGGACATTGCCGACCGCACGGCGGCGCTGCTTCACGGCGGCGAGGACCCCGTGCCGGAGATGATCAAGAGCGCGAAGCGGCTCGAGAGCATCGGCGCGGATTTCCTCATCATGCCCTGCAACACCGCACACAACTACTATGAGCAGGTCTGCGAGGCCGTGACCATTCCTGTGCTGCACATGATCGCGCTCACGCGCGACGCGCTGAAGGCGCGCGGCGTGAAGTGCGCGGGCCTGCTCGCGACCGACGGCACGGTGCAGACCGGCATCTATCAGCGCACCTTTGAGCAAAGCGGCGTTGCATTGCTCACACCGGACAGCGCCGACGATCAGGCCGCGGTGATGGACGTCATCTACAACGGTGTCAAGGCTGGCGACCTGACGCACGACGTCGCCGCGTTCCGCGCGGCCTGTGAGCATCTGCTCGCGCGCGGCGCCGAGGTGCTGATCCTCGGCTGCACGGAGCTGCCGCCCGCGTTCGAGCTTTACCATCTCGACTATCCCAACGTTGACCCCACGCTGGAGCTGGCGCTCGGCGCCATCCGCGCGGCAGGCTGCGAGACCAAATAAATGTTCAGGACCCCGCTGCGCGGTCTGCGCCGCCGTGCCGGCTGTCCCTTCGCTGTGCGGCCGGAAGGAGATGTTTTTTCATGGATGAGAGAAAGCTGCTGATCGCGGACGATTCCGAGCTGAACCGCGCGATCCTTGTGAGCGTGTTGGAGAAGAACTTCGATATTCTCGAGGCCGCCGACGGCAAGGAGGCCATCGCCACGCTCGCGGCGCACGAGGGCAATATCGCCGCGCTGCTGCTGGATGTTGTGATGCCCGAGGCGGACGGCTTCGAGGTGTTGGAGGAAATGAACCGCCGCGGGTGGATCGACGAGATCCCCACCATTATGATCTCCGTGGAAACGGGCGGCAGCTACATCGACCGCGCCTTTCAGCTCGGCGCGGCGGACTATGTCAGCCGTCCCTTCGTGCCCAATATGATCCGCCGCCGCGTCATCAACGCCATCCTGCTCCACACCAAGACGCGGAAGCTGACAGGACTCATCGCCGACCTCTTCTACCGCCGCGAGCGGAACACCGACATTCTTGCCGCCATTCTCGGCTACGCGGTGGAGGCACGCAGCGGCGAGAGAGGCACGCACATGACAAATGTCAGCCGCATCACGGGACTGCTGCTGCACCGCCTGCTGGAACGGACGGACCGCTGCCCCATCGGGCCGGAGGATATCGAGACCGTCTGCATCGCCTCGAGCCTGCACGATATCGGCAAGCTCCTCATCCCCGAGGACATCCTGACCAAGCCCACCGCGCTCACGCCGGGTGAGTTCGACATCGTCAAGCAGCACACGCGGCTGGGCGCGAAGATCATCTCCGACCTGCCGATCTATCAGAATGAAACGATCATCAAATACGCCCTTGAGATCTGCCGCTGGCACCATGAGCGCTGGAACGGCGAGGGCTACCCCGACGGCCTCAAGGGCGAGGATATCCCCATCGCCGCGCAGGTCGTCTCTCTCGCCGACGCTTACGACGCGCTGACGAGCAAGCGCTGCTACAAGGAGGCGCTTTCCCACGAGAAATCGCTCGAAATGATCCGCGGCGGCGAATGCGGCAGCTTCAACCCGCTTCTGCTGGAATGCCTGAATGACATTGCCGACACCCTCAAGCACAGCGCAGAGACCGAGGCCGCCGTGGAGCCGCCTGCGTACCGTTGGGCGAAGGAGCTCATCTGGAAGCCGGACGGCAGTCGGCAGGAGCTCTCCTCTGCGCGCATGACGAAGCAGGTGGAGCAGGAGCTGTCCAAGCGGCGCTTTTTCAGCGACCTGACGGAGGAGTTCTGGTTTGAATTTACCCGCCATCCGGACGCGGTCGCTCTCTCTGCCGGCGCGGCCCGCCGCACCGGTCTGCCGCGCGTCATCGTCGGCCCGCTCAGCTGTACGCAGCTCTTCTCGGTCGTGAGCGCAGACACGATCCAAGCCATGCGGGACCGCCTGCTCTGCGCCGCCTCCGACGAGACCTATTTGGAGTTTGAGACTGAGCTGACGCTCGACGGCCATCCCAGTCTCTGCCAGATCGCCATACAGATCACCTGGGCCTCGGACGAGCCGGGCCGCTTCAGCAGCCTTTTCGGCCGGGTGCTGGACATTGGCGAGCGCTGCCGCCGGCTGGAGGATTACCGGCAGGCCTTTGCCGCCCCTGTGCTTCATCCGGCGCTCCTGCCGGTCACAGTGGGCGCGGACCATGTGCTGCGCATCACAGGCAAACAAGTCATCGGCGTGCTGGAGAGCTGCCGCAGTATGTTCGACACCGTCCGCCTTGTGGACCCGGAGATCTGTATGCAGCTCACCGACACCGCGGACGGTGCGGTCGTGGAAAAAAGCGAGCACTGCTACGCTCTCTGGAACAAGACGCAGCGCTGCGAGCACTGCATCTCGCAGGAGGTCATCCGCACCCGCCGTGCCCAGACAAAGGTCGAGGCCGTGGGCGACAAGGTGTTCTACGTCCACGCCGTATGCGTTGAGGTGGACGGAACGCCCTACGCACTCGAGCTGGTCAGCCCCATCCGCATGGAAGACCTGCGCGGCGACGAGGACGCGAGCGTGCTCAATCAGCTGCTTCTGCGCAACCGGCAGGTCTACATCGACTCCGCCACTCACGTCTACAACCGCCGTTACTTCGACGACCACCTGCGCGATCTGGACGGTGAGTTCACGCTCGCCATGCTCGACCTGGACCATTTCAAGCACATCAACGACACCTATGGCCATCTCGCCGGCGACGCCGCGCTTTCCCGCGCGGCACAGGCCATCCGCTCCGCGATCCGCACCGGCGACGAGCTGGTCCGCTACGGCGGCGACGAGTTCCTCCTGCTCTTCCACGATATGCCGCGGAACGTGCTGAAAAAGAAGCTGGAAAGCATCCGCGCCGCGGTGGAAAGCCTTGAATTTCCGGAATACCCCGGCCTGCGCATCACCGTGAGCATCGGCGGTGCACACGCCGTCGGTCCGCTTGCCGACACCGTTCAAAAGGCGGACCAGGCACTCTACCATGCCAAGGCTGCCAAAAACCGTACTGTGCTCTACAAGGAGGACCTCCAATGACCATCCGCGAATTTTACACGCTCGTCGGCGGCAGCTATGACGACATGTCTGAGCGCTTCCCGAGCGACGCGCTCATTCTGCGCTTTCTGACCATGCTCCCGCAGGACGGGAGCATGGAGCTGCTTGCCCGCTCGGTGGACGCCGCAGACACAAAAAGCGCGTTTCGCGCGGTCCACACGCTCAAGGGCGTCGCGCTCAATCTGGGCTTGACCGCGCTCGCAGGCGTCTGCTCCGAGATGACCGAGGCGCTGCGCGGCAGCGATACGCTGCCCGCCTCCGCGCCCGCGCTCTTCGAGGCCGTGCACATT
>OGZG01002997.1_pt1 | contig 10693 bp, 4 predicted proteins | sample 1576781 | NCBI WGS metagenome assembly OGZG01 (sample SAMEA3541502, study PRJEB24748) | human gut metagenome | biome: human gut; feature: human-associated habitat; material: faeces | place: China | collected 2012 | reverse complement strand
CCAGCTCCATGTGCCACGGCCCGGCTTGTAATCATGGGTGGTGGCAAAGAAAGAGAAAGAGGTTGCTGCTCTTTCTGCGTTGATTGCATATTTCGTTATGAATGTGGCTGTCAGTGCCATGCTTCTTATCAACAATGAAATCACAGCAGACGGTCAGATAGCAGCAGATGTACTGGAAGGAACCATTACCTCTGTATGCGGGATCCAGTCTCTGCAGATGGGTGTATTCGGCGGTATTATCGTAGGTCTTGGTGTTGCGGCACTTCATAACCGTTTCCACAAAATTGTGCTTCCGAATGCGCTGTCATTCTTTGGCGGCTCAAGATTTATACCGATCATTTCCACAATCGTATATATGTTTGTGGGAATCCTGATGTATTTTGTATGGCCAGCAGTTCAGAACGGTATTTATGCTCTGGGCGGTCTGGTAACAGGCAGTGGATATCTGGGAACTCTGATTTTTGGTATTATTAAACGAGCACTGATCCCCTTTGGGCTGCATCATGTATTTTATATGCCATTCTGGCAGACCGCAGTGGGCGGAACTATGGAAGTTGCAGGACAGGTGGTGCAGGGCGGACAGAATATCTTCTTTGCACAGCTTGCTGATTCTGCAAATATAGCACATTTCAGTGCGGATGCAACCAGATATTTCTCTGGTGAGTTTATCTTTATGATTTTTGGTCTTCCGGGAGCAGCGCTAGCTATGTATCGCTGTGCAAAACCTGAGAAGAAAAAACAGGCAGGCGGACTTCTCCTGTCTGCAGCACTTGCATGTATGATGACTGGAATCACAGAGCCACTGGAATTCTCATTCCTGTTTGTGGCACCGATCCTTTTTGTAGTACAGGTGATCCTTGCAGGATCCGCTTACATGATCGCGCATATGTTAAATATTGCAGTCGGACTTACATTTTCCGGTGGATTTATTGATCTGTTCCTTTTTGGTATTCTTCAGGGAAATGCAAAGACCAGCTGGATCAGAATCATCCCGGTAGGAATTATTTATTTCTTCTTATATTACATCATCTTCCGTACATTAATTCTGAAGCTGAATCTGAAGACACCGGGAAGAGAAGATGATGATGCAGAAACTAAATTGTACACAAAAGCCGATTATAAAGCAAAAGTAGATGGAAATGATGCAGGTTCTGAAAATGAAATGACACCGGAAGATCAGAAGAGCGCACTGATTACAAGAGGACTTGGTGGAAAGAAAAACATTTCTGATGTAGACTGTTGTGCGACAAGACTTCGTTGTACGGTAGTAAAGCCGGAACTGGTAAATGAAGATGTCTTAAGAATGACATCCCCATCCGGAATCGTAAGAAAAGGACAGGGAATCCAGGTAATCTACGGACCGGCTGTTTCTGTGATTAAATCCAATCTGGAAGATTATATAGAGAAAGCTCCGAATGTGGAATATCTTCCGGAAGAAAACGAAAACAGCGCAGAAGAAACGAATAAATGTGCAGAAACAAAAGATGAAGCGAAGAAAGATGAGAACAAAACTGTTGCAGCCGGAACTGTAAAGAAAGAGCTTTGCTCTCCATTCACAGGAGTAGCAGCACCAATCGAAGAAGCGTGTGACGAAGCATTTGCAGGGAAAATGATGGGAGACGGTTATCTGGTTCGCCCGGAAGAGGGAATGGCTTATGCGCCTGAAGATGCAACGGTATCTTTTATCTTCCCATCAAAACATGCAGTTGGTCTGACTAGTGATGACGGAACCGAATATCTGCTTCACATTGGCGTGGATACTGTAAATCTGGATGGAAAAGGATTCGAAACTTTTGTAAATGACGGAGATCGAGTAAAAAAGGGTGACAAACTGATAGGTTTTGATATAAAATATATCCAAGAGCATGCAAAATCCGATGAATGTATGGTTGTATTTACAAGTCTTCAGGAAGGTGAAGATGTCGGGATACTCGGTCAGTGAACAATGCAGATGGATTTCCCCTTTTTCTGTGTGCTTCTCTGCGTTGGTAAGGAAGTTGATAAGCACTTGTTGCAGGCGTTGTTCATCTGTGGTGATCTGGAAATCGTCTGCCACTTCGGAGGTATAATAAAGCTTCACTCCTTCCGCTTTTCGATCCATTACGGTAGAGAGTATGAGCCTGCACATTTCGTTGCAATGGCAGGAAGTCAGGTTCATGGTGTATTTGCCGCTTTCCAGTGCGGAAAGGTCAAGAATATCGTTGACAAGCGTGGTGAGCAGTTCGGAGTTGTGTTGGACGAGCGAGCTGAATTCTAGCTTTTCCTCATCTTCCAATGGCAGATCCGGGTTGGATAATAATTGTGAGAATCCTACGATGGCATTGAGCGGGGTACGGATTTCGTGGCTCATGTTCTGCATGAAATGAGTCTTCATCTTGTCTGCCTGTTCGGCACGGTCGCGGGCAATCGTCAGTTCTTCGTTCTTCTCTTGCAGTTGTCTGATTGATTTTCTGCGTAGATAAAGGTAGAGCGTGAGGGCTATGGCAAAGAAACAGAAGAATATCAGGATGAATTTCAATATCATCAGCTGGCGTTCGGATTCTGCCTGTTTAGCTACCATAAGACTCTGTGTACGTTCAGTTTCCGCTTTGAATTGTGCGAGCTCCAGGTTACGGTTTTTTAGTAGTAGCTCGTTATTTTCGGCGTTCATCTTCTCGATTTCCACTTGCGATTTCGTTTGCTGCAGTTCGAGCGTTGTCTTTTGCAGGTTTAATTGTGTGTTTTCCAGCTGCAAGGCTTGCGCTTTTCTTTTCAGTTGTTCGTTGCCGATACGCACATTCAGTTCCGACAGGTCGGCAGTCTGTATGAGTTGGTTCAGAGAATCCTGTAAACTCTGGAGCTTCTGAAGCGCTTGGTAAGCGTCTTTGTACTTCTGCTCTTTTGCGTAAATATTTGCCTGAAAAGCTATTCTCTCATGTAAGATAGAGGTGGAGTCGGCGAGAGCATGCGCTTTATCATATTGTTGGTTGAGTATATAATTGTATATCTTCAACTTATTCAGTTCATTCCTTCTGGTTTCACCATGTTTTTCGGTCGCTTTTAAACATTCCTGATAATAGCTTTTGAATTCCTCCTCCCTGTCGAGCGCGTATAAAAGTGTGCATTTGCGCAGCATACAGGCATATTTGTTGGTTGAAGTCTTGGCACACTTGATTCCTTTCTCGGCATTTTCGTAGGCTGCTTCATATTGTTTCAGGTTTTGTTGGAGCATGGATATGTTCCAGTATATATAAGATATATCCTGCTCAGGGAGCTTCTCCTGTGTGTATACCAGTGATTGTTGGTAGTAATCCAGTGCCGTCCGGTTTTCCCTGCGCGCAAAGTAAATGTTTCCCATCATTCGCAGGCAAGTGGAGATACCGTAGGGATAGTCGTCGGCAAATGCCTGTTCTTTAGTCAATTCAGCCTCCTGGAGCGCACGCAGGGTATTACCTGTGTTCATCAGGTAATTAACTTTGTAGATGCTGCCAAAGTAGTAATATTGCAGGTAGTTGTTCTTTCGGGATATCTCCTGAAGCCTGCTGATTGCTTTCTCCAGTAATTCCGTTTTCCCATTATTGAAATAGTAGATTACCGGAATGGTAAGAGCGAGGCATTGTGCCTTTTTATCGTTGATCCGGATGGCTTTGGTATAGATAGTATCAGCTATTTCCAGTCCGGTTGCGTTGTTACGGTGTTTAGTTGCCTCCTCATAAAGTAGATAAAGAGAGTGGTCTATCTTGTACGGATTGTCCTGCGCCTTGGTTGGAAGGAGAGATCCGATAAAGGTGAACAACAAACATATACTGATGTACCTGACTATTTTCATCTTGATAACTATGGATTTACAGTGTTCTTATTGTTTATTTATGGCATTGTTATATTCGTATTCTTTGGCGGGAATCACCCACATCCAGTTGTTGGCGTCTTCCGGGTTGATAGTTACGGCTGCGTTGGTCATGTAGTTTCCTCCATCTTCGAAGGTGTGGCGTACGATGGTGTCTTTGCGCCGTTTGAAGTCAAACCAGCTGAATCCTTCGCCCCATAGTTCGATGCGGCGGTAGAACTTTATTTCGTCGAGCAGTGCCTGACCGCTCTTGTCGCAAGTATATTGAGGGTCGCGTCCGCTGTCGCGGATCAGTTCTTTCAGTAATTGCCTTGCTTCCGCTTCTTTTGAAGGCGTCAGGTGGCAGTTGGCTTCTGCTTCGATGAGATACATCTCCGAACTGCGGAAAAGATTGAAAGGCATGGCACCTACTTTGTCGATACACTTAAATTTGAACGACATATAAGCGTATATTTTTGCCGAAGTATTCAGGTCGGGATGCAACCCTTGGGCGTAACTGGTGAGTGCACTTCCGCCCAGACCATTGTTTGTTATACCACCCGTGTTATAAGTATATTCGAGCGGATCGAGAAAAAGTCCCCTGCGGATATCACTTTCCGGTAATGCATCGTACAGTTCACGGTTGATACAGGCCGGATAAGTGCATACAAGAGTAGAGGAGGAGTTGTATGCAAGGCGTGCGGCGAGGGATGAGTTTCCCAGCGATTCTTCTTCACTGTCATAGATACTCCATATCCATTCGCGGTTGACGGTACTGAATCCGTCGAAATATTCATCGGCATTCATAAGCGGATAACCGGCACGTGCTAGTGCAGCGTAATGGGCGGCAGTACTCCAATCCTCACGGGTGAGTGCGGCACGGGCATAGGTGGCGTAAGCGGCATTCACATTGATTTTGTGATTCTCGTCTTCTTTGCGGGCAATTCCGGATGCCTGATAATAGGTGATGGCCTGGTTAAGGTCGTTGTAAATCTGTTCGTAACAGGCCAGCATAGAAGAAAGAGGACAGTCGCCGGTAGAAGATGTATTGAGCCGGAGAACCACCCCGTCAGCACTGCCGTTTTGCGAATCACACCAGCGTGGCGAGTAGAACTGCAGCAGTTGCAGGTAACAATAGGCACGGTAGGTTAGTGCCTGCGCATAGATATATTTGAATTTATGACTACCTTCGGGGTCGACATAATTTATAATAGCGTTGGCATTACTGATTACTTTGTAGTAATAATGCCACATATACTCCGTGTAACTACTGGTAGGTATGGCATGAGAAGCCCCGTTGAATATCGTATAGAAATTGTTGCGGGGACAATACATGTCAGCCCCCTGATACTCGGCATACATCAGTTTGACAGATCCTTCACCGTTGAATGACACGCCATCGAGTTTATTAGTGGGGTAAGTGGTTTTCATCAACTTCTCCAATCCGCTGACAGCATAGGCAGCGTACGCTTCATCCTTGAATAAATCGGCAGGAGATACCTGATTGGTAGGGGCGGTATCCAGATAGTCGCTGGCGCAGGAGTAACACAACAGCGTCAGGAGCAGGCAGAATCCTATGGAGTGATTCAGGAATTTCATGTGTATGGCTTTTTTCTTCATAAGGCTATAAGTTAATGTTGACTCCGAACGAGAAAACACGGGCGATACTCGTATAATTGTTGACGATTCCGTCAAAGGTCTGTACCGGGTTCAGCCCTTTGCGTTTGCTGAACAGGGCGACATTCTCTATGGCAGCATGTAAGCGGATGCCGCCGAGTTTCAATCGTTTGCTCCATGTGGCGGGCAGCCGATAGGAGAGGGTGATGTTCTTGATGCTTAGATAGTCGCCGCTTACAATATAGCGTGTAGATGCTTTCTGGCTGTTATATCCATTGATCGTTGCATCCAGATTCACTTGCGGAATACCCGATGGATCGAGACGGTTGGGCGATGTGGGCGTCATGCCTTCAGGGATTGCTGTCCATGCATTCAGTAAATCGGGAGTCAATGAATGTACGCCTACCGATGTCAGAGTCTGATAAGGCTGGTCGAAGACTTTGGAACCGCAACTGAAAATCATCAGGGCGGACAGAGTCAGGTCTTTCCAGCGGAGAGAGGTGGTGACCGAGCCGTTTATCTTCGGTAATGAACTGCCCGACCAGTCTTTGCGTGCATATCTCGGGTCGCCTGTATAATATTGTCCGTTGATGTCTACCCAACTGTCTGTCGGAATCGGATTTTTGCCTTCGGTGCTCTCTTCTCCGTTTACGGGTGTTTTTCCATCCTCTCCGGCAATGTAATAAGCGTTGAAGTCCGGCAGATATACACTGCGACCTGTCATCTGGTCTACGCCAGCATACTGGTACAGCCAGAATTCATAAATGCTGTGTCCCTCTTTGAACTTCTGGAAATCTCCGTTCGTAATTCCCTCTTCCCGGTCTTTATCCGGCAGTTTTCCGATCTTGTTTTTCACTTTGGAAAGGTTCAAACCTACATTCCATTCCCATTCCCGGTTGCGGATGATATCCCCGTCGGCAGAGAATTCCCATCCTTTATTGGAAACGTCTCCAATGTTTCGCCAGACGGTGGAAAGGCCTGTCGATGAGTCAGTGGCACCGGCAGATAGTGGTTGGATAAACTTGAACAGCAAGTCGTCCGAATGCTTGTTATAGTATTCGAAACTTAGGTTCACACGGTTGAAAAGACGAGTTTCCAGACCGATATTCAGCGAAGAATTCGTTTCCCATTTCAGTTCCGGGTTTTCGTTCTGCACTTTGTAGTAAGCGGCTTCTCCACCGTTGACGGCAGAGCCGTAGAGAGACATCCACTGGTACAGGCCGTTGCTGCTTCCGAAGTTATCGTTTCCCACTTGCCCGTAAGAAACCCGTAACTTGAGGCGGTTCAGCCACGACACGTTTTTCAGGAACGCTTCGTTGGAAAGCATCCAGCCGATACCTACGCTCCAAAAGTTACCCCAGCGATGGTCTGTATGGAAGATGGAGGAACCGTCGCGCCGGAAAGAAGCTTCGGCAAAATAAGTTTCGTTGTAGTCATACCGGGCCCGTGTGAAGTGACCCTCTGTACGATAGGTGTCTTTATATCCCTCACTGTAAGTTGTGGTGGTGAAATTTGAAAGTTCGTCTATTCCGGGAAAGCTCTCATTCTTTTTCTGTATGGCGTCGAAATTAAGCTTGTAATCATAGTTCTCGTGCCCCACCATCCATTCTACGAAATGCCTGCCGAACTGGTGTTTCCATGCCAGTAGCTGTTGCAGGGTGTATTCCTTATATTCCTGATCGATCTTGCTGATAAAACCAGTGTCCTTGTAAGCGCCTATTTCCGCATTTCCGTATTGGCTGTCCTCGATATTGCGCAGGCTGATATTGCCTTTCAATGAGAATGTAAAATCGCGTAGGAAAGAAACGTCCACATAGGCATTTCCTTGCAAGGTATTGGCAGCGTTCCACAACTTGTTTTTTTCGCTTTCCCACAGTAGATGGCGTCCATTGCTGGCGGCATCCGATTCCGAACGGCTTTCCGAACCGTCATCATATTGTTTTCCGCCTTCTTCGTTCAGGATATAATCTCCTTTGGAATGAAGCAATGAGCCGTCGCTGGCAAATACATCCTCTGTATAGTGGAGGTGCACCGGATAGATAGGTGCTATTCTCCGTGCAAAGTAAAATGCATTCGACAGGTTATTGGATTGCGCACTTCCGGCGGCTCCTATATCCCAGTTCGTTTTCTGGTGAGTGCCTCCGAGCGACAAGCCCGTTTTTAGCCATGGGCGTGGGGTGAAGTCAGCGTTGAGTGAGCCGCTAAGACGATTGAAATCACTTTTCCTGGTATATCCGTCTTCATTAAGATAGCCTAGCGAGAAACGGATCCGGTTCTTTTCATTGCCGGATTCTCCGCTTAGGTTGTATTCCTGGCGGTGACCGTTACGTGTGTAGGGAGAATACCAGTCGAGATCGTCCTTATATCCGTCCAGTATCCGGGCGTCGGATGCCAGATGACCGTTTGCATCGAAAAGGGCATTATCGGCTTTGTTATAGATGTTGATTCCTACTTTGCTGATAATGTCATTGTTGGTGGCGATGGTCGCTTCTTCGGGACTACTGCCGTTGCTGATAAGCTGGTTGCGATACCCCTGCCACATCGTTTCCATGAATTGATTGGCATTCATACGTTCGTAATCACCCTGTCCACGCGCGCTGAAGCCGTGGCGAATGTCCAGTTGAAGAGAAACTCCCTGTTTCTTCGCCTTTTTGGTGGTAATTAAAATCACACCATTCGAAGCCCGGCTACCGTACAATGCGCATGAAGCAGCATCTTTCAGTACGCTGACGCTTTCTATGTCTGCCGGATTAAGATCGGTGATCCATCCCGTATAGGGCATACCGTCTACCACGTAAAGCGGCTTATTGCTTCCGTTCACCGAACTGTATCCCCGGATCCGGACTTCCGCTTCGATTCCAGGCTGCCCCACTCCGTCAATTATCTGTAGCCCCGGTACCGCTCCGTTGAGCACGGAGATAACAGAACTGACCGGACGCATTTCGATTTGCTTACTGTCCACTACGGAAACAGCCCCGGTAATTGATCTTTTGAGGGCAGTGCCATACGCCACCTGCACTACTACTTCATCCAGTTCGTTTACGTTCGGACGCAACCGGATTTCCATCATATTATGCCGGGCAGGCACTTCGATGGTTTGGTATCCTATGTAAGAAATAACCAGCATTTGCTGTCCGGGGAGGGTTGGTTGAAGACTAAACTTTCCATCCAGATCTGAAATACAGCCTTGCCGACTGCCTTTCACTGTGACGGAAGCACCTGTCAATGGTTCCCGGCTTTCCTCATCAATGATGATTCCTGTTATATTTTTTATTTGGGCATAAGTTAGGTTAATGGATAGAAGCATGTAAATGCATATCACTCCTATCTTTATTAAAGTATCTTCTGTCCGTCTTTTAATAATTGTCATAAGTTGTATATCTTGACGTATTTGTTGATTTTGCTTGCTATTTAAACATTTACAAAACTAATATATTATAATTAGTGTTATAATACATTGCCTCCTATTTATGCAATTTTAACGGTGTAGACTGCTAATTATTAGCTGAATTGGCAAACTAGATACTTTTTCTTGTTCTATATTTTATATTATTTGTTCTTGCGGCTCGAGAGATAGAGGCTTCTTTCTTTTTTTCATTGTATTAAGTAGAAATCTCTCCCAAAACGTATTATAGTTCGTTAAAAAAGTGTACATTGCACAGATTCTGGACATTTTTGGTGGATAATTGGAACAAAATTGCAAGGTAAACCCGTTTTCTTTTGCTATTTTTGCATCGTGTACGTAAACGAAGTGCACGTAGAATAGAGAACTTATTCAATAACTATAAATAAATAAGGTATGAAAACGAACTATGAAATTCGCTATGCTGCGCATCCGGAAGATGCAAAAAGTTATGATACAACAAGAATTCGCAGAGATTTCTTAATCGAAAAGATATTTGTCCCCAATGAAGTAAATATGGTATATTCCATGTACGACCGTATGGTGGTAGGTGGTGCGCTTCCGGTAGGAGAGGTGCTGACGCTCGAAGCGATTGATCCGCTGAAAGCTCCGTTCTTCCTCACCCGTCGCGAAATGGGTATCTACAATGTCGGCGGTCCCGGTATTGTGAAAGCAGGCGACGCAGAGTTCGAACTGGACTATAAAGAAGCTCTTTATCTGGGTTCGGGCGACCGCGTAGTGACTTTCGAAAGCAAAGACGCTGCTCATCCTGCTAAATTCTACTTCAACTCACTGACTGCACACCGCAACTATCCCGACCGTAAGGTGACGAAAGCCGATGCCGTAGTAGCTGAAATGGGTTCTTTGGAAGGTTCCAATCACCGCAACATCAATAAGATGCTGGTGAATCAGGTGTTGCCTACCTGCCAGTTGCAGATGGGTATGACGGAACTCGCTCCGGGAAGTGTGTGGAACACGATGCCGGCACACGTACACAGCCGTCGTATGGAGGCCTATTTCTATTTCGAAATTCCCGAAGATCATGCTATCTGCCACTTCATGGGTGAGGTAGGCGAGACGCGTCACGTATGGATGAAAGGCGATCAGGCCGTTCTTTCACCCGAATGGTCAATCCACTCGGCTGCTGCTACCCACAACTATACTTTTATCTGGGGAATGGGTGGCGAGAACCTTGACTACAGCGATCAGGACTTCTCGTTGATTACAGATTTGAAATAACAACTACAATAGTTTTCCTAATTTAATAACAAAAAGAATTATGAATCAGTTTTTGAATTTTTCTTTGGAAGGTAAAGTAGCTCTCGTTACAGGTGCTTCTTATGGTATCGGATTTGCTATTGCTTCTGCATTTGCAGAACAAGGTGCTAAAGTTTGTTTTAACGACATCAATCAAGAGTTGGTAGACAAAGGTATGGCTGCTTATGCTGCAAAAGGTATCAAAGCTCACGGTTACGTATGCGACGTGACAGACGAACCGGCTGTTCAGGCGATGGTTGCTACGATTGCAAAAGAAGTAGGTACAATTGATATCCTTGTAAATAACGCAGGTATTATCCGTCGTGTTCCTATGCACGAGATGGATGCTGCTGATTTCCGTCGTGTAATTGACATCGACTTGAATGCTCCATTCATCGTTGCTAAGGCTGTTTTGCCGGCTATGATGGAAAAACGTGCAGGTAAGATCATCAACATCTGTTCTATGATGTCTGAATTGGGTCGTGAAACTGTATCTGCTTACGCTGCCGCTAAGGGTGGTTTGAAGATGCTGACTCGCAATATCTGTTCTGAATATGGTGAATACAACATCCAGTGTAATGGTATCGGCCCGGGTTACATCGCTACTCCGC
>OGZG01002987.1_pt1 | contig 10714 bp, 6 predicted proteins | sample 1576781 | NCBI WGS metagenome assembly OGZG01 (sample SAMEA3541502, study PRJEB24748) | human gut metagenome | biome: human gut; feature: human-associated habitat; material: faeces | place: China | collected 2012 | reverse complement strand
AGCGCCACCTTGCCAAGGTGGAGGTAGCGAGTTCGAGCCTCGTCATCCGCTCCATAAACAGTCTTTGTCTTTGACGAAGGCTGTTTTTATTTTTATCAAAGCCGCAGTACAACAAGCAAAATAAAAAAGAAAAAGCACCTGCAAAAGCAAGTGCCTTTTCTGGAGCTACTGGCCGGACTCGAACCGGCGACCTGCTGATTACGAATCAGCTGCTCTACCAACTGAGCCACAGTAGCAGAAAAAATCAACAGCTCATATATTATAAGCGAGACTCCGCTTTTTTGCAAGAGCTTTTTCCAATTTTGTTGACCGTCGGAAAAATATTTTTGCGCCGCGCGTCCGCCGCTCTTGCTTCCGGCTTTCTTCTGTGCTATAATATCCGCACATCCGCCCGTAGCGAAGCTGGATATCGCAGCAGATTCCGATTCTGAAGGCCGGGGGTTCGAATCCCTCCGGGCGGGCCAAAAACGGCAAGCATTCAATGCTTGCCGTTTTTACTTCTTCACTCTTACCTCTTCACTTTTCACTGATATTCTTCAAATAACAGCTCCGGCGGCAGGGACTTTTCCCCGCCGCCGGTTGTTTTGTTGTTTTATTTATTTCACGAATGCCGAATATATCGTATTTATCGTGCGCTCGTAGTCGCGCTCCGCGACGGCGATGACGATGTTTATCTCGCTCGAGCCCTGGTCGATCATCTTTATGTTGATGTTCTCCTTGGCGAGGCTCGAGAATATCGTGCCCGCAACGCCGCGCGTGGACTTCATCGAGCGTCCGACGACCGCGATGAGTGCGATGCCGTTCTCGACCGTCACGCTGCTCGCCGAAGTGACTTTCTTTATATCGTAAACTATATCGTCCGTCTCGTCGCCGAGGCTCGTAGTCTCAACAACGATGCTGAAGTTGTCGATTCCCGAGGGGATATGCTCGAAATTCACGCCGTGCTCCTCGAGCACCTCGAGCATCTTGCGCACCGCTCCGCACTCGTCGTGGATGCGGTATTTTTCAATGTTTATCGAAGAGAAGCCCTTGCGTCCCGCCACGCCGGTGACGGTGTTCTCGGCGGGCTCGTCAGTGTCGGCAAGAATAAGCGTGCCGGCGTCCTCCGGGGAGTTGGTGTTCTTTATTCTGATCGGAATTTTCTTCTGCATGACGGGGAATATCGCGTCCTCGTGAATAACAGTCGCGCCCATATACGAAAGCTCGCGCAGCTCCCTGTATGTAACGGTCTTCATGACCTGCGGATCATCAACGACGCGCGGGTCGGCGATGAGGAAGCCCGAGACATCCGTCCAGTTCTCGTAGAGATCGGCATCGGCCGCCGCCGCAACTATCGAGCCTGTTATATCCGAGCCGCCGCGAGAAAATGTGCGGATAGTATCATTGGGCATCGAGCCGTAGAAGCCGGGGATGACTGCGTACTCAGTATAGCTCAGGCGCTCGCGCAGAATGGGCATCGTGCGCTTTGCGTCATATTTGCCGCTCTCGTCGAAGAATATAACATCGGCGGCATCTATAAACGCGAAACCGAGCAGCTTTGCAACTATCTTTCCGTTGAGATATTCGCCTCTCGATGCGGCATAGTCGCGGCCGGCGCGTCCGATGAAATTGAGGCGTATATGCTCAAAATCATCTTCGAGAGACATATCGAGCCCGAGTCCGGAAATTATATCATTGTAGCGGTTCTTTATCTTCTGAAATATCTCTTCAAAATCGCCGCCTCTCGATGCGGAATCGTAACAGGCGTAGAACATATCGGTAACTTTTGTATCTCCGCTGAAACGCTTGCCGGGCGCAGACGGCACGACATAGCGGCGGTCGGGATCTGATCTGATTATATCGGCGACCTTGAGAAACTGCTTCGCCTCTGCGAGCGAAGTTCCGCCGAACTTGACGACTTTTGTCATAAGGCTCTCCCCTTTTAAAATTGAAGATACTTTATTATACTAAAATGCCGATAAATTGTTACTCTTAAAAAGAAAAATAGCCATATCTGCGCCGATTTCGGAACAAAAGACAAAAAAAGGCAGGCTTTCGCGGCATTTATCTGCAGTTTTGAGGTCAATTCAGCCGTTTTAGTGAATAGGATATAGACACCCGCACAAATTACAAATCCATAACAGAGTGTAACAGTAGGTTACAGTTTGCGCGCTTTTGTTGCAAAGTTCGACATTTTATACTATAATATCAGTTGTTCGTAAGTTTTTACGGAAAGGAAAAACGATATGAAAAAATTATTTCGCCGTCTCGCGGCTCTGATGTGCACCGTGCTGTTTATTTTCGGCGCGGCGGGCTGTGCGGTCAAAAGCGATAAACAGAAAGAGGAGCTGAGTCTCAAGTTCCAGCACACCGCCCAGGACAGGGAGGTCGGCGAGACACAGTCGATGATAACATACGAAAATCACTACGCCTATGGCATTCACTACCCCGCGATAGGCGTTGAGGCGATAGACAGCCGGATAAAAGCGGCGGCGCAGGAGATAGCCGACGGGTTTGTCAAAGAAGTGCCGAACTCGAAGCCCAAGGGCGAACTGCCGACGCTGAGCGCCGACTACAAGAGCTATCTTGTGACGGACAACGGCAAGAACAAATATGTCAGCATCGTGTTCGAGATAAAGACCGACATTCCAGACAAGAGCATCAAGACGGACAGCATAGAGACGCTCGTCTTTGATATCCCCTCCGGCAAGCAGCTGAGCGCGGACGATATTTTTTCTGACGGCTACGAGAAAATCGCCAGCACGCGGGTTGTATCCTATTTCACCGCCAACCGCCTGTTCAACGCGGGCGTAGGCTCGGATAAGTTCAAGCAGAACACCTCAGCCGACAAGAAGAACTTCACAAAATTCTCGATAAGTTCCGACAGCTTAACATTCTATTTTGACTCGGGCGTTCTCTTCGACGAAGACAAAGGCTGCGTTGAAGCTGTATTTCAGCTCAATGATATAAAGCCTATATTCTCGACCGAAGCTGCAAAGGTTCTGCTCGGCGCAGAGGCAGTCACAGAAACCACACAGCAAAGTTCAACCAAGCCCGAGAGCACAACGCAGCACAAAAAGCCGAATCTCCCCGCGGGGGTCAAATATATCGCGTTCACATTCGACGATGGTCCGAGCAAGATCGCGACCAACCGAATCCTCGACACGCTCCAGAAATACAACGGCAAGGCGACCTTCTTCGTCCTCGGCACGCGCGTCGGAAGCTACTCTGCGGAGGTCAAGCGCGCCTACTCGATGGGATGCGAAATAGGCAGCCACTCATGGAGCCACGCAAATCTCAGAAAGATAAGCGCGCAGGAACGCAAGAAGGAGATAAACAAGACGAACGCCATAGTCAAAGAGGTCATCGGCGTTGAGCCGACTCTGTTCAGAGTCCCCTACGGCGACTACAAGGGAATTCAGAAGGACTTCGACCTCCCGCTCATCCAGTGGTGCATTGACACCGAGGACTGGAAATATAAGGACAGGCAGGGGTCGGGCAGAACTCAGGCTCAGCGCCGATGGCGGCATGGGTACATATTATAAGGCAAAGCCCGGGCAGGAATGTGAGCAGGCAAACCTGCTGGACCCGGACGGCATTTTGACCGTGCACCGCGCGTATCTGGAAGCGGGTGCCGATGCTATCAAGACCAACACCTTCGGCCTGCCGCGCATGGCAGCAGCGCAGAACCCCATGTGGGAGGCCATGGCGGACGAAGGCTGGAAACTGGCTGCACAGGCCGCTGCAAAGACCAGCGCTGCCGTGTTTGCCGATCTTGGCCCGGCCCCGGACACCGAGGCACTCCCGGCGGCACAGATCTATACGGCCCTTGCCGAGCGGTTTGCCGCATTGGGTGCAAAGAACTTTTTGTTTGAGACGCTGAGCAGCGATGCCGGTGTGGCCGAAGCGGCAAAAAAAATCAAGGAGACCGTGCCGGATGCCTTTGTGCTGGTGTCCTTTGCAGTGCTGCCGGACGGCTACACCCGCGAGGGCCGTTACTGCGCCGAGTTGGTGCGCCGCGTGGCGCAGAGCGGCGTGGTGGATGCCGTGGGCCTGAACTGCGTATCTGCCCCGGGCGCGATGCGTGCACTGGTACAGCAGCTGGGGGATGCGGGGCTGCCCCTTTCGGTCATGCCCAATGCGGGCTACCCGGTGGTGGCACGGGCGCAGGTGCGCTATCAGGGCAAGCCAGAATATTTTGCCCGGGAGCTGAGCCGCCTTGCCAGTGAGGGCGTGCGCATTCTGGGCGGCTGCTGCGGTACAACGCCGCAGCATATTGCTGCTCTGCGCACCGCACTGGATGCTCTGCCGGAAGCGCTGCCTGCCGCCCCGGCGGCAAAGCCCGCTGCAGCGGCAAAGCCTGCAGTGGAAACGGACGATGCCTTTTTGCGCAAGCTGCGCATCGGACAGCGGGTCATTGCGGTGGAACTGGATTCCCCCAAGGACGCTGACCTGACCGCGTATCTCGAGGGTGCCCGCCGTCTGCAGGCCGCCGGTGCCGACCTGCTGACCATTGCAGACTGCCCCATTGCCCGGGCACGGATGGATTCCTCGCTGGTGGCCTGCCGGGTGCACCGGGAGCTGGGCATGAACGTGCTGCCCCACATGACCTGCAGGGACCGCAACCTGAACGCCACCAAGGCGCTGCTGCTGGGACTGTACGCCGAGGGCGTGCGGGAGGTACTGGCTATTACCGGAGACCCCATCCCCACCGCCGAGCGGGACGAGGTGAAAAATGTGTACCAGTTCAACTCCCGCAAGTTGGCACAGTATATCGTGTCGCTGGCAGGAGAAGGGCGGGAGATGCCCGCACCCATCACGGTTTTTGGTGCGCTGAACCTGAACGCCCGCAATTTTGAGGTGGAGCTGCGCCGCGCCGCAGAAAAGCTGGAAAACGGCATGAGCGGCTTCCTTACCCAGCCGGTGCTGTCGGCACAGGCGGTGGAAAACCTGAAAAAAGCCCGGGAGACGCTGGGCGAGCGGGCAAAAATTCTGGCGGGCATCCTGCCGGTGGTCAGCCAGCGCAACGCCATCTTTATGGAAAACGAGGTCAACGGCATCCATGTGGATGATGCCATCATCCAAAGGTTTGAGGGGCTGGACCGTGCCGCAGGCGAGGAGCTTGGACTGGAAGTCTCGGTGCAGGCTGCCAAGGCGGCTGCGCCCTATGCAGACGGCTTTTACCTGATGACCCCCTTCAACCGGGTGGCGCTGATGGAACGGCTCATTGCCCGCCTGCGCACCGAGGTGACGGGCTGAAAAGATAAAACGGGAGGAACACGCTGTGCCCTGCGAAAAACCATTGCTCAGCATCATTGTGCCGGTGTACAAGGTGGAAAACTATCTGCAAAAATGTATCGATTCCATTCTGGCACAGACCTTTACGGACTTTGAGCTGATCCTTGTGGAGGACGGTTCGCCGGACGGTTGCCCTGCGCTGTGTGATGCCGCTGCCGCGAAAGATGCCCGCATCCGGGTGCTTCACCAGAAAAACGGCGGGCTTTCTGCTGCCCGCAATGCCGGGCTGGATGTGGCAAGGGGCGAGTGGATCGGCTTTGTGGATTCCGACGACTATATTGCACCGGAAATGTACGAAACACTGTACAAGGCCGTGCAAAACACCGGAGCTGACCTTGCTTTGTGTGATTACGCTGCGGTGGACGAGGCAGGCATACCCTGCCTGCCGCCGTACACCGGGCTTGCACAGCGGATCTTTACCGGGCGGGAACTGCTGAAAAAAGCCACGAATACGATGGCGCAGCCTGCGTGGAACAAGCTGTACCGCCGCGCTATCTTTGCGCAGCTGCGCTACCCGGAGGGGAAGCTGAACGAGGATATTTTTGCGCTCCCAGAAATCTGTCTGAACACCCAAAAGGCCGTGGTGGTGCCAAAGGAGCTGTATTATTATGTGCAGCGCGGCAGCAGCATTATGAACGGAAGTAAAACGCTGCGCCATTTTGATGCTGCCGAGGCCGCACAGCGGTATTGGAACTGCCTCGTGGAAAACGAGGTATACGATGCGCTGGCAAATGCGGCAAAGTTTACGATGGGCAGCGTGAGCCGGGTGTACCGGCAGCTGCCCCCGGCGCTGCGCAAGGCACCCCGCAGCCGGGAAATGCTGCGGATGCAGTTTGATGTGGTGGACCGGACGCGGCAGTATTGTACCGTTCCGGCGGGACTCTGGCTGCAAAGCCTGCTGTTGCGGCTATTTCCGCGGGAATATATGTGGCTGCGGAACATCAAAGGCAGGGGAAAATTAAAAATCGCATGAGAACACGTTATTCGATCATCAATATGCTGTTTAACATCGGCGGGCAGTTTTTGACGATGCTGCTGTCCTTCATCAACCGGATGGTGTTCATCCGTTGCCTTTCAGCGGAATATCTGGGGGTCAACGGCCTGTTTACCGATGTGCTCAGCATCCTTAACTTCGCGGAGCTGGGTATCGGCACGGCTATGGTGTTCAGCATGTATGAACCGGCAGCCCGGGATGACGAGCAGAAACTGGCGCGGCTGATGAACCTGTACAAGTGGATGTACCGGGCGGTGGCAGTCTCGGTGTTGCTGTTCGGGTTGTTGCTGCTGCCGTTTCTGCCCTACCTCATCAAGGGCGGCGAGGGCATTGAACATATCACCCTGATCTATATGATGTATGTGCTTTCCTCTGCCTGCTCTTATCTGCTGAACTATAAAAGCTCTATTTATCAGGCCTACCAGAAAAGCTATATCTGCACCGGGTGGACGCTGGTATGCGAGTGCATCCGCACCGTCGTGCAGATCGTGGCTTTACTGCTGACCGGTAACTTTATCCTGTACCTTGCCATCCAGCTTGTGGTGCAGTTCATACCCAACATCATCATCTCCCACATGGCGGATAAGGAATTTCCCTATCTGAAGGAATGCCGGGAGCTGCCGGAAAAGGAGGAACGGAACGGCATCCTGAAAAACATCGGCGCAATGAGTATGCACAAGCTGGCCACCGTCATCGTGCGCAACACGGACAGCCTGCTGATGTCCTCCTTCATCGGTCTGGCAACGGTGGGGCTTTACTCCAATTACCGGTTGGTACTCAACGCGCTGAACAACCTGCTGAACAAGTTTGCCACGGCTTTTTCCGGCAGCGTGGGTAATTTTGCGGCGCTGGAAAACTCTGACCGGCTGTACCAAGTATATAAAGAGATGGACTTTCTCTTTTTTGTGCAGTCTGCCTATCTGACTGGCGGGCTGATGATGCTGTTCAACCCCTTGATCGAACTGCTGTTTGGCAGGGAATACTGTTTCCCGATGACGACCGTGGCGATCATTGTGACAGAGTTCTATATCTCGCGGATGCGGCAGACGAACCTGTTGTTCCGGGAGGTCATGGGTCTGTTCTGGAACGACCGCTATAAGGCTGTGGCGGAGTCCATCATCAATCTGGTGGTCTCTCTGGCGCTGGTGCAGCGGTACGGCGTGGTCGGCATTATCGGGGGTACCATCATCAGCAGCCTGTGCACCTGTGTCTGGGTGGAGCCCTATATCTTTTTGAAGTATGGCGTTCAGGATGCATGGCAGAAGAAACTTCGGGATTATTTTGCAGAGTATCTGAAGCGCACACTCCTTACAGCAGCGGTCTCTGCGGCAGCGGTGCTGTGGGTGCAGCGGTTCCCGGTGGGCAATTTCGGTATTTTTATTCTGGATGGGCTGCTTTACACAGCTGTGTTCGCAGGAGTGATCGTACTGTTCTACCGTGGCAGCGAAGAATATGATACGCTGAGGCAGCGCGGACTGAAGATATTGAAAAGGAGAGCGGAATGAACGCAAAGGAGCAGCCCTTGATCTCGGTGATCGTGCCAGTTTATAAGGTGGAAAAGTATCTGCCTGCATGTCTGGACAGCTTGTTGGCGCAGACGTATCAGAATTTTGAACTGCTCCTTGTGGATGACGGTTCGCCGGATAAATGCTGGGAAATTTTGCAGCAGTATGCGGCACAGGATGCCCGGGTGTGTATTTTCCGCAAGGAAAACGGCGGGGTGTCCTCGGCACGCAATTTTGGGCTGGAGCAGGCAAGGGGCGAGTATATCTGCTTTGTGGATTCCGACGACCTTGTGCTGCCGCAGTATCTGGAATGGCTGTACGATGCTTTGTGCAGCTGCGGTACCCGCATTGCCATGTGCCGCTACCGCAGCATACGGGAAAACGAGACTCTGTGGACGGTGACGGAGTGCCCGGCACCGCAGAAAATCACGACGGAAAACTACTCGTGGATGCAGGAATGGAGCGGCGGGCACTGCTGGCGGATGCTGACCCACCGGGAGGTGCTGCAGGATGTCCGCTTTGACCCGGCGCTGTTCTACGGGGAGGATGCCCTGTTCTTTGTAACGGAATTCCTCAAGGCAGGCAGTCTGGCATTTTTGAACTGCCCGCTGTATGCTTACCTTGAACGTCCAAGCTCTGCCGTGCGGCAGGAGCCGAGCCTGCGCTTTTACACGGCGGCACTGGCATGGGAACAGATCTGGCAGCTGGTAAAGGGGCAGCCGGACCCCTTCCGCAGCACTACGGAACAGCGCTGCGTCATGTCCTGCGCCGAGGTATATTTCCGGCTGGTCAACCAGCCGGAGCGGGATTCCGAGAAGGAAAAAATGCTGCTGAAAACAGCAAAGCTGCACCGTCATGCTGCGTGGGAGATTCCGCCGGGAAATCAAAGCCAGAAGCTGCAGGCGCTGATGGTAAGCTACTGCCCGCATCTGGGCGCAAAGGCATGGAAGCTGGTGCGGTGGGTGAAAGGTTTGAAAAACTGATTGACAAATCCCACAAAAAACGTTATATTCTTTTTATAAATGCGTTGAAAAAGAGTGTGCATCGTCTGGAACCGCACAGAGAGCCGGGGGCAGCTGAAAACCCGGCGGGATACCGGCGGGGCATTGTCACTTTGGAGCAGGAGCGGTGAGCCTTGCCGGTAAGCCGCTTTCGGGTCTGCCCTACGTTACAGGGGCATCAAGGGGCGCGGAGGCTTCCGCGCAATTTGGGTGGTACCGCGGTTATGTATTTACAGCCGTCCCATGGAACGCTCCGTGGGGCGGCTTTTTGCGTCCCACTTCATCAAATTTTTTGGAGGACACTATGAAAGAGCTTGCAAAGCAGTACGATCCCAGTCAGGTGGAAGATCGTATCTACCAGTTCTGGCTGGACGGCGGCTACTTCCACACGAAGGCCGATCCGGACAAGAAACCTTATACCATCGTGATGCCGCCGCCGAACGTTACCGGTCAGCTGCACATGGGTCATGCGGTGGATAACACCATGCAGGATATCCTCATCCGCACCAAGCGGATGCAGGGCTATGCCGCCCTGTGGGTGCCTGGCACGGACCACGCTTCCATCGCTACGGAGGCCAAGGTCGTGGAGGCCATGCGTGCTGAGGGCCTGACCAAGGAAATGGTGGGCCGCGACGGCTTCCTGGAGCGCGCCTGGGCCTGGAAGACCAAGTACGGCAACCGCATCGTCAGCCAGCTCAAGAAGCTGGGCAGCAGCTGCGACTGGGAGCGTGAGCGCTTCACCATGGATGAGGGCTGCTCTGAGGCTGTCAAGGAAGTCTTTGTCCGCCTGTACGACAAGGGCCTCATCTACCGCGGCAACCGCATGGTCAACTGGTGCCCCCACTGCAACACCTCCATTTCCGACGCCGAGGTGGAGTACGAGGAGAAGGACGGCAGCTTCTGGCATCTGCTGTACCCGGTCAAGGAGACCGGCGAGATGCTGGAACTGGCCACCACCCGCCCCGAGACCATGCTGGGCGATACCGCCGTGGCCATCAACGGCGAGGATCCCCGCTACGCCCATCTGCACGGCTGCCATGTGGTGCTGCCCCTGCTGAACAAGGAAATCCCCATCGTCTGCGATGAGCACGCCGATATGACCAAGGGCACCGGTGTCGTGAAGATCACCCCCGCCCACGACCCCAACGACTTTGAGGTCGGTCTGCGCCACGACCTGCCCATCGTGCGCGTGTTCACTTATGACGGCCACATGACCGGCGCTGCCGACAAGGCTGCCGCCGATGCTCTGTTTGCCGCCGGTAAGAACACCGTCAACGAGCCCCATGTGCTGGATTGCGGCAAGTATGCCGGCATGACTACGCTGGAGGCACGCAAGGCCATTCTGGCCGACCTGAAGGAGGGCGGTTTCCTGAAGGAGATCGAGCCCCTGAAGCACGAGGTGGGCACCTGCTACCGCTGCCACTCCACCATCGAGCCCATGATCTCCAAGCAGTGGTTCGTCAAGATGGAGCCGCTGGCAAAGCCCGCCATCGAGAGCGTGGAGAAGGGCGAGATCAAGTTCGTGCCCGAGCGCTTTACCAAGAACTACCTCAACTGGATGAAGGGCACCCGTGACTGGTGCATCAGCCGTCAGCTGTGGTGGGGCCACCAGATCCCGGCCTTCTACTGCGATGACTGCGGCGAGACCGTGGTCGCCAAAGAGATGCCCTGCACTTGCCCCAAGTGCGGCGGCAGCCACTTCACCCAGGACCCCGATACGCTGGATACCTGGTTCTCCTCCGCTCTGTGGCCCTTCAGCACTCTGGGCTGGCCCAATGAGGACAGCGCGGACCTGAAGTACTTCTACCCCACCAACACGCTGGTCACCGGCTATGATATCATCGGCTTCTGGGTCAGCCGCATGATCTTCTCCGGCCTGGCCTACACCGGCAAGGCTCCCTTCGACACCGTCTGCATCCACGGCATCGTCCGCGACA
>OGZG01002985.1_pt1 | contig 10719 bp, 8 predicted proteins | sample 1576781 | NCBI WGS metagenome assembly OGZG01 (sample SAMEA3541502, study PRJEB24748) | human gut metagenome | biome: human gut; feature: human-associated habitat; material: faeces | place: China | collected 2012 | reverse complement strand
ATTACAGGAGAAAGGAAAATCCGACAAGATCATCAAATATCTGAGTTCTTCCGATGACACGGTGGTGGTAGCCGCACTGGAAGCGTTGAGCCGGATCAAGGATGAAGACAGTGTCAACAGCATTGCCCACATGATCGACAATCCGGATACGAAGATCCGTGTCGAAGCAGCAAAAGCGTTAGGAAGCATCGGCACTGAATATGCCAAGACCTATCTACTGCACAGACTGAATGCAGAACAGGATGAGACCGTGAAGACAGCCATCAAGGAAGCACTTCACACCCTGGCAGAGCATCATTAATTTAATTTGCTTTACTCGTAGTTTTTCTACTTATACATTTTCCCTCTTATTGGCGTCCGGGTCATTCCGGGCGCCTTTTTTTACCTTTTTTATTCTGCGAAATTTGGAAAAATCTTGCGACGGGTTCTGCTTGAAGCTACGACGCATATCTATTTATAATAGAACGGTACGTGAAAAAAGTAGTTTTGTAGTCATGGAGGTAGTTTAATGGAAAAATTAAACATTACAACTACAAAGGATAATGAAAAAGTATACAAAATCCTGGGGGATCTGATGAATGCCAACAAGGAATTCCAAATTATGATCACGGTTCCTTCTACGAAAAACGCCAAAGACAGCACAGTAAAAGCGACAGAAAAAAAGGAACAGACCCAGGAAGTCATCCATGACCTGGAAAAGGATGTCACGGATATGATCCATGAGATCGGAGTGCCGGCACATATCAAAGGCTATCAGTACTTAAGGGAGGCAATCATGATGTCGGTGGAGGATCCGGCCATGATCAGTTCCATCACAAAAATCCTCTACCCGACGATTGCCAAGCGTTTCCAGACCACACCCAGCCGCGTGGAGCGTGCCATTCGCCATGCCATTGAGGTTGCCTGGAGCAGAGGGCGCATGGAGACCCTGGATGCCATGTTCGGCTATACCATTGACACCGGCAAGGGCAAGCCCACCAACTCTGAATTCATTGCCCTGATCGCTGACAGGATCCGGCTTTCTTATCGATCCTGACAGACTCTAAAAGATTTGTAAATTGTCTCTGCCCTCTTTTCTACGAATCGTAAACATGGTATAATCAATCTATATTTTGAAATACAAGCCGTAGCATATGTGGAGGGTTTACATGAAAAAAATTCTTTTTGCCGCATCGGAAGGCGTACCTTTTATCAAGACCGGAGGACTTGCGGATGTCGTAGGATCTTTGCCGAAGTATATTGACAAGGAGTATTTTGATGTAAGAGTGTTTATCCCGAAGTATACCTGTATGAAGCAGGAGATGAAGGATAAGCTTAGGTATGTGACACATTTCTACATGGATTTCAACTGGCAGAATGTGTATGTAGGTGTACTGGAGGCAGAGGAAGCCGGGGTGCATTATTATTTCATTGATAATGAGAGCTATTTCGGTGGTTTCAAGCCTTATGGGGATGATCCCAGATATGAGATCGAGAAGTATGCATATTTCTGCAAGGCAGTGCTGTCGGCATTACCGCTTTTGAATTTCCAGCCGGATCTGATCCATTGCCATGATTGGCAGACAGGCCTGATTCCTGTATACCTGAAGGAGCGTTTCCATGGTGGAGATTTCTACCGCAACATGAAGTCCGTTATCACCATACATAACCTGAAGTTCCAGGGAAAATGGGATGTGAAGACGGTACAGAGCATTACCGGACTGCCGGAGTATTATTTTACCTCTGACAAGTTAGAGGCTTATAAGGATGCGAACCTGTTAAAGGGCGGTATTGTGTTTGCGGATGCAGTGACCACCGTAAGTGATACCTATGCGGAGGAGATCAAAACGCCGTTTTACGGTGAGGGTCTGGACGGACTGCTGCGTGCGAGAAGTCATGATCTGCGCGGTATTGTCAACGGCATCGACTATGGAGAGTTCAATCCGGAGACGGACAAAAATATCGTAAAAGCCTATAATGCAGTGAATTTCCGCAAGGAAAAGGTGAAGAATAAGCGTGCCCTGCAGGAAGAGCTGGGACTTCGCGTAGATGATAAGAAGATGATGATCGGTCTGGTATCCCGACTGACAGACCAGAAGGGTCTGGATCTGATCGCTTATGTGATGGATGAACTGTGTCAGGATGATATTCAGTTCGTGGTACTGGGCACCGGTGAGGAACGTTATGAGAATATGTTCCGTCATTTCGACTGGAAGTATGGAGACAAGGTGTCTGCCAACATTTATTATTCGGATGCACTGTCCCATAAAATCTATGCGGCTTGTGATGCTTATCTGATGCCGTCTCTGTTTGAGCCCTGCGGTCTGAGTCAGTTGATCGCGCTGCGTTACGGTACCGTACCCATCGTCAGAGAGACCGGCGGACTGAAGGATACTGTACAGCCCTATAATGAGTATGAGAGCACCGGTACGGGCTTCAGCTTTACGAATTACAATGCACACGAGATGCTGAATACGATCCGCTATGCGGAGCATATTTACTATGACAGGAAGAGAGAGTGGAATAAGATCGTGGATCGTGCCATGGCCACTGACTACTCCTGGAAGGTATCTGCCGGGAAATATCAGGAGATGTATGACTGGCTGATCGGATAAAGAACTGAAATAAGGTAAGATAACATATGGCAGATAAGAACAGTTCCAAGAACAATTTTATCATGCAGGCGGGAATTCTGGCGGCAGCCGGAATCATCAGCAGAATCATAGGGCTCCTTTACAGGGGCCCTTTACAGAGTGTCATCGGAAATCTGGGACTTGGTTATTACCAGTCAGCGTATAACTATTATACGATCATTCTGTTGATTTCCTCTTATAGTATTCCCTCGGCAATTTCCAAAGCTATCGCACAGAAGCTGGGAGAGAAGGAATATCGCAACGCCCACAGATTGTTCCACGGAGCCATGATCTATGTACTGGTGGTTGGCGGTATAGCCAGCCTTTTTCTGTTTTTCGGAGCGGGATTATTCGTGTCCGGAGCAGCAGTCACAGTACTGCGTACCTTTGCACCGACGATCTTCGTCTATGGTATCCTGGGTGTTCTGCGGGGATATTTTCAGGCACATAAGAGCATGGCGCAGACCTCCGTATCACAGATCCTAGAGCAGATCGCCAATGCGGTAGTCAGCGTAGGCGCGGCATATCTTCTGATCCAAATGTTTATGGGAACGATGGAGGTTCCGGCTGATCAGGCAGGGCAGGTGATGAGAGCAACCTACGGTGCAGTGGGAAGTGCACTGGGTACCGGTGTCGGCGTATTAGTGGCGCTGCTTTTTATGGCGGGAGTCTATGCTCTGAATCGTGGAATGATCCTGCGCAGAGTGCAGCGTGACAGGCATGAACATGTGGATTCCTACGGACAGATATTCAAGACGATCACACTGGTGGTGACACCGTTTATTTTGAGTACGGCTGTATATAACTTAAGCAGTACGGTCAACAACAGTATCTACACCAAATGGTATCCGTCCCTTCGCAATCTGGATACGGTATCTATTTATGAAAAATATGGTATTTTTTCCGGACAGTCGCTGACTATGTCCAATATTCCCATAGCTTTTGCATCTGCTATGGCATCGGCTATGATCCCTTCCGTGGCACAGCTGATGGCAGCGAGGGATGTGAAGGGAGCCAGAGAGAAGATCGGTCTGGCGGTGAAGACGACCATGGTGATCTCGATTCCCTGCGCTGTGGGACTTTTTGTACTGGCGAAGCCGGTGATCAGTCTGCTGTTCACAAATAAGACGGCAGAGGAACTGAATCTGGCGGCAGCTCTTTTAATGACATTGTCACTGTCGGTTATTTTTTATGCACTGTCGACTCTGAACAGTTCGATTTTGCAGGGACTTGGCAAAGTAAATACACCTATTATCAACGCCGGAATCTCTCTGGTGGTGCAGACGGTGGCAGCAGTGCTGCTTCTGATGTTCACAAGACTGGATCTGTACAGCATTGCCATCGCTAATACGCTGTATTCCGGTATGATGTGTGTGCTGAACCAGTGGGCGGTAAGAAGAGCGGTAGGCTACCGGCAGGAGATCGTAAAGACTTTCGTCATTCCGGCGTTCGCCTCCGCATTTATGGGAGCAGCAGCCTGGGCCATTTATGAAGGCCTGTATATGGTGACAAAGTCCATGCGGATTTCTGTCATTCCTGCGATCGTGATCGCTGCGGTAGTCTATTTTGTCATGCTGATATTGATGCGGGGCATCACGGAGCAGGAGCTTCGCAGCTTCCCGAAGGGATATCTGTTAGTGAAGGTAGCGAAGAAGTGCCACTTATTGAGATAAAGAGAAGCGATGACAGCTACGATGCTCTAGGTGAAGAAACAGTGAAGAGAATAAGTACAGAAAGGAGTCTGCCTCATGACAATGTTATTGTCGGAGGCAGATTTTTGCGTACATGGGGCGTAGATATAAGGAGCATGCTGATTAAGCCCCGGGGAGATCGAGAGAGCGGGGCGCAGAGAACTAAAGAAGCTGATTAAGCCCCGGGGAGATCGAGAGAGCGGGGCGCAGAGAGGAAAAGAAACTAAATAAGCCCCGGGGAGATCGAGAGAGCGGGGCGCAGAGAGGAAAAGAAGCTGATTAAGCCCCCGGGGCATGAAACCACGGGGGTACAAAGTCAAGGTATATCATGGAATAGAAGTGAAAAACTTTCAAATGTATCAATTATCTCTGGCAGAACGGATCCCCACCATTCTTGAATAATGTGATCATTTCTTGACCGACACTGATAGTGGAGGGCAGATCCGGGACATCCTCTCTGGAGAACCAGACAGCCTCGCCAAGCTCCGATTCCTGCAAAGTAATAGAAGGATCCCCCTCCAGCTTCGCGAAGAAGCCGATCATGGCGGAATCACTGAAGGACCAGGGCTGGGATTTGTAATAGACCAGATCGCTGACCTTTAAACCGACTTCTTCCATGATTTCCCGGCGGGCAGCACCTTTGAAGGTCTCACCGACTTCCACGAAGCCGGCCACCAGTGCCCAGTGACGATAGGAACCGCCGGCGTAACGGGTCAGCAGGATCTTGTCCCGCTCGGTATCCACGATGGCAATAATGACGGCTGGAGAGATCTTGGGATATTCAATCTGACCGCACTCCGGACAGATGCAGGCCCGTTCCGTAGTGCTAGGAACTGTGGGATGCCCGCAGCGGCCACAGAATTTCCGGTCCAGACGGAAACGATTGATCTGGGTGGCAGTGATTCCGGCAAATGCCAGATATTCCGGCTCAAAATTACGGAACATACCGGAAGCGTAGAGGTCTTCTTCCGGGAGCATGAGAGCACCGGCGTCCTCCGTCGTCTTGCGGAAGAATGCTCGGTCATCAATGGAAAAGAGATATTCACAGTCCAGAAAAAAACGTTCTATAGGCTGACGGATTCCCAAGAGTCCATGGACTTCTTCAAAAGTAGGAAGATATACTTGAGGGTGCTCAGAGATGCCGGCACCGGCGGAAGTATCCGTTACATCACTGTTTTCTGTATGGGAGGGCAGATAGACCTTTTCTCCGTCAAATAACAGCAGATAATCGGAAGGCTTTGGCTCCTGATTTCGGAATTCAGGATAGTATTTATGTGGTTCAATTTTATGGATCATCATAGGCATTTCTCCTTTTATGGCTATTTTTCAGAAAGTGTTCATAAGAATATAGTAGTCCACCGTGGGAGAACTGTCAAACGTAACAGTTCAGCCGCGCCGTTCACGGGAGTCGCGTTAACACGCTTTTATGTCACTTCGTGACTACCTTTGCTCATAGATTGGCGCTTAGCTCCTGCACATATTTGCCCGCAAAATCATGCAAGCATGATTTCTGCGCCCAGATATGTTCAGAACTGAACTGTTGTGGAAATTATTTGAGATTCCGGGATATTTGTGTTAAAATATTTTGTGACTGTTCTGAGGTGTTCATTTCTCGAATGCCCCTGTGAACAGTTACGGAATTTATCAGAAAATACAGCATGAGAGTACAAAAGTGAGTATCTCATGTGGAAACGAGGGATAGTATGTTACAGATGATCTTGCCGGAGGGAAGCAGTTCTCTCCTTGCTTTTTTTGGAATCCTTTTTGCTTTTGGAGCGACGGTACTGGCAACGGCGAAATTAAGTCCGTATCTGCCCAAGGATGCAGGAAGAGAATTTGCCCATGACGGAAAATTGTCTGCGGGGAAACCCAGAGGTGCCGGAATTATTTTTGTCATGGCATTTGTGGCATCCGTTCTGCTGTTTTCCCCTTTAAGCGCAGAGCTGGTGATCTATCTGCTGCTGATCGTGGTATGCATGATGACGGGATTTCTGGACGATGCTTCCAAGACTCCATGGGGTGAGTACAAAAAAGGTTTCTTAGATTTGTGCGTGGCGGCACTGGTAGCCATCACGTTCCTGAAATATAATTCCAACGTGGTGGAGCTGGCACTGTTTCATGTAAAGTTCACCCTGCCGCCTGTGGTATTCGCCATTCTCACGGTGATCCTGGTATGGACCTCCGTGAACGTGACCAACTGCTCCGATGGTGTGGACGGACTCTCCGGAACCCTCTCGATCATTACGATCATGTCCATCTATATCGTGGACCGTATGAAGGACGTCAATGAGACCTATTCTTTCCTGATCCTGCTGTTTGCCGTATGCATTCTGGGTTATCTGTGGTACAATGCCACACCCAGTAAGCTGATGATGGGGGATGCGGGTTCCCGGGCTATGGGATTGTTCATCAGCATCGCTATTTTGAAGAGCGGCTGCCCGTTCCTGTTCATCCCACTGGCACTGGTGCTGATCCTGGATGGAGGACTGGGACTTCTTAAGGTGTCTCTGCTTCGTTTCCTGAAGATCCATATTTTGAAAAATACGAGAACACCGCTGCATGACCATGTGCGTAAGGTGTGGGACTGGTCCAATACACAGACCGTATTCCGTTTTGCCATTATTCAGATCATTCTGTCTCTGGCGGTAATCTACGCAATGCAGTTGTAGAATGCTGGGCACACCGGGACAGCATAGAGACTGCGACCGGTCATCCTCTGCAAGAAAAGAAGGTTGGCTGCCGGAAGGAAAAAGGTCGGTCGCCGAAGAAAAAGAAGGACGGCTGTTGGTAGAAAATCAGCATGTGCCGAGCCGGGAGAAAAACTTTCAATAAATGATATAAGTAATTGAACAGATAGGAATGGAGAAATTATGTACGATGAATTAACACCCAGTGATATCAGGAAAATGGAAGATGAGATCGAGTATCGTAAGCTGGTGGTGCGTCCCAAGGCACTGGAGGACGTGAAGGAAGCCAGAGCCCACGGAGATCTCAGTGAGAATTTTGAATATTATGCAGCGAAAAAATACAAGAATCAGAACGAGAGCCGGATCCGTTATCTGGAGAGAATGATCAAGACCGCAAAGGTGATCTCCGAGAACTCCGCCGTGGATGAGGTGGGCATCAACAACACTGTTACCGTGGAATTCATCGACGACGGCACGGAAGAGGATTACAAGATCGTGACCACCGTTCGCGGAAACTCACTGGAGGGTCTGATCAGCAACGAATCTCCGCTGGGCAAGGCACTGCTTGGCAAAAAAGTGGGTGATGTGGTCCATGTGCAGGTCAATGCCAATGTGGGCTATGACGTAGAGATCAAGGCACTGAAAAACACTGAGGATGACGGGGACAAGATCCGCAGCTTCTAATGCTTTGCGGACCCCACAAGCTATAGAAAGAAAGGGTAACTATTCAGAGCCTCATAACAATTACAGAATATTCTTGCGGATCCCGGTATTCAATGAATATTTTGCGATAGTTACAGGGCTTGGAACAGATACAAAAAAAGGAATTATAAGAATGAAAAAATATCTGCTGTTTGATCTGGACGGTACACTGACAGATCCCAAAATTGGAATTACGACCTGCGTGCAGTATGCGCTGCACTCTTTCGGTATTGAGGAACCTGATCTGGACAAGCTGGAGCCTTTTATCGGACCGCCCTTACGGGACAGCTTTATGGAATTCTACGGTTTTACCGCTGAGCAGGCGGAGGAGGCCGTGGCAAAATACAGAGAGCGTTTTCAGAATACGGGTATTTTTGAAAATGAAGTTTATGCCGGTATTCCGGAGATGCTGAAGAACCTGCAATCCAAGGGCTATTTTCTGGCACTGGCTTCCAGCAAACCCCAGATCTATGTAGAACGCATACTGGAGCATTTTGATCTGAAAAAATATTTTGCCGTGGTGGTAGGCAGTGAGCTGGACGGCACCAGAGAGACGAAGGATCAGGTGGTGCAGGAGACCCTGCATCAGCTGTTCAAGGAGAATCCCATAGAGCCGGATCAGGTCTACATGATCGGTGATAGAAAGTTCGATGTGGAAGGAGCCAGAGCGTTGGGCGTGGAGAGCGTGGGCGTGACTTATGGCTACGGAAGCAAGGAAGAGTTAAAGGAAGCAAAAGCGGACTACATCGTACAATCCGTGGAAGAACTGGAAAAATTTCTGCTTCGCGGCAGCGAGGAACTGGTGAACAGCAATCCCGACAATAAAAAGAAAAATCCCATGTACCAGAGAATCTGGACCATGGTGTATTCGTTCCTGATGTTTATCCTGGTGCGCAATGCGGTGCAGTATGCGCTGCTGGCACTGTTGTATCAGCTGGCACAGTCTGGTGCTTCCGGTGGACTGGTAGATCTGCTGATCCTGCGGGATGAGACCGGCGCCTATAACGGCTATTCCGGAGATGTCTCCAGTATCATAGCGGCACTGGGCTTCATCGGCGGAGCACTGGCGGTATGGTCCACGGCAAAGCTTCTGATCACGAAGAACAAAGAGGATATGCATTTAAGCCATCTGAAAAAAGAAGGTAAGGCAAAATATGCCCTGCTGGTGGCAACTACCATCGGTGCCGTTATCGGTTTCAACCTCCTGTTTGAACTTCTGGGTGTGACCAATAAATCCGAAGCCTATACCGAAGTTGCAGCCCAGCAATATTCCGCACACTTTATCGTAGGAATCCTTGTATTCGGCTTCATCTCCCCCATAGCAGAGGAGCTTCTGTTCCGCGGAGTTATCTACGGATATCTCCGCAGATTCATGGATATCAAACTCGCCATAGCCCTGTCTGCTCTGATCTTTGGCGTTTACCACATGAATTACGTCCAGGGCGTGTACGGCTTCCTCATCGGCTGCCTGATGGCATATGCTTACGAATACTTTGGAGAGTTCAAAATGGCGGTCTTTGTCCATGTGGCATCCAATGTCCTCGCCTACTGCCTCTCCTATACCGCCATCGCCGTCACCGGCTTCGTCAGCTGGCCCGTATGCGTGATTTTCCTGACAGTGGCAGCAGTATCCCTCGGGATGCTCCATAAACAGAAAAATATATTTTAGGCAATAAAAAAGTACATTTGTCACCATCCAAATACTTGATAAGATATACAAAGATGGACAACGTAACCCAGCAGCCGAAAACAGGGTAAGGATAAGCAGGCCGTAAGCAGACGTCGGCACTTAGTGACCGTACTTTGGTCACTTACGTGCCGCTACGCTCTGCGACAGAGTGCGAACGTGCCGCGTTCCTTGCCCTGTTCTCGACTGCGGAGATATTATATCTTAATAGGAGCAACATATGAAATTCAGCATTATCGTAGTATGCCTGAACCCCGGCACCAAACTGAATCAGACCCTTGACAGTATCCTGGCCCAGACCTGTCCAGACTTCGAAGTCATCGTCAAGGACGGTGGCAGCCGTGACGGATCCATAGAGTCCATGCGCACTGACGGGCGGATCCATCTCTACCAGGAACCGGATCACAGCATCTACGAGGCTATGAACCAGGCGGTCTCTCATGTGACCGGAGATTACATTCTGTTCTTAAACTGCGGTGACCTCTTCTATGACAAGGAAGTTCTGGCACACACCGCACAATTCATGGAACAGCACCCTATGAAACTGCAAGGCATCTATTACGGAGATACCTACAGCGCGAAAACGGACACGAAGATATCATCCCCGCCCCGAATCACCGGCTTTGTCTGCTACCGCAACATTCCCTGCCATCAGTCCTGCTTCTATGCCGCAGACCTGTGCCGACAGAAGCCCTACGAACCAAAATACAAGATCCGCGCAGATTATGAACATTTTCTGTGGTGCTATTACCGGGCGAAGGCTCCCATGCAGTATCTGGGGCTTACCGTATCTTCCTACGAAGGCGGCGGCTACTCCGAGACAAAGGAGAACCTGAAACGCAGTGCCGCAGAGCATAAGGAGATCACGACAAAATACATGAAACCCGTAGAACTGTTCCGTTACCGCGCTGTGATGGCACTGACCCTGGCACCTCTCCGGACCGCAATGGCAGAAAGCAGACATTTCTCTGCAATCTATCAGGGACTGGCAAGCAAAGTGTATGGTCGAAGACAGGAAAAATAGGGAAAATCCCCAAAGAGTTGTGCTAAAAGCATGGCTTAAAAAAGAAAATTGACACAATTCACAGACAACAGCCGTGCGAATAACTGAATTGACAAATTATCTGACAATTCAAGGAAAAATCTATATTTACAAATGAGAAAAATAGGTGTATAGTACAGAAAAGGTCGCAATGAGGCGCTCGAAAGAGTCTCATTGCGACCTTTTTTAGTTGCAGGAAAGTGCTGAAAGCACGGTCTTGCAAATGAGGTTATGAATAGTAACCTTCTACCAATGTCACTTTACCGGTATTTTGGCTTTTAACAGGAAGAGTGACTGT
>OGZG01002979.1_pt1 | contig 10741 bp, 11 predicted proteins | sample 1576781 | NCBI WGS metagenome assembly OGZG01 (sample SAMEA3541502, study PRJEB24748) | human gut metagenome | biome: human gut; feature: human-associated habitat; material: faeces | place: China | collected 2012 | reverse complement strand
GGAAGATCCACCGCCAGGAGCAGCGTGGACCTTGGTCGAAGGCCGATCCTGCGATGCCACAAAAGAAAAATGGAATGAGAGAAAGAAAAGGAAGGATTTCAAGATACGGAAGAAGGATGTTGGCAGTTCTGCTCAGCGCAGGGATGCTGCTGACAGAGACTCTTCCGGTATTCGGAACAGAAAATACGGAGGAAACGGCACGCCCACATCAGCTTTATTGCACAGTACTTGGAGACAGTATTGCGAAAGGTTACACTTGCGATAAATCCTGGATGGAGAATTATGGAAGTCTGGCAGCAAAGGAAATAGCATATAGCGAAGGGTGCAGATATATTTATCACAATTATGCAAGAACAGGTCTTGATACAGCAGGATTGAACGAAAAGTATTTGTCAAAGCAGGATGTGCAGACGAATCTTGCAAAAGCAGATGTTATTTTTATAACAATTGGTTCGAATGACCTGCTCAACGAATGTAAGCGTGTGGTTCAGGAAATCCTGAAGACAGATACAAAATTTAAAAGTGCGGATGAGGCACTTGCATCTTTGAAAGAGTCTGTAAAGAAGAATCCGCTGCTTGTGCTGAGTGCGATCAACGCGTTGAACAACTGGGATTATAATTCCTTTGAAAAAGAATGGATTCAGATGATGAAGACAGTAAATTCATTGAAAAAGGACGATGCAAAAGTGATCGTGACTACAATTTATAATCCGGCAGGAAATATGAAGCTTCCGTCTACGCTGAATAAAATTGTAGAAGACATTATTGAAAATATGAACGCGATCATTGAAAAACGTGCGGGAAAATACGATTATGAAGTTGCGGATGTGTATCAGTCATCTGTGACATCACATCTGCAGAAAGATGGAGTACATCCGGATTCACAGGGGCAGCAGATCATTGCAGATCTGGTTTGTAAGGAATACGAAAAGTAAAAAAGGCATTCTTTGTGTTGGTTCTTATATGGAACAATGCAGAGAATGCTTTGTTGTATATTAGGAAAGGACTTTCCTAATATACAACAAACGCTCCGCTCAGGATGCGCACTGCGGCGTACAAGGTAGGTGTCGCAAGCGACCGCCGCAGGCGCAAGAATGTGCCGAGGCACATTCTTTGTTCTTTTTACAAGAAATAGAACTGTCACATTTATAACACAAAACATTCACAGAACTCTGATACTTTTGAAAAGTCAAAAATCTCGGTTTGTCTGCATAGATATAGACTGGAAGAAATATAGGGAGGTAAGACTTTGATAGAAGTAAAGAATCTTGTGAAGAAGTATGGAAATCATACAGCAGTAGATCATTTGAACTTCACAATAGAGGAAGGGCATGTCTACGGCTTTCTTGGACCGAATGGGGCGGGAAAATCAACAACGATGAATATTATGACAGGATATCTCGGTGCTACCGAAGGAGAAGTACTGATTAATGGACATGATATTCTGAAAGAACCTGAGGAGGCGAAAAAGCAGATTGGTTATCTGCCGGAATTGCCACCGTTATATATGGAGATGACAGTCCGTGAATATCTGGAATTTGTAGCGGAGTTGAAAGGAATCGCTAAGAATAAAAGAGAAGAGTCTATCAATGAAGTAGAGAAGATGGTGAAGATCTGGGAAGTGGAAAACCGTCTGATCAGGAATCTGTCGAAAGGATACCGTCAGAGAGTCGGACTGGCACAGGCAGTGCTTGGATTTCCGGAGATTATTATTCTTGATGAACCAAGTGTCGGACTTGATCCAAAACAGATCATAGAGATCCGTGAACTGATCCGTCAGCTTGCGAAGAAACATACGGTGATCCTGAGTTCTCATATTCTGGCGGAAGTCCGTGAAGTCTGCGATTATATTTTGATTATTTCCAAAGGAAAACTGGTCGCAAGTGACACACCGGAGAACCTGGAACGGAATCTCGAGACGAAAGCAAGCCCGGACGAAGTTCGAAGAATTCTTGAGACAGTAGATGGAATTCGAAGTATTTCTACAAAGTATCTGGAAAATGGAATCACATGGGCTCAGATTCAGGAGAAGAAAAATACAGATATACGTGAGAAAGTATTTCAGGCATTTGCACAGAATCATCAGCCACTGCTGAAACTGAATCCGCTGCAGGTAAGTCTTGAAGATGTCTTTATGGAACTGACGCAGAGTGACAGGGCAGCAGAAGAATATGCAGAAAAGGCGAAGAAGAAGGAAACGGAGGACATGAAAGATGCTGGCGATTTATAAAAGAGAAGTACGCTCCTATTTTCAGTCTATGGTGGGATGCGTGTTTGTTGCATTTCTTATTGCATTTACAGGAATCTACTTTATGGCATATAACCTGACAGCCGGATATCCATACTTTTCCTATACGCTTTCAGGTACACTGATCGTATTTATCGTAGGGATTCCGCTGATCACGATGCGCAGTTTTTCAGAAGAGCGTAAAAATAAGACAGATCAGCTGCTTCTGACAGCTCCGGTCAGTCTGTGGAAGGTTGTGCTTGGAAAATATCTTGCAATGGTAACGGTAATTGGAATTCCGAATGTGATCTTCTGTGCGTTCCCATTAATCATTAAGGCACAGGGAACTGCATATCTGAAAGTAGATTACATATCCATCGGGGTATTCTTCCTGTTGGGCTGTGTATATGCGGCAATCGGCATGTTCCTGTCTGCTCTGACGGAAAGTCAGATGATCGCATTTATCAGTACATTTGGTATTCTGCTTATCTTGTATCTTTGGAATGGAATTCTTTCCATGCTTCCAAGCAGTGCAGTCAGCGGATTGGTCGGTGTGATTATTATTCTGACTCTGATTGTTGTTTATATTTATCAGATGACAGGAAATATAGTGATTGCCGGTGTGATCGAAGCAGTTGGTGTGATCGCCGGTGTGGTTGTGTACTTTGTGAAATCAAGTCTTTATGAAAACCTGCTGACAAAGATGCTTGGAAGACTGGCACTTGCAGATGTATTTACGGATATCACTTCGAACAGTATTGTAGATATAACAGGAATCGCGCTGTATCTTTCACTGATCGTAGTCTTTGTGTTCCTGACAGTACAGGCAATCCAGAAGAGACGTTGGAATTAGGAGGGCATGAAAGTGGATAGAAGAAAGAAAACAACAGGAAAGATCAAAGGGATGTTCCACACCTCCGGTACAAAGCACGGATCTTACAGTGTGGGGCTGACAGTACTTGTAATCGCGATTGTTATTGTGTTCAATCTGGTGATCGGACAGATTCCGGAAGCTTATCGCAATCTGGATATGAGCAGTACAAAGATTTATGAAATTTCAGATACAACAAAGGATCTGCTGAGCGGATTGAATGATAAAGTCGATATGAAAGTTCTTGCGGTAAAGAAAGACACGGATGACAGGATTAAGACATTTATCAGTAAATATGCAGCACTTTCAGACAAGATCAATGTTGAATGGATCGATCCGGTTCTGCATCCGTCAGCATTGACAGAGTATAATGCATCCGAAAATACAATTGTTGTATCTTGTGAAGCAACAGGAAAGACAACAACTATTTCTTTTGACAAGATTCTTGTTATGGATATGTCTTCCTATTATTATTCAGGAAATGCATCTTATTCAGAATTTGACGGAGATGGCCAGCTGACAAGTGCGGTGAATTATGTGACAAGTGATGTGCAGAAGACAATCTATAAAGTAAGCGGACATGGAGAGGCGGAACTGTCCTCTACAGTTACAGATTTGATGAGTAAAAATAATTACACTCTGACGGAGCTGAACCTTCTGATGGCAGGTTCCATTCCGGATGATTGTGATCTTCTGCTTATGAATGCACCGACAAATGACCTTTCAGAAAACGAAGTGACACTTCTGACAAATTATCTGGCAGCAGGCGGAAAAGTGATGTGTCTGCTTGGGGATACCTCTCTGACGGATTTCCCAAATCTGGCAAGCGTGCTGAAGGTGTATGGAATTGAAGGTGCAGATGGTTATATTGCGGATCCGACAAGATGTTATCAGAACCAGCCATATTATATCTTCCCACAGCTGAAGGTATCCGGTGATCTTGCGAACGGAATCAGTTCTCAGATGGTGCTTTTGACGAATGCACATGGAATGACATTGACAGATCCGACACGAGATACGATAACAACAAGTGCATTTATGGAGACATCGGAAAATGGATATGCAGTAACAGAGTCCGAACAGAAACAGGGAACGTATGAACTTGGAATTGTCGCAACAGAGACAATTTCTTCGGGAGATGATTCTGAGGAAAGCAGTACAACAGAAGCCCGTCTGACTGTGATCTCCGCAGGAAGCCTGATCGACCAGAATATTACAGATGCATTTTCACAACTTGAGAATGCACAGATCTTTATGAATGCAGTAAGTGCAAACTTTGATGGAGTGCAGAATCTTTCTATTGAGGCAAAGAGTCTTGGAACAGAGTATAATACGATACAGCATGCCGGTCTGTTCAGCCTTCTTGTAATCTTTGGAATCCCGGCAGTGATTCTGATTGCCGGATTCAGCGTATGGTTCAGAAGAAGAAAAGCTTAAGGAGGAAGAAATCAGAATGAAGAAAAAGAAAGGACCATTGATTTTAATCTGTGTTCTGGTGTTGCTCCTGATCCTCTATTTTGTCTTAAGCACATGGAATAAGAAGCAGGATTCCAAGGAAGAAGAAACGGTGAAAGTAACAGACCTGAAGACCTCAAAGATTACCGGAGTGAAATATGACTTAGGAACAGGTGAAATGAATTTTGAGAAAGATGAAGATACCTGGTACTATACTGCAGATAAAGATTTTCCATTGCGTCAGAGTTATCCGAAGACAGTAGCTGATGCCATGGGACAGTTGAATGCGGATCGAGAACTTGAGGATGCGGATGCACTGGAAGAATATGGATTAGATCACCCGACTTATACGGTTACACTGACAGATGAAGATGGAACTGTGACAACGATCAAGGTTGGGAATGCGACCGGAAATGATTACTATGCGACAGTGGACGATACGGAAAAGGTTTATACAATTCCGGCGACTTCATTGGATGATATCCAGACAGAACTGGATCAGATCGCTCAGCTGGATACTTATCCAAGTATCGGAAGTGGAAACCTGAAAAAAGAAGTGATCACACAGAATGGTGAGACGATAACCTATGATTCCGAAAATGAGGATCAGGCAGAAGATGTTGCGGCAGTAGCCGGAGGACTTGGTGCAGCAACGCTGTCAGAGGTAGCGGATTATTCTGTAGATGATGCGGATCTTACAGGGTATGGTCTGGATGAGACTTCCAAAATCACAGTAGAAGTTACTTATACAAGCGATGATGAAGATCAGACAATGACGCTTTACATCGGAGGAGAAAATGGAAGTGGGGACAGATATGTCAGGATTAATGATTCCAGGATTGTGTACCTGATCTCAGATGAAATCTGTAATAATATATTGAATCAATAAAGACTGGTAACTGTTCGGAGAAAACGAAGAAAATTCGCTGTATTTCCTCTGGACGGTTACCACATTTTATATTTATTTAATTGACTTTTGAATGAAAACAGCGCAGAATATAGCACATATCATTTTAGTAGGAAACTCAACGGAAGAGTACACGATAAGTTACAGATATCGTGAAAATAATGTGTGTAGACAGAGTTATTGAGAAAGAAGGATTTTGTATGAAAGAAAAATTTTTACGTTTTATGCAGGGAAGGTATGGCGTGGATCAGTTTTCTAAAGCGCTGCTCATTGCAGGATTGGTAGTAGTGCTCCTGTCTTCTTTTTTTACAGGGAAAGGAGTGGGGACGCTATTTTATTTCCTTGGATGGGTATTGATCATTTATTGTTATTTCCGGGTCTTTTCCAGAAATATATCGAAACGGTATGCAGAAAATCAGAAGTATCTTGCGAAGACTTATAAACTCAGAACCTATATTCAGCAGCAGAAGAACAGTTTGGCACAGAGAAAGGTATATCATATCTATAAGTGCCCGGGATGCAAGCAGAAGATCCGTATTCCGAAAGGAAAGGGAAAGATAGAGATTCGCTGTCCGAAGTGCGGAACAACATTTATTAAAAAGAGTTGATGCATTTACCAGAGACGCAACATCTGCTATGATATGCAGGTGGTATTTATAGAATGAGGATGAGAGAAAGAACGAGGGAATAAGAAGGATGTCAGATCCATACAGTATATTAGGTGTAGACAGGAATGCTACGGATGAAGATGTGAAGAAAGCTTATCGAAAGCTGAGCCGACAGTATCATCCAGATGCGAATATCAATAATCCGAAGAAAGATGAGGCTGAGGCGAAGTTTAAGGAAGTGCAGCAGGCTTATCAGCAGATTATGGATGAACGCGAAAAAGAATATAATTCCGGGTATGGTTCAAGTGATGGCTCAGGTTATGGTAGTTACGGTCCGTTTGGAGGATTCGGCGGTTTTGGTTCTTATGGATATGGTTCAGCAGGAAGTACGGGCGGAACTTCCGGGATGAGTGAGGAAGATGCACATCTGAATGCGGCAGCTAATTATATACGAAGCGGACATTATAAAGAAGCTCTTAACGTACTCGCCGGAATCAGCCAGCATAGTGCAAGATGGTATTTCTACAGCGCATCGGCGAATTCCGGATTAGGAAATAACGTGACTGCATTGGAAGATGCGAGAGAAGCAGTTCGTCTGGAACCACAGAATATGCAGTATCAGATGTTGCTTCAACAGCTGGAAGGTGGCGGAAACTGGTATCAGACAAGGCAGACAATGTACGGATATCCGGGAACCTACAATAGTAGCTGGTGTGTGAAACTATGTATTGCCAATCTGATGTGCAATATTTGCTGTAACAGTGGCGGACTGTGCCTGGGAGGCGGTCCGGGCGGCGGAACATTTATGTAAGATGAATAGAAGAGGAGAATCGAGAATGTTAACACAGTTTTCGAGAACAGAACTGCTTTTAGGTAAGGAAGCAATGAACAAGCTGGAAGGCGCCCGCGTTGCCGTGTTTGGTATTGGTGGTGTCGGTGGATATGTATGTGAAGCGCTTGTGAGAAGCGGAGTCGGAAAGCTTGATCTGATTGATAATGATAAAGTATGCATGAGTAATCTGAATCGCCAGATTATTGCGACGAGAAATACAGTTGGCAAATACAAAACAGAAGTAATGAAGAGTCGTATCCTTGAGATTAATCCCGAGACGGAGGTGAATATCCATAATTGTTTCTTTCTGCCGGAAAATGCGGAAGAATTTCCTTTTGAAGAATATGACTATGTAGTAGATGCAGTTGATACGGTAACAGCTAAGATTGCGCTTGTAATGAAATGTAAAGAAATGGATGTGCCGATCATTAGCAGTATGGGTGCAGGAAATAAGCTGGATGCGAGCGCCTTTCGCGTAACAGATATTTATAAGACAAAGGTGTGTCCGCTTGCGAAAGTGATGCGATGTGAATTGAAGAAACGCGGCGTAAAGAAGCTGAAAGTAGTATATTCGGAAGAGGAGCCGATCCGTCCAATGGAAGATACTTCGGATAATTGTAGCACAGAGACGGTTTGTCAGGACGCTGTAGAATATAAAGCTGCAAAACGCAGATCCACTCCGGGCAGCGTGGCATTTGTACCGTCAGTGGCAGGTCTGATCATTGCAGGTGAAGTAATTAAGGACCTTGCGAGATAAGAAAGAACGACAGGGGAAGAGAGATGAGTAAATCAAAGAAAGAATTAAGTTTTGCCGAAGAAGTAGAACAGAGTCTGCGTAAAAAATTCAGAAAGAATATATGGTGCAAATTTACAAAGGCAATCATGAACCTTATCCATATATTCCTTTACTTTTTCATCATCTTTCGCTTCTGCAGCTTCTTGACGTTTTTTATTGTAAAGTTTCATTAGATCTGTGCTCGCTTTTCCGTGCTGCTTGCAAAGTTCCAAGCTTTCTTCATAATATTGGATTGCCAGATCTGTTTCTTCTGCTTGTGTATACAGGGATCCGATTTCGTTTAATAATGAAACTCTCTCATCCCCTGTTTTACTTTCTAATTCTGTTACTTTTTCTGAAGCTTTCGCGATCAATTCCTCTTTATTTACAACAGGAACTGCCTGCTCTTGCTTCTTTTCTTTCTTCTTTTTACCAAAGAAAAACATTGATCATCCCTCCTGTATAACTTTCTATAATGATCTTTTGCTTTCTAATCTTAGAAGATTCCTGCGATAGATTTAATGATCATGAAGAAGAATCCTGTTACTACAGTATCTACGTCTGTACATGTCATGTTCTGGAATCCAATCTGTCCAAGCATTGGGGAAAGTAAAGCTGGTAAGATCATGATGAAGATACCATGTGCAATACATCCAATAATCGTTCCGCGACGTCCACCAACCTGGTTAGCAAAGATACCAGCTGTACCACCTGCGAAGAAGTTACTCATAACTCCAGGTAAGATCATTGGTAATCCAAGCATTGGTGTTAAGAACATACCGATGATAGATCCGATTGTTGTAAAGATGAATCCTAAGATTACTGCGTTTGGTGCATATGGGAATAATACTGGGCAGTCTAAGGCTGGTTTTGAATTTGGAACCAGTTTCATAGAGATTCCCTGGAAAGCTGGTACTAATTCAGCTAACAGTAAACGAACACCTGCCATTAATACGTATAAACCTGTTACAAACTGTAATGCCTGTAAGAACATGAATACGATGTAGTTTGTAGCTCCTGCATATTCAGCACATGCTTTAGGTCCTGCAAAGATTGCTACGATCAAGTAAAATGGCACCATAACTACCATTACTGATAAATATGTATCCTGTAAGAATTCCAGACTCTTAGGTAATGCAACATCTTCTGTTGATTTAGATTTATCACCTGTTAATTTAGCAATTAATGCTGTGAACATATATCCAAATGTACAGAAATGTCCTAATGCGATATCATCACTACCGGTGATCTGCCGCATAACTGGCTGTGCGAATGCTGGCATTAATGTTGCGAATGCACCACCAACGATTGATCCTACGATGATCAATGGAAGTCCTCTTAATCCACAGAAGTAAGCAAATACTACGCAAAGTGTAGATTCCCATAATAAAGCCTGTCCTGTTAAGAAGACGTACTTAAATGGTGTAATACGAGCTAAAATAATATTAACAATAAAGATACCTGCTAATGTGATAGCGATCTCTGATCCAAGTCCAAGGTCTGTCATTGCCTGACCGTTAATACCTTCGATAGATGCTACAAGACCCTTAAGTCCAAAGACCTTATTAAACAGATCACCAAAAATAGCTAATGATCCCTGGATAACGCTTGAACCTGCGGATAATACTAAGAATCCTAAGATAGTTTTCATTGTTCCTGATACAACAGTACCAATTGGTTTTTTCTGTAACACTAAACCAAGCAGTGCGATCAGTCCTACGACAACAGATGCCTGTGTCAGGATGTTCTTAATGATAAAATTTAAAACCTGCATTTTTTCTCCTCACTCTCTATTTTGCTAGTTTTATAAAACTCCAAGATCTTTTAAAACCGGTGTCAGTTTTTCTTTGATCTCATTTTTATCGACCAATCGATCGAGAAAAATTGTTGGACAGTCCAGTGTATAACGCTCAAACTGTTTCTCAAAGTTCTTTCCTGAAAGAATGATGTCAGCCTTTGCTCCCCCTACACTAGAGATGTCTGTATGGTCAAGTTTTGCCTCCACACCCAGTTCCTTTAATACGGCGTCTACACTCATCTGACATGCAAAACTGCTTCCCAGTCCTGCTCCGCATACTGTTAAAATCTGTAACATAGTTTCGTCTCCTTTCTTTTTTAAAACTATTTCTCTTTGATCACTTCAAGTAACTCTTCATAAGTCGTTGCTTTAGCTATATCATCAATGAGTCCGCGCTCTACAAACTCAACGATCATCTTAAGAATATCCATGTGGCTTTCACTGTCTACTGCTGAAAAACAGATCATAACTTTTACTTCACTGTCATCTCCATCAAATTTTACTGGCTGATCCAGTGTGATCAGACTACAACCGATCCCAATAGCTCCCTGTTCTGGTCTTGTGTGCGGCATTGCGATTCCATCTGCAATGACAATATAAGGCCCTAATTCTTTGACAGAAGCAATGATACCATCAACATAAGATTGTTTTGCACATCCTTGTTCTACAAGCATCCCTGCCCCAATTCTAACCGCTTCTTCCCAATCAGAAGCTTTTACCTTCAATTTAACGTTGTCTTTATTTAATACTAGTGATTCCATGATATTTCCTTCCTATTCATTTCTTTCCAAATGACGAATAAAATCATCATAATCTTTATCTTTGATTAATTTTGTAACCCCTTGATCACCAATCAGATATTGATATAATCGTTTAAATACAACTTCCCACATATTGTATTGTGACTTTGGTACATTGAGTAAAAGTACAACCTGCACTTTTTCATTTTCCCAGAGGATTGGTTTCTTTAAGATCATAACGGATACGACTGCCTCTTCAGAGTCATTTGACATTGCATGCGGTATTGCTACCATATTGCCCAGTTCTGTCGTCGACATTTCTTCTCTTTTAAATACGGATTTACTTCCTTCTTTACTGATCAATCCTCGTATCTGCATCTCTCTTGTCATATGTTCAAGAATTTCTTCTTTATTCTTAAATTCCACATCATAGAAAAATAATTCTTTTCGGAAAATCTTTCGATAATCAATTTCACCTTTTTGATCTTCTTTTAAAATATTTCCTATGAACTGAATATCTGTTTCATC
>OGZG01002978.1_pt1 | contig 10742 bp, 9 predicted proteins | sample 1576781 | NCBI WGS metagenome assembly OGZG01 (sample SAMEA3541502, study PRJEB24748) | human gut metagenome | biome: human gut; feature: human-associated habitat; material: faeces | place: China | collected 2012 | reverse complement strand
CCTACAGGGGGACGGAAGGTAAGGTTGGCGATAGTGGCTGGGTGCGCGGGCGGCATGTATGCCGCCCCTACGGGTGGGCCGCTTTTTGAATGGTTTCTGTGAGGGGCAGGTTGGGTTGCAGTCGTATTTCACAGTGCCTCCAGCAGTTGTTCGCGCATCCATTTCAGGATGCGGCGCTCGCGGCGGGATATTTGGACCTGCGTTGTGCCTAGAACGCGGGCCGTTTCGCTTTGGGTCCGGCCTGCAAAAAAGCGCAGCCGGATAAGCTGGCGGTCTCCATCGCTGAGCCTGTCCATCACCTCCGCAAGGCCGATCCGGTCGGAAAGTGCCTCCTCCGGGGAGTCGATAGGTACATCGAATTCCTTCAGGCCATCCTCATCATCTGTCGGCGTCAGGCTCAGGGCCGGCAGCGCCGCCCGGATGGCGAGGGCTATCTGCTCCGGGGTCGTGCCCAGTGTTTCTGCCAGTTCTGTAACGCCCGGCTCCTGCCCGGTACGCTTCAGACAGCGCTCCCGCTCCTGATTGATTTTCAGTGACAGCTCCTTGAGTGAGCGGCTTACCTTGACTGTGCCGCCGTCCCGGAACAACTTTTTGATCTCGCCCAGAATAACCGGTACGGCGTAGGTTGAAAAGCAGACGCCGCGGCCGGTGTCAAAGCCATCGCAGGCCTTGACCAGCCCCAGACAGCCCGCAGCGTACAGTTCCTCATATTCGATCCCCCGCCCCTTGAACCTTCCGGCACAGGCGTGTACGAGTCCCAGATTCTTTTCGATAAATTCTTCACGCGGCAGCTGTCGGATATCGGCAGGCATGGCTGTCCCCTCCTTTTATATATGTAGAGGGTCAGGTGCGGGCCTGCAGGCGCTTTGTAAGGGTCACACGGGTTCCGCGCCCCGGTGCAGACGAAACCCGGACCTTATCCATAAAGCTCTGCATAACAGCAAAGCCGAGGCCGGCTCGTTCCTCGGCATCACCTGTCGTGAACATCGGTTCCATCGCCTTGGCGACATCCGGAATGCCGACACCACGGTCCGATACCGTAATACGAACGACTCCACCCTCATAGATGGCCGCCGTCACTGTCACAGGGCCGATATGATCCGGATAGGCATGCACGATACAGTTGGTCACAGCCTCCGACACTGCGGTTTTTATATCCGCCAGCTGGGGCACAGTCGGGTCCAGCTGGACCAGAAACGCCGCCAGCGCGGCGCGGGCAAAGCCCTCATTGACAGAGCGCCCCGCGAAGGTAAGCTTGACCTGATTGAGCATCTTCATCGTCTTTTCCTCCGTTCAGGCGTAGGTTATGTGAGCAAGATCGAGCATTCGCTGCACCGCCCGGGGCGGATTCTGGACGGTCAGCCGTCCGCCCAGCGCACCGATATGCCGGCCGCGCCCCAGAATAAGCCCCACACCGGAGGAGTCCATAAAGGTGACGCCCGAGAAATCCAGCGTCAGCAATTCCGGAAGGCGGTCATCTATCTGCGCATCGATCTCCCGCCGCAGCGATTGGGCGGCGTGGTGGTCGATCTCGCCGCTGAGGTAGGCGGCAAGGGTGCCGCTGCCCGGGATGAAGGTTACTTTGGCCATGGAAGGTTGTCCCCTTTTGTAATAGAGTTGCAGCAGGTTGGTGGTTGCGGGCCGGGATGGATAAAATTCCCCCTACAGCATAAAGAAAAGCCTGTACCGTTATGATACAGGCTTCAGGGTGCATATTTTGTTGGAATTGTGCGGGCGGTTGTTATTTTTCTGCTTCCTTGAGGAGAAGTGGGCGGGCCTCCGCCGCAAGATAAAGCGAGCCGCAGACCACAACACCGGCCAGATTGTTCTCATCGGCATAGTCGATGGCCTTGCGCAGGGCGTCCGGCACATTGTCGGCAGCCTCGGCATCCATGTGGAAGCGCGCTTCCTTCTGCAAGTCCTCGGCGCTCAGTGCGCGGGGACAGTTGGGGGTGACGGTGTAGACCTTGGCAAAGCAGGGCGCCAGATCGGAGAGCATCTCCTTGTAATCCTTGTCGGCCAGTACGCCAAGCACGCCAACGAGGTTTTCCTCAAAATCGGCGCGGGTCAGGGTCGCAGCCAGCATTTTGGCGCCGTCCGGGTTGTGGCAGCCGTCCAGCAGCAGAAGCGGATGGCGGCGCAGCACCTCGATGCGGGCGGGCATCCGCGCAGCGGCAAGGCCCTGCAGAATGGCATCGTCCGAGATCTCGTAGCCGAACTCGCGCCAAAGCGCCAGCGCGATCTCGACAGCCATGGCGGCGTGGTTAGCCTGATGGGTGCCGGGCAGTCCCAGCGCCGCACGATAGCCGCCGTAGTCGATGCGGTTTTCCAGCCGCTTGCCGCGCAGCAGCGTCAAATCGTCCTTATCGGGCGTGATGATGCTCGTGTGCGCCTCGGCAGCGGCGGTCAGGATCGGCCCCATAGCCTCCGCAGGCTGGTCGGGATAGTTGACGACGACGCTGCCTTCTTTTATAATACCGGCCTTCTCGGCGGCGATCTTGTCAAGGGTATCTCCCAGAACTTCCATGTGGTCATAGCCGATCTTTGTAATGGCAGCCACAAGCTTGTGCGGCACGATGTTCGTGGCATCGCAGCGGCCGCCAAGACCGGTTTCCAGCACCACAAGGTCGCACTTTTCGCGTGCGAACCAAAGCAGTGCCAGCGCCGTGACGGCCTCGAACTCGACAGGCTTTTCGCCGCCCTCAGCCTCGATGGCATCCGCTGCGTCCATGACCTTCTGGGTCAGGCTGGCCAGCGTGCGGGGCGGGATCATCTCGCCGTCGATCTGGAACCGCTCACGGAAGTCCACCACATAGGGGCTGATGGTCAGGCCGGTCTTATAGCCTGCCGCCGTCAGGATCGCAGAGGTCATCGCCGCAAGGCTGCCCTTGCCGTTTGTGCCCGCAATATGGATGCACTGCAGCTCCTTTTCCGGGTTGCCCAGGTGGTCCATCAGATTTTGCATGCGGGCAAGGCCGGGTTTCCCCTGCCCCATACGCGGCAGGGCGTGCAGGGCCTCGATTGCCTGTTGGGTCGTCATTCTTCGTCCTCCTCATCGTATTCGTCATCATCGGGTTCCGGGCGGTTCAGCTGCGCCTCGTGGGCGCGGTGGGCAGCACGGCGCGCCAGCCGCTCATGTTCACGGCGGCGCAGCTCCGCGCTCTCGGCGCGCAGTGCGCGGTTCTCCTGCTTGACGCGGATGAATGCGGTAACACCGCGCACGATCAGCAGGATGATGAGTGCAAACAGCAGTCCCGCCACGACGCCGGACATATCGATCCAGACATCCACCACCGACGAGGTGCGGTTGGGGCTGTGCAGCTGGATGGTCTCATCCATCAGCGCCGTTGTCATGCCGCCCAGCAGCGGCCAGCTCATGTGGCGCACAAAATGCTTTGTGTATACGCGGATGCAGAGCATCAGCAGAAAGCCCTCCAGCGCAAACTCCGAAAAGTGCGCGAGCTTACGGATCAGATGCTCCGACAATGGGCCGAGATGCACCTTAGCCAGCGCACTGTTGACCAGCTGCATGACGGCTTGGCTGCGTGCGGACGACTGGGCACCGTTTTCCAGTGAGTTGCGAAAGATAAACATAATGCAGGCGATCAGCGCCGCCGTAAATACCACGCGGAACAAGATCAGCCACGGACTGGTTCTTTCTTTTTCCATAATACTCCTTTATAGATACTCCTCTATAAACCTGTATTATAGCACGCAGCCCGCATAAGAGCAAGCGCCCTGCTGCAGTTTCCCTCATACTATAGGCCCGGCCTTGTAAGTTGTCAAGGTACGGTTTTTGTGGTATTCTAATGAAAAAAATGTATTTTGCGGGGGGGAATGGCCATGAACATCCAGATCTTCGGCACAAACAAAAGCTTTGACACCAAAAAGGCGCAGCGCTGGTTCAAGGAGCGCGGCATCAAATTCCAGATGATCGACATGAAGGAAAAAGGCATGAGCCGCGGCGAATTCGACAATGTCTGCCGCGCCGTTGGCGGGTGGGCGCAGCTTGTCGATGAGAGCGCAAAGGACAAGGACACGCTGGCACTGCTGCAATGGCTGGACGAAAGCCAGCAGGCGGACAAGCTGTTTGAGAACCAGCAGCTCATCCGCCAGCCCATTGTGCGCAACGGCAGGCTGGCCACCGTGGGGTACTGCCCCGATGTATGGGAAAAGTGGGCGTAAGCGCATTTATTATCCGGCGATGCCCTTGACAAATTCCCCGCACTGCGGTACATTATAAGATACAAATGCAGTGCGAAAGAGTGTGCCCGAATCGTACTTTTGCAGCAAGCCGGGGGTTGATGCAAGCCCGGCAGAGCGCGGCGGGCGCTGTCACTTTCAAGCAGATGCGGTGAGAGGGGCGTTTCCCCTGCCAGCCGCATCCGGGTTTGCCGCCGTTATCCGGGCAGGCGGGCTGTTCGGCCTGCCGCAAAGCGGCCTTTTTACAAGGCAACTTGGGTGGTACCGCGACTTGAATTGATTCAAGCCGTCCCATGATAACTCATGGGGCGGCTTTTCTTTTTGCGCAAAGCGCCCCGCACATGTATCAGGAGGTTTTATCACATGCCGAAAGAACTCGCCAAACAGTACGCCCCGCAGGGCACCGAGGACCGCATCTACCAGAACTGGTGCGACAAGGGGTATTTCCATACTCAGGTCGACCGCAGCAAAAAGCCGTTTACCATCGTAATGCCGCCGCCGAACGTCACCGGCCAGCTGCACATGGGCCACGCTATGGACGAAACCTGGCAGGATATCCTGACCCGCTATAAGCGGATGCAGGGCTACGCCGCCTTGTGGGTGCCCGGCACCGACCATGCCTCCATTGCAACCGAGGCCAAGGTCGTGGCCAAGATGCGCGAGGAGGGCCTGACCAAGGAGATGGTCGGCCGTGACGGCTTTTTGGAGCGCGCGTGGGACTGGAAGAACACCTACGGCAACCGCATCGTCAGCCAGCTGAAAAAGCTGGGCTGCTCCTGCGACTGGCAGCGCGAGCGCTTCACGATGGACGAGGGCTGCTCCGATGCCGTCAAGGAGGTGTTCGTCCGCCTGTACAACGAGGGGCTGATCTACCGCGGAAACCGTATGGTCAACTGGTGCCCCCACTGCAACACCTCCATCTCGGACGCAGAGGTCGAGTATGAGAGCAAGGACGGCAGCTTCTGGCACCTGCTCTACCCGGTCAAGGAGACCGGCGAGATGCTGGAGCTGGCCACCACCCGCCCCGAGACGATGCTGGGCGATACCGCCGTTGCCATCAATGCGGAGGATCCGCGCTACAAGCACCTGCACGGCTGCCATGTCGTGCTGCCCCTGCTGGGCCGTGAGATTCCCATCGTCTGCGATGAGCACGCCGACATGGAGAAGGGCACCGGCGTTGTGAAGATCACCCCCGCCCACGACCCCAACGACTTCGAGGTCGGCAAGCGCCACGATCTGCCGATGATCCGCGTGCTGACCTATGACGGCCACATGACCGGCGCCGCCGACAAGGCTGCCGTCGATGCCGAGAAGGCCGCCGGCCGCGCAGCCGCCGATGAGCCGGATGTTCTGGACTGCGGCAAATACGCCGGCATGACCGCGCTGGAGGCCCGCAAGGCCATTCTGGCCGATCTGGAGGCATGCGGTGCGCTGAAGGAGACCGAGCCCCTGACCCATGAGGTCGGCACCTGCTACCGCTGCCACTCCGTCATTGAGCCGATGGTCTCCAAGCAGTGGTTCGTCAAGATGGAGCCGCTGGCCAAGCCCGCCATCGAGAGCGTTGAGAAGGGCGAGATCAAGTTCGTGCCCGACCGCTTCACCAAGAACTACATCAACTGGATGAAGGGCGGCCGTGACTGGTGCATCAGCCGCCAGCTGTGGTGGGGCCACCAGATCCCCGCGTGGTACTGCGATGACTGCGGCGAGACCGTAGTTTCCAAGGATGCTCCCTGCAGCTGCCCCAAGTGCGGCAGCACCAAGCTGACTCAGGACCCCGACACGCTGGACACCTGGTTCAGCAGTGCGCTGTGGCCCTTCTCCACGCTGGGCTGGCCCAACGAGAACGCCGAGGATTACAAGTATTTCTATCCCACCAATACGCTGGTCACCGGCTATGACATCATCGGCTTCTGGGTGTCCCGCATGATCTTCTCCGGCCTCGCCTACACCGGCAAGGCACCGTTTGACACGGTGCTGATCCACGGCATCGTCCGCGACAGTCAGGGCCGCAAGATGTCCAAATCTCTTGGCAACGGCATCGACCCGCTGGAGGTCATTGAGCAGTACGGCGCGGACGCTTTGCGCATGATGCTGATCATCGGCTCCACCGCAGGCAACGATATGCGCTACAGCGACGAAAAGGTACTTGCCTGCCGCAACTTCGCCAACAAGCTGTGGAATGCCTCCCGCTTTGTGCAGATGAACCTGCCCGAGGACTTTGAGCCGGGTCTGCCCGAGGAAAGCCTGCTTGACATGAGCGACAAGTGGATTTTGTCCGAGCTGGCCAAGGTCGCCGCCGAGGCCACCGCCAACCTCGACAAGTACGAGCTGGGTCTGGCCGCCGAAAAGGTCGAGAACTTCATCTGGGAGGTCTACTGCGACTGGTATATCGAGATCTGCAAGACCCGCCTAAACGGCGAGGACGCAGCCGCCGCCGATGCCGCCCGCAAGGTGCTGGTCTATGTGCTGGACAAGGCGCTCAAGCTGCTGCACCCCTTCATGCCGTTCATCACCGAGGAGCTCTATCAGGCCCTGCCCGGCAGCGGCGAGACCATCATGACCGAGAAGTGGCCCGGTGATGAGAACATGAAGATCTGGGCCGAGGATTGCGCTGACTTTGAAAAGCTGATGGACTACATCAAGGCTGTCCGCGCCATGCGCGCCGAGATGAATGTTCACCCGGCCAAAAAGACGAGCATGATCATCGAGACCGCCAGCCCGGCCGCCTTTGAGAAGGGCGGCGCCTATCTGGCCCGCTTCGCCTTTGCGACCGATGTGACTATCACCGGCAAGTACACCGGCAGCACCGAGGGCATGGTCAATGTGGCCACCCCCGATGCCAAGGGCTTTATCCCGATGATGGAGCTGATCGACCGTGAGAAGGAGCTGGCCCGCCTGAACAAGGAGATGGCGAAGGCCGAGAAGGAGCTGACCATGTTCGAGAATCAGCTCAAGAACCCGAAGTTTGTTGAGAAAGCCCCCGCCAAGCTGGTGGAGGAGACCCGCGCCAAGCTGACCGCCGCCCAAGATAAGCTGGCCAAGCTCAAGGAGAGCATCGCGGCGCTGGGGTAAGTCTAAAGACTTCCCCCGTGGAGGAAGCTGTCACCGCAGGTGACTGACGAGGGCAGAGTTTCCGCCGCAGCTCGTTCACGGGCAACACTGGCACACTCGGCCCTCATCCGGCCCTTCGGGCCACCTTCCCCCGTAGGGGAAGGCTTTTCAGCCACAAACAAAAAATAACCCCGCCCCGTCAGGAATTGCATCCTGACGGGGCGGGGTTTTCTCGTTACAGCACAAAAATTGCAGGGAAAAAGTTCAAAGCAAATTACTTGCGGCGCTTGCCCTTGCCGCCCTTGCGGGTGTTGGCCTTGGCAGCAGCAGTCTTGACGGCCTCAACAGCCTTCTCAGCGGCAGGCTTCACAGTCTCGACCGTCTTTTCGACAACAGGCTCAGCAGCCTTGACAGCCTTCTCGACAACAGGCTTCGCGGCCTCAACGGTCTTTTCGACAGCAGGCTTCACAGCCTCGACCGTCTTTTCAACAACAGGCTCAGCAGCCTTGACAGCCTTCTCGACAACGGGCTTCGCGGCCTCAACGGTCTTTTCGACAGCGGGCTTGGCAGCCTTGACAGCCTTCTCGGCGGCGGGCTTTGCGGCCTTGACGACCTCGGTAGCAGCCTTCTCGGCAGCGGCCTTGGCCTTGACAGTGGTGGCCTTGACACTGGTCTTGGGCTTGCGGGTCACCTCATCAATGGTCCAGAACTGGTTATCGCCGTTGACATCGGCCCAGATCTGCAGCACAGTGCCGTTCTCGGTAGCCATGCCGGGGTCCAGCAGTTTGCCGGCCAGGTTGGACTTGATCTTGACGCGGCCGTCGTTGGTAGGCTCCACGACCCACAGCTGGCTGGAGGCCTGTGCGCCCTCCCACTGGTGGACGCGGGTGCCGTCGCTGACGCCGCCCATATCCAGATCCATCATCTTGCCGGTGAAACGGTTCTGGATGCGGTAGACGCCATCGCCCGCTGCGACAAACCCCCACTGCTGCCACTCAAAGTTGGCATTGTCCATCAGCTGGATCTTTGCGCCGTTGTCAATGTTATAATCAGCAACCTCAACAACCTTGCCGTTGGCGGCGCTGATGGTGTAGAACTTACCCTCGGTAAGTACAGTCTGTGCGATCTTCTTTCTGGGTGCCATAATGCAATACCCTCCTGTTTATCATAAAAAGTAAACTACCTTCAGGGCGGCCGTTTTTTCCCTCAGGCCGCAGCGTAAGACACTGCATTTTGCGTGTCTACGCATCCTATTATAACCACTTTTTTCCTGTCCGTCAACTTTTTCGCGCTGTTGCGGCATTTTGCACAAAAACTGCCGGAGCAGCACAAGCTATCCCAGCAGTTTTGATTGATTTCAGGCTGATTTGCGACCTTTTTCGACCGCTGCAGTATCAGCTGTTCTCGGCAAAATTGCCGGTGTACAGCCGGTAATAACGCCCCTTCTGGGCGATCAGCTCGTCATGGGTACCGCGCTCGATGATGCGGCCCTGCTCCAAAACCATGATGCAGTCGGAGTTGCGCACCGTGGACAGGCGGTGGGCAATGACAAAGGTGGTGCGGCCGTACATCAGGCCGTCCATGCCGTCCTGCACAAGCTTCTCGGTGCGGGTGTCGATGGAGGAGGTTGCCTCATCGAGGATCAGCACCGGCGGGTCGGCAACAGCGGCGCGGGCGATGGCCAGCAGCTGGCGCTGGCCCTGACTCAGGTTCGTGCCGTCACCGGTCAGCATCGTGTTGTAGCCCTCGGGCAGATGCTTGATGAAGGTATCGGCGTTCGCCAGTCTGGCAGCGGCCATGCACTCCTCATCGGTGGCGGTCAGGCGGCCGTAGCGGATATTCTCCATAACCGTGCCGGTGAACAGGTGGGTATCCTGCAGCACGATGCCCAGCGAAGAGCGCAGCGCGTCCTTCTCAATGGCCTTGATGTCCAGACCGTCATAGTAGATCTGGCCCTTCTGGATATCGTAGAAGCGGTTGATCAGGTTGGTGATGGTCGTCTTGCCGGCGCCGGTGGAGCCGACAAAGGCGATCTTCTGGCCCGGGCGGCCGTAAAGGTTGATGTCGTGCAGAACGATCTTCTTCTCATCGTAGCCGAAATCAACATTCTTAAAGACAATGTCACCCTTCAGCTCGGTGTAGCTGGGCTTTCCGTCAGCACCCACATGTTTCCACGCCCAGGTGCCGGTGGACTCGTCCGCCTCGGTGACGGAATCGTCCGCCAGATATTTCGCGTGGACCAGCGTCACATCGCCCTCGTTGACCTCGGGCTTCTCGTCCAGCAGGGCAAAGATACGCGCACCGCCGGCCAATGCCATGACGACCGAGTTCAGCTGCATGGAGATCTGGCTGATGGGCTGGTTGAACTGGCGGTTCAGCACAAGGAAGCTGGCCAGCCCGCCCAGAGACAGATTGCCGCCGAAGCCGCTGATAACCAGCGCGCCACCGATGATAGCGCAGAAGACATAGCTCAGGTTGCCCAGCTGGCCGTTGACCGGCATCGCCACCAGAGAGTAGGCGTTGGCCTTGTCGGCGCTTTGGAACAACTCATCATTGAGCTTGTCGAACTCGTCGATGGCGATCTGCTCATGGCAGAACACCTTGACGACCTTCTGGCCGTTCATCATCTCCTCAATGTAGCCGTTGACCTTGCCCAGCTCCTGCTGCTGCCTGAGGAAGTATTTGCCGGAGTTTCCGGTCAGATACTTCGTGACCAGCAGCATAACGCCGACCATTGCCAGCGCCAGCAGCGTCAGAGGGATACTGAGGTAAATCATCGATGCCAGCACGCCGACCAGCGTGACGATCGTGTTGACCAGCTGGGGCAGGCTCTGGCTGATCATCTGGCGCAGGGTGTCGATGTCGTTGGTGTAGATCGACATGATGTCGCCGTGGGCGTGGGTATCAAAATATTTGATGGGCAGCGTCTGCATGTGGGTGAACATCTCGTCACGCAGATTCTTCAGCGTGCCCTGTGTGATGCGGGCCATCAAACGGTTCTGCACAAAGATAGCAGCAATACCGATACAGTAGAACGAAGCCACACGCAGGATGGCGGCGGCCAGACCGCTGAAATCCGTGCCGCCCGAACGCAGCAACGGCAGAATGTAACCGTCAATCAGCGTCTGGGAAAACATGACGCCCTGCAGCTGGGCAAACACTGCCAGCAGAATGCAGCAGAGCACGATGATGACCTGTACCTTGTACTGGTTCATGACATACCCAAGGATACGCTTGAACACCTTGCCGGGGTTTTCGACCTTGGGGCGGGGGCCGTTATTGCGCCCGCCGGGGCCGACCTTTACGACTTTAGGCTGCTGTGCCATTATGCCTCCCCTCCCTTCTCATCAAAGTCGCCGGAACCTTTGGTCTGGCTGTTGTAGACATCCTGGTAGATGGCATTTGTTTTCAGCAGGTTGGCCGGGGTGTCAAAGCCGCTGACCCTGCCGTTGTCGAGCACGAGGACCTTGTCCGCATTCTCGACAGAG
>OGZG01002977.1_pt1 | contig 10743 bp, 7 predicted proteins | sample 1576781 | NCBI WGS metagenome assembly OGZG01 (sample SAMEA3541502, study PRJEB24748) | human gut metagenome | biome: human gut; feature: human-associated habitat; material: faeces | place: China | collected 2012 | reverse complement strand
GGCGAATTCGTCTTTGTCGTCGGCGCGTCCGGCGCCGGAAAAAGCACCTTCCTCAAGCTCATGATGCGTGAGGAAGTGCCCTCGCATGGAAAAGTTATAATCAAAAATCAAGATCTGAGCACCCTTACCCGCAGCGAAATACCCTATTTTCGCCGCGGGTTGGGCATAGTATTCCAGGATTTTCGCCTGATCCCCAAGATGACCGTGTTCGACAACGTGGCGTTCGCCATGCGCGTCACCGGCTCTAAGGAGAACAAGATTCAAAAGCGCGTTCCGTTCGTGCTCGACATAGTCGGGCTGACGGACAAGATGAATTGCTATCCCACCGAGCTCTCCGGCGGCGAACAGCAGCGTGTGGCTCTCGCCCGCGCCCTTGCGAATAACGCCGATCTTATCATAGCGGACGAGCCGACGGGCAATGTTGACCCGCATATGAGCCTCGAGATAGTCGATCTGCTCATGCGCCTCAACCAGGAGGGCACGACTGTCATCATGGTTACCCATGAGCACAATCTCGTCCGTATGTATGACAAGCGCGTTATCCTGCTCGAAAACGGAACCGTTGCGGCGGACGGCAGAATGAAAAATTCTGCTCACCGCGAGCGCACGCTTGCAAAATCAAGCAGTCTCAACCGACCGGCGGACGGCTTCGCAACGAAGTATCTCGACGACGAGGAAGAAGCTCCGGAGGAGAAATCTGCCGCAAAGGAGCCCGAAAAACTCCCGGAAAAGGCGGAAGAGATAGCTGCCGAGACCGCTGCGGACGATGTCTACAGGCAGGCTCTCGAAAGCATAAGAAAAGAACGCCAAAAAGAGACAACGGAATACGGCGGCGCAGACGATACAACGTATTCTTCCGTCTTGGCGGATTATTCGATTTACCTCGAAGACGACGGAGAGGGGGACGAGAGCGATGAAAAATAACGGAAGCCTCGGCTACCTCACCCGCGAGGGAATGAGAAATCTCTATGTAAATCGACTGATGAGTGTAGCGTCGGTCTCCGTGCTGTTCAGCTGCATGGTGATGATTGGCGTTGCGTTCATGATAATGGTCAATATAAATATGTTCATCGGTAATGTCGAGGATCAGAACGTGATAATGGTCTTTGTCGATGACAGCGCGACGAAAGCGGAGGAGGACGAGCTCGGCGCGAGCCTCAGAGGGCTTTCAAATGTCCGCGAATGCACTTTCGTCGGCAAGGACAGCGGCTTTGCCCAGCTCAAGGACGAGATGGGGGACAGCTCCGTGCTCTTCGACGGGCTCGACGAAAACCCGCTTCCCGATGCATATGAAGTTTCGCTCAAGGATACGGATAAGTTTGACGACACGGTCAAGCGCATTTCCGAACTCCCGCATGTTCTCCACATCCGCGAGAACAGGCAGCTTGCAAAGCAGCTCGCGGGGCTGAGAAATACAGTCAGCTATGTGAGTGCGGGCATGATAGCGCTGCTGCTCATAGTCTCGCTTTTCATCGTCTCAAACACGATAAGAATAACGATGGACAGCCGCAGGCTCGAAATAAATATCATGAAGAGCGTTGGTGCGACAAGGTGGTTTATCCGATGGCCGTTCATGATCGAGGGCATGATGCTTGGACTTATCTCCGGTGTGCTCGCCCTGCTTGCCGTCTGGGGCATATATGAAATTGCGGGCAGGTCGCTCGTCAAGACTCTCTCCGGCATCGGAATGTCGGGGATCGCTCCGTTCGGCAAATATGCTCTGATACTGCTCGCTGCGTTTATCGTGCTCGGCGTTCTCTCCGGCGCGCTTGGCAGTGCGGTGTCGATAACAAAATATCTTAAAGAAAAGGAGTTCGCGATAGTCGATGAAGAATAAGCGTAACACATGGCTCAGAAGAGCGGCGGCGTTTGTTCTTTGCGCGGCGCTCGTGCTGATGACCGGAATTTTCCCGACAAGGGTTCAGGCGAAGAGCCTCGAGGATCTCAAGCAGGAGTATAACGAGCTCGAAAAAGAGATTGAGGCAAACAAGAAAAAGCTTGAAAGCATAAAAAATCAGCAGACCTCGAATGCGGAGAAGATGAGTCTGCTCTCTTCTCAGGCTGAGGCGATAAGCAGCCAGCTCGATGTCATAAACTCACAGCTCTCCGTTTTAAATGCGGACATTGCAGACTATGACAGAGAGATAGCGGCGCTCGATAAAAAAATTGACGAGGCTCAGTCGAAGATAGACAAGCTCGACGAGCAGATAGACGCCACGCAGGAGAAGATATCAGAACGCCTGCGCGCCACATATATGGCGGGCTCGTCCTCATGGATTGAAATCCTGCTCGAGTCGGACAGCATCTCATCGCTCTTGCTTCGCATCCAGCTGCTCGCGAGCGTCACGGAGAACGACAACAAGCTCATCTCCCAGCTCGAAAAGCAGACCGAGGAGCTCAACGCCGCCAAGGCGGAGCTCGACGAGGACAAAAAAGCTCTCGAAGAGAAGCGCTCGTCTCTGGTCGAGAAGAAATCCGAACTCGACACTAAAAATAAAGAACTCGCTTCAAAGCAGAACGCATATAACGCGAACTACCGTCAGATATCGGCTCTCATGACCTCGCTCGACAAGAGCAGCGCCGAATATCAGCGGGAGATTCAGCGGCAGTACAGAAAGCGTGAGGCATTTGAGCGCCAGATAGACAAAATCATCAGCGGCGGCTCCCAGAGCGGCGACGATGACGATGGATTTTATAACGACGGCGAGATGATGTGGCCGGTTCCATATAAGAACTCTTACATCTCCGCGGGCTACGGCTACTATGACCCCGAGGGTGACGGAACCTACACCATGCACCCGGCTATCGATATAGTCGTGCGCGAAAACGGCGTCAATGTCTCCTACGGCAAGAAGATAGTTGCGGCGCAGAGCGGCAAGGTGCTCGTCAGGGGCTATTCCGATGTCGGCGGCAACTATATCACCATCGACCACGGCGACGGATACAGAACATATTACGGCCACTGCTCGCAGATAATTGCTTCGGCGGGTCAGCGCGTTGAAAAAGGCGAGGTTATCGCCTATATGGGCGCCACAGGATATGTTACCGGACCGCATGTCCATTTCCAGGTCATGCATGTCAAGAACGGTGCCGTCACAAGGCTCAATCCTCTCGATTTTGTCACGCCTCCGAATTGATCTCAGGCAGGAAGGAACGTGAAAGCAAATGAACAAGAAAATTTCGCTCGGACTTGCGATTGCGCTCATTATTCTGAGTGCGACCGCGACCTTCGCAATAACGATGTCGGTCTCACAGCGTATGTACAACAAGCTGATAACCGACCTTCCCAAGCGCGCGCAGATGTATGATGCGGTCGAGGAGGTCGACAAGATCGTTCGCTCGAAGTACTACGGCGATATAGACGAGGCTCTGCTCGACTCGAACCTCGAAAACGGCTATATCAACGGACTCGGCGACAAGTACAGCCGCTATATGAACGCGGACGCCTACAAGCTCTATTCCTCGAAGCTTGAGGGACGCAGCGCGGGCATCGGCGTTGAGGTCGAGACTGACCCCGAGAGCGGTTATCTGCTCATAACGGAAGTCTATCCCAACTCCCCGGCGCAGACCGAGGGGCTTCAGAAGGGCGATAAGATAGTTGCCATAGGCGGCGACACAGTCACTGCCGAAAACAGCAGTGAAATGGCGGGCAGACTCAGCGGTATAAAGCTGACCTCAGTCAGCCTCACCTACAGGCGCGACGATGTCGACAAATCCGTCAACGTCGTCCTCGGTTACACAAACCAGACCGTCAGCTATGAGCTTATCGGCACGGTCGGATATATAAAGATATCCGCGTTCTACAAGAATACATTGAACCAGCTTGAAAAGGCAGTCGACCAGCTCAAGAAAGAGGGCGCGAAGAGCCTCGTTTTCGATGTGCGCTCGACCTATGACGGAACTATTGAATACACCTGCCGCGTTATAGATTATCTTGTCCCGACGGCGACCGAGGGCAACAAGGCGCTCGCGACGCTCGTTGACAAAAACGGCAACAACGTCAAGACCTACAGCTCCGACGCCAAGGATATAACGATGCCCATGGCGGTGCTCATAAATTCCGACACTGCGGGCTACGGCGAGCTGTTTGCCTGCGACCTCAAGGATTTCGGCAAGGCGTTCCTTATCGGCGAAAAGACCGCCGGCAGAGCCGATGTTCAGGAGACTTTCGAGCTCAGCGACGGCGGCGCAGTCGTGCTGACCACTTCGAAGATGCTGCCCTATATCAGCGAGAGTTTCGACGGAAAGGGCCTGACTCCGGACACCGAAATCATCCTCGCGGATTCGCTCAGAGAGAATCTCAGTACGCTCGAAAAAGAGAGAGACACCCAGCTTCAGGCTGCTATCTCCATGCTCGCGGGCAACTCGTCAGAGGACTGAGACCGAAAATAAGAAATGCAAACTCCCTGCTTTTTGAAGGCGGGGAGATTTTGTTTTGAAAGGCAAAATAATGATGCCGATATGTCAAAATATCCGCGCCGGATTTTCGGCAGTATTATGTCCTTTTGGGCTTTATGATACAATATTTTGGGCAGATTAACGAAACTTTTCCTGTATCTGTAAAATTTTATCAAATTGCTTGCATATGAGGACAAAAACGGCTAAAATATATGAGGTATATAACCAATAACCAATTATACTAACAACGGAGGAATTCAAATGTCAGTTAAAGTTGCTATTAACGGCTTTGGCCGTATCGGTCGTCTTGCATTCCGTCAGATGTTCGGCGCAGAGGGCTATGAGGTTGTTGCTATCAACGATCTTACCAGCCCCGAGATGCTTGCAAACCTTCTCAAGTACGATACCGCTCAGGGCGGCTATTGCGGAAGAATAGGCGAGAATCTTCACACCGTAGACTTCAAGGCTGCTGAGTATGAAGAGGACGGCAAGACTGTCAAGGTTCCCGGTGCTATCATAGTTGACGGCAAGGAGATCACCATCTATGCTATGCCCAACGCGAAGGATCTTCCCTGGGGCGAGCTTGACGTTGATGTTGTTCTTGAGTGCACCGGCTTCTACTGCTCCAAGGCTAAGAGCCAGGCTCACATCGATGCAGGCGCTAAGAAGGTCGTTATCTCTGCTCCCGCAGGCAATGACCTCAAGACCATCGTCTTCAGCGTCAACGAGGGCACCCTCAATGCTGACGACACCATCATCAGTGCAGCTTCCTGCACCACCAACTGCCTCGCTCCCGTGGCTAAGGCTCTTAACGATTACGCTCCCATCCAGAGCGGTATCATGTCCACCATCCACGCTTATACCGGCGATCAGATGATCCTCGACGGTCCCCACAGAAAGGGCGACAAGAGACGTGCCCGTGCAGGCGCTGCCAACATCGTTCCCAACTCGACCGGCGCTGCTAAGGCTATCGGCCTTGTTATCCCCGAGCTCAACGGCAAGCTTATCGGCTCCGCTCAGAGAGTTCCCGTGCCGACCGGCTCCACCACCATCCTTACCGCTGTTGTCAAGGGCAGCGATGTGACTAAGGAAGGCATCAACGCTGCTATGAAGGCTGCTGCTTCCGCTTCCTTCGGCTACAATGAGGATCCGATCGTTTCCTCCGATGTTATCGGCATGAGATTCGGCTCTCTCTTCGATGCAACTCAGACCATGGTTGCTAAGATCGCTGATGATCTGTATGAGGTTCAGGTTGTTTCGTGGTACGACAATGAGAACTCCTACACCAGCCAGATGGTCAGAACCATCAAGTATTTCGCAGAGCTCAGCAAGTAATCAGCCAAGTTCAGTGCCCCGCACGAAAGTGCGGGGCATTTTTTTATATTGTTATCTTCGACGAATTCTTGACATAGGCTCCCCTGTATGGGAGCCGGATACGCGAAGCGTAGACTGAGTGGCTATTGCCTCGAATTTTAAATGACATACAATCCGCGCCATACAAAACATAAAAATCCTCCGTACACCAAAATGTACGGAGGATAATTTTTTTATATCGCGAGGAACGCTTTTGCGAGTGCGAAGTAGATGAGCAGGGTGACCATATCGACTATCGTCGTTATCATCGGTCCTGCCATGAGCGCGGGGTCGAGCTTTATCAGCTTCGCAATAATCGGCAGGGTGCAGCCGATTATTTTCGCTACTATGACCGCGCAGACCATTGCAGCCGAAACGACAAGATAAACGGGCATTCCGCCGGAGGAGAAGAGCATCATTCTGCCGATGTTGACTGCCGCGAGAGTCAGTCCGCAGATTAGCGCGACTCTTATCTCTTTGAACACTATCTTCAGATAGTCCTTCGGGTGGATCTCGCCGAGTGCAAGACCGCGGATTATCAGCGTCGAAACCTGATTGCCGGCGTTTCCGCCCGTGTCCATGAGCATAGGTATGCAGGCGGTGAGTCCCGCGACTGCTGCGAGCATATTCTCGTAGTTTTCGATTATCTTGCCTGTAAAAGTCGCCGAGACCATGAGCACCAGAAGCCAAAGGATTCTGTTCTTTGCGAGCTTGAAAACGCCCGTCTTGAGGTAGTTGTCGTCCGAGGGATGAAGCATTGCCATCTTCTCGAAGTCCTCGGTGTTCTCGTCCTCGATGACGTCGACAATGTCGTCTATCGTGATTATACCGACGAGCCTCGCCTCGTTGTCAACAACGGGGACGGAGAGCAGGTCGTATTTTCTCGCTATGTCTGCGACTTTCTCCTGGTCGTCGAGCGTGTTGACGCAGATGAGCTGGGAGTCGGTGTCCATTATGTCGCGGATAAGCTCGTTGTCTTTTGCCATCAGCAGCGTGTGCAGGGCGACCGTGCCGATAAGATGGCGCTTGTCGTCGATGCAGAAGCAAGTGTAGACCGTCTCTTTGTCGACGGCGGTCGAGCGGATGTGTTCGATTGCCTGACCGACTGTGAAAAAGTCATGCAGCTCGACCATCTCAATGGTCATTATCGAACCTGCGCTGTTTTCGGGATATTTCAAAAATCTGTTTATCAGGCACCTCGTCTCGCTGTCTGCCTTTGCGAGCACGCGGCGCACGACGTTTGCCGGGACTTCTTCGAGGAAGTCGACGGTGTCGTCAAGGAACATGTCGTCAAGCAGGTTCTCAAGCTCTGTATCTGTTATAAGATTCAGCAGCTGCGCCTGAGAATCGGGCTCAAGATAAGAAAAAACGTCCGCCGATATGTCTTTGGGGAGGATGCGGAATATCCGCAGAAGCTCGTCTTCCGGGAGCGATTCCATCGCCTGCGCTATATCAACGACGTTCATGTCGCACAGCTGTTCACGCAGATCGGCAAGTTTGCCCTCCGCCAACAGTGCGCTGATATTTTCCAGGATATCACGGCTCATATTGCACCTCTTTCTCCGTGAGGCGCACGCAAAAAGAGCCGATTTTTTTATCGGTCGAACTTTTTCGGGCGTGACCCCACAGCTTTATTTTTAGTTTGCCAACTTCGCGGCTTAGGTTTGTCGCTGCCCAAAAAATTTCACCACTTTTCAAAAATTTTTGCGTCGGGAAAGCCCGACGGGAGCACTTTTCGCACTTCTACATTAGTTTATACCCCACGACCTCAAAAGTCAAGCAAAAGAGCAAAAATCTTGCGTAATCGGCGGCAATCACCGAAAACGGGGAAAATCAACCGAAAAATGCCTGAAAACAGGCGAAAACAGACTTTTTGTTTCTCTAAATATTAATAAAATATGAACTTTGTTGACGCTCCGCCGTTTTTTGCACGCTGATATGCAAAAAATCGGGGCGTTTTCGCTATGGGTGACGGGCACTTCGGAGACCGCCGCCGAAGAGCCCGTGAATATAGATGAGGAGATGAGAGTATGAAAAAGAAAGAACCGCTTTCGCCCAAAGAGGAGAATTTCTGCCGCTTCTTTGTCGCGTCCCGCGAACCGCGCGCGTCGGCTGCGCGGGCTGGCTATTCCGTCCACCCAGAGCGAACGGCGATGAGGCTGCTCGCCGACCCGGAGATCAAACGGCGAATAGCGAAGCTCGAAAACGAGCGCGACGCGAAGCTTGCGGAGGTCACGGAGGGCTACCGCAGACTCGCTTTCGGGAGCGTTGCGGACGCGGTGAAGCTCATTTTGTCGGACGAGCTGCCCTGCGAGTCGGAGCTCGAAAAGCTGGATTTGACAATGGTATCGGATATCAAATGCCCGAAGAGCGGGGGAATAGAGGTCAAATTTTTCGATCGGCTCAAGGCGCTCGACCGACTCTGCGAACTGAGCAATGCCGCTTCGGCGGGAGAAAATTCGGATTTCCTCTCTGCGCTTGACCGCAGTGCGCGTGCTCTGCGCGGGGATGATGCGGGTGAGTAAACGCAAAAATAACACTTTTGAGAGCTTTTCGGAAAAGCAGCTTCGGGTGCTCTCTTGGTGGTGCCCGTCGAGCCCGGACAGGAATTTTGACGCGATAATCTGCGACGGCGCCGTACGCTCCGGCAAGACGGTGTGTATGTCCGTCTCGTTCGTTGCGTGGGCGTTTTCGGCGTTTGACGATACATCTTTCGCGCTGTGCGGCAAGACGGTGACTTCGCTTAGAAGAAACATAATCACGCCGATTCTGCCCGTCCTGCGCCGGCTCGGTTTCGACTGCCGCGAGAAGCTGTCCCAGCATCTGGTGGAGATAGAATACTCCGGCAGGCGCAACCGATTTTATTTATTTGGGGGCAAGGACGAGAGCTCGGCGGCGCTCATTCAGGGCATGACACTCGGCGGCGTTCTGCTCGACGAGGTCGCCCTGATGCCGCGGTCGTTTGTTGAACAGGCTCTCGCGCGGTGCTCGCTCGACGGCTCGAAACTGTGGTTCAACTGCAACCCCGACACGCCGCTGCACTGGTTCTACGAGGAGTGGATAAAAAAGAGCGGAGAGAAAAACTGTCTGTATCTCCACTTCACCATGGACGACAATCCGTCGCTCACGCCCGCGATAAAGCGCAGATACGAGAGCCTTTACAGCGGCGCGTTCTATGACCGCTTCGTGCTGGGCAAATGGGTCGCGGCGCAGGGGCTTGTCTACCCGTTCTTTTCGCGCTCGGTTCATGTCGCGGAACCTGCAGGCATACCGTCGCGCTACTTCATCTCCTGCGATTACGGCACGGTCAACCCGTCGTCGTTCGGACTCTGGGGCGAGTACGGCGGGCGGTGGTACAGGCTGAGCGAATACTATTTCGACAGCCGCAGAGAGGGAGAGCAGCGCACCGACGAGGAGCATTACGCCGCGCTCGAGCAGCTTGCGGGCGACCTCAACATAGAGGCGGTCATAGCCGACCCCTCCGCCGCGAGCTTTCTCGAATGTATCCGCCGCCATGGCAGGTTCCGCGCCGTGCCCGCAAAGAACGATGTTATAGACGGCATCCGCCGCGTTTCGGATGCCCTCAAGGAGCGGCGCATCCTTTTCTCGCAGTCATGCACGGACTGCCTTCGGGAATTTTCCCTCTACAGATGGGATAACACTGCCGTACGCGATGCTCCGAGAAAGGAATACGACCACGCCATGGACGATGTGCGCTATTTCGTCTCCACAGTGCTCGCGCACGAAGAGGACGGCTTTTTCGCGCTCGCCATGAGCAGATGACGGTCGGGCGGTCGGCCGTCATGAAAAGGAGGAATAACAATAAATCCGTTCAAAAGAAAGAAAACCGCTCCCGAGCCTGCTGCGGTGCAGACCTCGGCGCGCCCTGCGTCCGGTCTCGGGCTGCTCGACAGCTACACTCCGCTCGGCGGAAATCAGACGCGGCTCTATTACGCCCTGCGCGAAGCGGTGCCGATAATCGACGCCGCCATATTCAAAACCGTCCGCCTGACGGGCGGCTTTGAGGTTGGCGGCGAGGGCGTTCTGCTGGACGTTTATTATGACGACGAGGCTGACACTCTGACTTTGGTCGAGGTGAACACCTATGTCGGCCAGGTCGCTGCCGTGCGCGCTGCGTCCACTACCACGGATGCTTATGTGGTTCTGGATGTGTCCGACACGTTCACCAATCCCGGCGTAAATGTCGGCAACTATGAGACCACTGACTTTGCCAAGGACGATATTGTAGCATATACGTATTCTTTTAAGAGTGGTGAGAAGTGCATCGAGTCCATGGCTCTGGCGGAAAAGGTCACTGGCACGATGAGCACCTACACCACCACCGGTTCCGTTACCGTGAACGGCACCAAGTATGAGGCTAATAAGAAGTCTGCTGCCAACATCGCCGGCTTTGCTTCCACTGTGGACAAGAGCAAGGACGTGGATGTGTATCTGGACGCTTACGGCTACGGCCTGTATGTGGATGCAGATACTTCCGTGGAGTATGCTGTGATTCTGGCTTATGAGAAGGGCAATACCCTGGACAACGGCCGCGCCAAGCTGCTGTTTACCGACGGTACGGCAAAGGTTGTCAATATTGACAAAATCGGTACTGTTGCAGACAATTTCGATAGCCTGACCGGCGATCAAATCAGTAAGTGGGATATCGTTTCCTACAGTGTGAACAGCGATGACGAGTATAATATTCAACTGGCAGCTGATGCGAACGCTGGTAATCAGGGCGGGGCATTTGAGCTGAAGAGCGGCTCCAACACCTACAGCATTGTTTCTGGCAACAAAGCCAATATCAGCAGTGCCAACAAGGTTACTCATTTTGCTGACGGTGAAACCATTCTGTTGGTGGCCGATAACTCCGATCCCGATAAGATGACATTCAGCGCTTACGAGGGCATTTCCGCATGGCCCACCATCAAGCACAACGGCGGAAACGCTGGTGCTGTGACGGTGTTCATGGACAGCACCAGCAGCGGC
>OGZG01002967.1_pt1 | contig 10783 bp, 8 predicted proteins | sample 1576781 | NCBI WGS metagenome assembly OGZG01 (sample SAMEA3541502, study PRJEB24748) | human gut metagenome | biome: human gut; feature: human-associated habitat; material: faeces | place: China | collected 2012 | reverse complement strand
CATTTTCCAGCTTTGCACACAGCTGATCGACTTCATCGGGCATTGCGCCCATAATTCCGATAATCATATAGATGTCCTTTCTCCCGGGCAAAAGTGTCTCCCACGCGGCGCGCGGGAGACACTTTTATCATACATCAGACGTTGAACAGGAACTCGATCACATCGCCGTCCTTCACGACGTACTCCTTGCCCTCGGTGCGCTGCAGGCCCTTGGCCTTGACAGCGGCATAATCGAAGTTGTTGGCTTCCAGGTCGCCATAGCCGATGACGCTGGCGCGAATGAAGCCGCGCTCGAAATCGCTGTGGATCTTACCGGCGGCCTGAGGTGCCTTGGTGCCCTTGCGGATGGTCCAGGCGCGGCACTCCTTTTTGCCGTCGGTCAGGAAGGAGATGAGGCCCAGCAGGTCGTAGCTGGCAGTGATGAGGTTGTCCAGGCCGCTGGCCTCGATGCCCATCTCGGCCAGGAAAGCCTTCTTCTCCTCGGGAGAGTAGTCGGCAATGTCCTCTTCGGTCTTGGCGCAGATGGGAATGTAGCGGGCCCCCTCCTCGGCGGCGCGGGCGGCCACCAGCGGGACATAGCGGTTGTTCTCGATGCCCTCCATCAGGTCATCCTCGCCCACGTTGCAGGCGTAGAGCACGGGCTTGGAGCTCAGCAGGCCCATCTCGTGCAGCACGGCCTGCTGCTCGGCATCCCCCTCGTCAAAGTCAAAGCTGCGGGCGGGCTTGCCTGCGCTCAGGTGGTCGGCCAGCTTCTGCAGCCAGGCAGCCTCTGCGGCAGCACCCTTGTTGTTTCCGCTCTTGGCAGCCTTGGCCATCCGGCCCGCGCGGTTCTGAACGACCTCGAGGTCAGAGAGGATCAGCTCGTAGTCAATGGCATCGATGTCGGCAATGGGGTCCACGGCCTCGGCCTTGGTCACGTCCTCCACCACATGGATGATGTTGTCGTCATCAAAGCAGCGCACCACGTGCACGATGGCATCACACTCGCGGATGTGGCCCAGGAACTTGTTGCCCAGGCCGGCACCCTGGCTGGCACCCTTGACCAGACCGGCGATGTCTACAAACTCCACGATGGCAGGTGTCTTTTTGTTGGTCTGCCAGATCTCAGCCAGCTTGTCCAGCCGCTTGTCCGGCACGGCCACGATGCCGCTGTTGGGCTCAATGGTGCAGAAGGGGTAGTTGGCGGCTTCCGCGTTCTTGGTGGAGGTGATGGCGTTGAACAGAGTGGACTTGCCGACGTTCGGCAGACCGACGATACCTAACTTCATATAAAATACGCTCCTTACACGTTTTTTTGGCATAACGATACAACTATCATTATACGCGATGAAAACCCGGAGCGCAAGGGGATGGGCGCAAAACAACGGATTTACACGGCGGGAGTTCTATATTATACTGTTCTTAAAATACGAACCGATTTCCGGAAGGGAAGGCAGGAGGATGTTATGGAACGCAACGACCCGCGCTATCAGGCTTATGTGGAGATCCTGAAGGAGGAGCTGATCCCGGCGATGGGCTGCACCGAGCCCATCGCGCTGGCCTATGCGGCGGCAAAAGCCCGCGAGGTGCTGGGGGTGCTGCCGGACAGCGTGCAGCTGCAGGTGAGCGGCAGCATCATCAAGAACGTGAAAAGCGTCATCGTGCCCAACACCGGGCACCTGAAGGGCATGGAGGCGGCGGTGGCGGCAGGCATCATCGCCGGTTCCGCCGAGAAGGAGCTGGAGGTCATCTCGGAGGTCAGCGAGGAAAAGAAGTCTGCCATCCGGGACTATCTGCAGACGGTGCCCATCACCATCGAGCACACCGAGCAGGGGCATGTGTTTGACATCGTCGTCACCGAGCGCTGCGGGCAGGACTACGCCCGGGTGCGCATCGCGGACTACCACACCAACATCTGCCGCATCGAGAAGAACGGCACGGTGCTGCACGAGGTGCCCCTGCTGGACGAGACCGTGCAGGAGGATGCCCGCGCCGACCGCAGCCTGCTGAACATGCAGGACATCTGGGACTTTGCCGAGACCGCCGACCTGCGGGACGTGGCAGACCTGCTGGAACGGCAGATCCGCTACAACAACGCCATTGCAGAAGAGGGCCTGCTGGGCGACTACGGCGCAAACATCGGGCGGGTGCTGCTGACCACTTACGGCAACGATGTCTCCAACCGCGCAAAAGCCAAGGCCGCCGCCGGCTCCGATGCCCGCATGAACGGCTGCGAGCTGCCGGTCATCATCAACTCCGGCAGCGGCAATCAGGGCATCACCTGCTCGGTGCCCCTCATCGAGTACGCCAAGGAGCTGCACAGCGGCAAGGAAAAGCTCTACCGCGCCCTCATCATCTCCAATCTGGTGGCCATCCACGAAAAGACCGGCATCGGCACCCTGTCTGCCTACTGCGGCGCGGTCAGCGCGGGTGCGGGTGCAGGCGCAGGCATCGTGTACCTGTGCGGCGACGGCTATCAGGCTGCCATCCACACGGTGGTCAACGCCCTTGCCATTGTGTCCGGCATCGTGTGCGACGGAGCCAAGGCTTCCTGCGCCGCAAAGATCGCATCTTCGGTGGATGCGGCGCTGCTGGGCTACAACATGTACAAGTGCAATCAGGAGTTCAAGGGCGGCGATGGCATCGTGATGAAGGACATCGAGACCACCATCAAGGGCATCGGACGTCTGGGCAAGGACGGGATGCGGCAGACCAATGAGGAGATCATCCGGCTGATGATGAGCTGAGCGGCGGAGCCTGCGTCCCAAAAATCATACAAAACCTTCTTTATTTTGTCATAACTATTCCGTATAATAAGAAGTGGATACTTTGTCACAAGGCCCGAAAGGGCCGGAACATACAGAATTGGGGAGGAAACCACTATGGCAAACGAAAAGATCCTCGTCGTGGACGACGATACCAACATCTGCGAGCTGCTGCGGCTTTATCTGACCAAGGAGGGCTATCAGGTCACCACCGCGAACGACGGCGAAGAAGGTCTGGACAAGTTCAATCAGGTCAAGCCGGATATGGTGCTGCTGGATGTGATGATGCCCAAGATGGATGGCCTGGAGGTCTGCCGCCGCATCCGCAAGCTGGGCAACACCCCCGTGATGATGCTGACCGCCAAAGGCGAGACCTTTGACAAGGTGCTGGGCCTGGAGCTGGGCGCAGACGATTACATGGTCAAGCCCTTTGACACCAAGGAGGTCGTGGCCCGCATCAAGGCGGTGCTGCGCCGCTGCACCACCACCACCGCCCAGACCGAGAGCACTGAGGGCGTGATCGAGTTCGACAACCTGCGGCTGGACATGAACAGCTACGAGCTGCGGGTCAAGGGCAAGGTGGTGGAGGCTCCCCCCAAGGAGCTGGAGCTGCTGAACTGCCTGGCCTCCCACCCCAACCGTGTTTACACCCGCGACCAGCTGCTGGACGAGGTGTGGGGTTTTGAGTACTACGGCGACAGCCGCACCATCGATGTCCATGTCAAGCGCCTGCGCGAAAAGCTGGCGGGCGCTTCCGACAAGTGGGAGCTCAAGACCGTCTGGGGCGTGGGCTATAAGTTCGAGGTGCGTCAGTAATGCGCAAAAGTATTTCGGTCACCTTCTTTTCGATGGTGGCCACCCTGCTGGTGCTGGGCACGGCGGTGCTGGGCTGCTCCGAGTGGCTGCTGTTCAGCCGCTATTTTGCCCAGGAGCGGTACGACACGCTGGACAGCGTGGCGGATGTGACCCAGCGCGCGGCGGATTATATCGTGCAGCAGGCGGCTCTGCCCAAGGGGGCCGAGCTGGATGCCCTGAACACCAAGCTGGAGATCATCGGCGAGAGCGCCGAGGCTTACCTGTTTTTCACCGATGAAGAGGGCAGGGTCCTCATTGCCTCCAACCCCGAGATGGTGGGAACAGATGTTGTGGGGCCGGAGCTTATGAAAAAAGTTGCCGGGGATCAGCCCTACCACACCCTGAGCACGCTGGACGGTGTGCTGACCGAGAAGAGCTATGTCTCGGTGCGGCACATGCAGGATGCCCAGGGCAACAACAGCGGCTATCTCTTCCTCTGCTCCTCCGGTGCGCGGCTGACCGATTTCAAGGAGGAGTTCTGGTCGAACTTCTTCTTCTCGGCCTGCATCATGCTGCTCTGCGCCAGTGTGCTGACCTCCTTCCTGATGCGGAAGCTGACAGACCCGCTCCAGAAGATCACCGATGCCGCCCAGCGGTTTGGCGGCGGGGATTTCTCTGTCCGTGTCGAGGGCGTGGAAGGTGAGGGCGAAGTGGTGGATCTGGCCCGCACCTTCAACCAGATGGCGGAGAACATTCAGTCCAACGACAATTCCCGCGGCCAGTTCATGGGCAACATCGCCCACGAGCTGCGCACCCCCATGACCACCATCAAGGGCTTCATCGACGGCATTCTGGACGGCACCATCCCGCCCGATATGCAGAACCACTACTTACAGCTGGTCAGTGAGGAGACGGGCCGTCTGGCGCGCCTCATCCAGAATATGCTGGACCTCTCGAAGCTGGAGAGCGGCGAATATCAGGTGAACGCCCGGATGTTCAACATCTGGGAGACGCTGACCGGCGTGGCCCTCTCGGCAGAGCAGCGCATCAACGACGGCATGATCGACATTGACGGCCTGACCATGGATGAGAAAGTCCTGGTCTATGCCGACCCCGACCTCATCCATCAGGTGGCCTACAATCTGCTGGACAACGCCATCAAGTTCACCCCGGCAGGCGGCACCATCCGCTTCGGGGTGGAGAGGCTGGGTCCGGAGGTGGAAGTCTCCATCTGGAACTCCGGCCAGGGCATCAGCCCCGAGGCGCTGCCCTATGTTTTCCAGCGCTTCTACAAAGAAGACCAGTCCCGGGGCCTCCACGCCCGGGGCGCAGGTCTCGGCCTGAACATCTGCAAGGTGCTGGTCAACCTCTCCGGCGGCCAGATACGGGTGGAGAGCAAGCAGGGCGAGTGGTGCAGATTCGTCTTCACCCTGCCCGTCCAGCCCCCCAACCCCGGCGGCATGAAGCGTCTGCCCGACGAGAGCGGCCGCCCCGGTGCGGTGGAAGACCCGGCCAGCATGAAGCCGGTAGACTAACTTCACAGCGGTCAGACTGCCCCTCAAAGGAGCGGTCTGGCTGCTTTTTGCGTTGTGGAAGAGGGGAGATACGCAGAACTTTACGTCTTTTCCGTGAAAAACACGGCTGCGGGTTTGATTTTTTCGCTGTTTTCATGTAAACTATAATCGACTATGCCGACTGCTCCTGTGGGAGATGCCGCAGGAACGGCGGCAGAGCAAAATTACAAAAATTCTCTAAAAAATAACGGGGAGTAAAATAAAATGACAACGATCAGTCCTTCGATCCTTTCGGCTGACTTCAGCCATCTCGGCGCAGACTGCCGCATGGTGCTGGATGCCGGTGCGCAGATGCTGCATTATGACGTGATGGACGGCCACTTCGTGCCGAACATCAGCTTTGGCGTCCCGGTGCTCAAGAGCCTGCACAAGGCCCTGCCGGACGCTTTCTATGACGTCCACCTGATGATCACCCACCCCCAGCAGTATGCCGAGGCTTTTGCCAAAGCCGGTGCCAGCCTGCTCAACTTCCACCTCGAGTGCGACGACGACATCCAGGAGACCATCGACGCCATCAAGGCCCAGGGCTGCAAGGTGGGCATGACCATCAAGCCCGACACCCCGGTGGAAGAGCTGGGCTACTACCTCGACCAGCTGGACCTCGTGCTGGTCATGAGCGTGGAGCCGGGCTTCGGCGGCCAGAAGTTCATGCCCTCGGCCCTCGACAAGCTCCGCTGGCTCAAGGCGGAAAAAGACCGCCGCGGCCTGAAATTCCTGCTGGAAGTGGACGGCGGCGTGGATGCCGCCACCGCTCCGCAGTGCGTCGCCGCCGGTGCGGACGTGCTGGTGGCGGGCAGCGCCATCTTTGGCGCCGCCGACCCCGCCGCGGCCGTCCGTGCGATGGCAGCTCTCTGAGAGGGGACTGCCCATGGATGAAGCATTGATCCGGCTGCAGGAGGAAGAACTCCGGCGCACCGGCAGATACTATAAGCACATCTGCTTTCTCTGTGTGCCGCTGCTCTGCGTCTCCTGCTACCTCTACGGCCTGCGCCCGCTGCTGCTCTGCGGCTTTGCGGTGCTGATGGGCAACCTGTGCGACCGGCTCATCTCTCTGCTGCGCCGCCGCGTCTATCAGGCCGGGGATTATTCCAACGAGAGCTTTGCCCTCGTCATCACCCTGCTGATGCCCGCGACGGTGGACTGGTACGTCCTCGCCGCCGCTATTCTGGCCGGTGTTCTCATCGGCAAAGAGGTCTTCGGCGGCTATGGCAGCTACCCCTTCCACCCCGCCGCCGTGGGCTACGCGGTGGCGGCGGTGTCCTGGCCGGAGCAGGTGTTCCGCTATCCGGCCCCATACGCCAATATCCCGCTCTGGGACGCCTCCGGTGTGGCAACATCCAGCACCATCTCGGACACCCTGCGCAGCGGCGGCCTCATCAACATCAGCGCCCTGTCGCTGGTGCTGGGCGAGTATGCTGCCCCGATGGGGACTGGTGCAGCCATCGTGCTGGCGGCCTGCGGCCTCTTCCTCTGGATGCAGAAGGATGTGCGGCTGAGCGCCTCCCTGAGCTTCCTCATCACGGCGGGCCTCATCGTCTTCTTTTTCCCGCGCCAGCTGGGCCTGACGGAGGGGACCGCCTTTACGGCGGGCCTTGTGTTCCGCCTGCGCTGTGTGCGCGACGAGATGCTGACGGGCGCGATGCTCTTCAGCGCCGTCTTCCTGCTCAATGAGCCCTACACCTGCGCCCACCACCGGCTGGGCCGCATCCTCTACGGCGTCATGGTGGGAGCCTTCACGATGGGCTTCCGCTACTTCGGCGTCTACGAGACGGGCGTCTGCTTCGCCATTCTGGCGGTCAACAGCATCTCCGGCTGGCTCGACCGCACCGAAGTCCGCCTCCATGAGCTGATAAAGAGCGGCAGACAATTCAAAGAGAAGAAGACCGGAAAGGGGGATGCGGAATGAAACGTCATGCTGCAGAACTCCTCACCCGGGACCCGGAAAGATTCTTCCACCATGACCGCGTCTTTCTGAACAACCCCGTGGTCATGCAGGGCATGGGCCTTGCGCCGCTGGTCGTCCTTGCGACGAGCGGCCAGAACGCCCTGATGCTGGCCGTGGCCGTGGCGCTGCTGCTGACGCCCTCCCGGATGCTGGCCTGCCTGCTGAGCCGCCTGTTCCCCCTGCGGGAGGAGCATCCGGCCAACGCAGAGCTGGAAAAGAAGCTGCTGCCCCGCAGCATCCTCTATTCGGGCAGCGCGGCAGTGGTCTATCTGGCGGCGTACCCCATCCTGAACCAGCTGTTCGGCGTGAGCCTGCTGGTGCTGGGCATCTATCTGCCCATGCTGGTGGTGGAGCCGCTGCTGACCTACCGCTTTGGCCGTGTGCAGGAGACGATGAAAAAGGCCGTCTCCAAGGGCATCCGCATCACCATCGGCTACGGCCTGCTGCTGCTTTTGCTGGGCTGCGTGCGCGAGTGGCTGAGCGCCGGTACGGTGTTCGGCCATGTGCTGAGCCGTCCCGTCCTGCCCATGGCCGGTATGCCGGCAGGCGGCTTCATCGTGCTGGGCGTGCTGTGTGCCGTCTGGCGCACGCTGGCCAAGAAGCACAAAAACTATCTGACATCGGAGGCCCGCGGCCTCATGGCGGTCTACCGCCAGAAAGAGGGGGAGCCTGAGGATGAATGATGTGATGCAGGCCGTCGGCGTATTTTTCAGCTACGCCGTGCTGGCCGTCTTTGCACAGAACGCGGTGTTCACCCGGGGCCTCGGTGTGTCCCGCCTCGTCCAGCTGGTGGGCGACGAGCGCACCAGCAGCGGGTGGTTCGCCCTGCTGCTCTGTGTCACGCAGGTGCTGGTGGCTCCGCTGGCGTTCTATGCGGGCGGCTTTGTCGCCGCCCAGCCCAACCCCGCCCAGCTCCGTCCGCTGGTCTTTCTGGCCTGCGTGGCGGTGGTGAGCCTGTTTGAATTTATCGTGCTCTGGGCCGCACGGGGCAAGCGCCACGGCGGTCAGCTGCTCCGCATCCTGCCGCTGGCGGCGGTCAACAGCGGCGTGCTGGGTACGGTGCTGGTGGAGCGCACCCAGAGCTTTACGCTGGAGCAGAGCATGGGCTTCGGCCTCGGCAGCGGCCTGGGCTATCTGCTGGCCGTCATGCTGGTGATGGAGGCTGACCGCCGTCTGCGCAGCGAGGCCATCCCGGAGGCGTTCCGGGGCCTGCCCATCACGCTCATCTACATCGGCGTGCTGGCGCTGGCCATCTATGGTTTTACGGGCCACTCGGTGATCCTGTGAGGAGTGCAGGAGAAAGGGACGATCATGGCAAAGTATAAAAAGGTCAAGCGGTATCACCGCAGTTTTTACAGCCCCGGCATGTGGGTGAAGAAGGCCGTCGGCATCATCGTGCTGGTGGCCGTGGTGCTGGTCGTGGGCTGGCTGGCCGCGCCCCATGTGCTGGACTGGGCCACCCACACCTGGTACACCGTGGTGCGCAACCGTGACCTCTCGGCCTCGTCTGAGATGACAGCCTCCAGTGCGGCCGCTTCGTCGGAAGTGACGGCAGAGCCTGCCGCTTCCTCGAAGGTGCGGGCGGACTCGGAGCTGGGACCTGAACCGGCTGCACCCGCAGGCGTCATCATCGAGGGCAGCTGGGGCGTTCTGGACACGGCTGCGGCAAAGGACGAAGCTTCTCTGCGTGCCGCCGCCCGGCAGCTGGCCCAGCAGGGCGCGGTCTACGCCGTCGTCACCCTGAAGGACAGCGCCGGAAATATCCTGTATCCCTCTCAGGTGGCTGCTGCGGCAGGCAGCATCGAGGGGGCGTCCCTTGACCCGGCCCTCGTCGCCTCGGTGCTCAAGGAGAACGGCCTTGTGCCGGTGGCAAAACTGGCGGCCTTCCGCGACCCCATCGCGGCCCGCACCGACCGCAATATGGCCATCGGCTACACCGGGCAGGCTTACCTCTGGCTGGATAATAAGGCGTCCGCCGGCGGCAGCCCCTGGCTCAACCCCTATTCCGACGAGGCCGTCCGGTTCATCGGCGACCTCATCGGCGAGGTGCAGAGCATGGGCTTTGACCATGTGCTGCTGGAGAACGTCCAGTTCCCCTCTGCCCAGAACGGCAAGCAGGACTTCGGCTCCACCGGCGGGCGTGACCGCAGCGCCCAGCTGGCTGCGGACATCGCCGCATGGGATGCCCGCTTTGAGGGCAGTGTGACCCTGTGGTACGGTTACTCGCTGGGTCAGGTGACGGAGGGCGCTTCCACCGTGGGTGGCTCCGCGACGGCACTGGGCGTCAGGAACCTCGTGGTCGAAGTCCCCGCAAAGCAGACCATGGACGACACCGCCCGCAGCGAGCTGCGGGACACCCTGTCGGCTTCCGGCGTGGAGCATGCCGTCTTCTGGGACGATGCAGCGGGCATTTTCCGGTGAGAGCGCTCCATTTGCTGTTGGTGATTTATGTGAGAGTGAGGAATGTGTTATGAAAACTGCATCCTGCTTTGGTCCGGCCCACATCCTGCTGCCCGGGGAGAATATCCCTCTGGAAAAGTGGGGCTGCGTGGCCTGTGACCAGTTTACCAGCGACCGCGCCTACTGGGAGCAGGCAGACGCCGCTGTGGGCGGCTGCCCCAGCACCCTGCGGCTCATCCTGCCGGAAGTCTACCTCGAGGATAAAGACGCGGCCCGGCGGGTGGAGAACATCCACGCCGCCATGGACGAGTACAGCCGCGACGTGCTGACCCGCGCCGTGGACGGCTTTGTCTACGTCGAGCGCACCGAGCAGAGCGGCCGGGTGCGTCAGGGCCTCGTGGGCAAGATCGACCTCGAGGCTTACAGCTACGAGAAGGGCGCCCGCCCGGCCATCCGGCCCAGTGAGCGCACCGTCACCGAGCGCATCCCGCCCCGCATGGCCGTGCGCCGGGGTGCAGCGCTGGAAACGCCCCATGTTATGATGCTGGCCGACGACCCCGGCTGCACCCTCGTCGAGCCCATCGGCGCGCGCAAGAGCGAGCTGAAAAAGCTGTACGAGGGCGAGCTGATGCAGGGCGGCGGCCACATCGCAGGCTGGGCCGTGGAAGATCCTGCGATGCTGGCGCAGATCGACACTGCACTGGCAGCACTGGGCAGTCAGGAGGCTTTCGACGCCAGGTATCCCCAGGCCAGGGGCGCAGCGCCCCTGACGCTGGCTGTGGGCGACGGCAACCATTCGCTGGCCGCAGCCAAAGCCTGCTGGGAGGAGCTGAAAGCCACCCTGACCCCTGAGGAGCGGGAAAGCCATCCCGCCCGCTGGTGCCTGGCTGAGGTGTGCAACGTCCATTCGCCTGCCATCGAGATCGAGCCCATCCACCGCGTCCTCTTCAATGTGGACTGCGGCGCGGTGCTGCTGGCCCTCATCGCGTGGAGCGACTCCAACATGGCCGGCATCTGCTTCGGCGACTCAAAGCAGCAGGCTTTCACGCTGGCCGGCCCCCATGTGTCCAACGTCCTCAGCTTCGAGGACCCCGTCGCCCCGCTGACCGTCGGCACGGTGGACGAATTTATCGAATACTTTATGGCCCGCCACAGCGAGGCCCGGGTGGATTACGTCCACGACGAGCCCGCCGTCCGCGCCCTGACCAGACAGGGCGGCGTGGCCTTCCTGCTGCCGCCCTTCGAGAAGAGCGATCTGTTCAAAGGCATCGTGATGGGCGGCGTGCTGCCCCGCAAGACCTTCAGCATGGGCCATGCGGAGGAAA
>OGZG01002962.1_pt1 | contig 10798 bp, 10 predicted proteins | sample 1576781 | NCBI WGS metagenome assembly OGZG01 (sample SAMEA3541502, study PRJEB24748) | human gut metagenome | biome: human gut; feature: human-associated habitat; material: faeces | place: China | collected 2012 | reverse complement strand
AAGTCCGGCCTGATCGGTGGCTATCTGCACTCCAACGGCAAGCTTGCCGTACTCGTGGAAATGCAGACCGGCAGCGACGCCGCCGCGGCTTCCGAAGCCTTCCACGAAGTGGCGAAGAACGTGGCCATGCAGATCGCCGCCGCTTCCCCGCTCGCCGTGTCCGCCGAGGGCCTGAACCCCGAAGTGGTCGAACACGAACGCGAAGTCTATCGCCAGAAGGCCCGTGAAGAAGGTAAGCCCGAACAGATCATCGAAAAGATCGCCGAAGGCGCGGTCAAGAAGTTCTGCAAGGACGTGTGCCTGCTCGACCAGCTCTATATCCGCGACGACAAGATGACGATCGGCGATCTCATCAAGGGCGCCGCCAAGACCATCGGCGAGCCGATCACCGTGGTCCGCTTCGTGCGGATTCAGCTCGGCGCCGAATAGTTTACGCCACTGACTGCAAAAGGGGGGCCATGCCCCCCTTTTTTGTAATCGCAACCGCAGGATCCGATAATGAGTCTCTATTCCGGCGCGCATGTGCTCATCACGGGAGGGTTGGGGTTCATCGGCTCCAATCTTGGCATCCGCCTTCTTGAGGAAGGCGCTTCCGTTACGCTCGTCGACAGCCTTATCCCCGAGTATGGCGGGAATCCGGCAAACATTCGCGGTTACGAATCCCGCCTCAAAGTCAATATTTCCGACGTCCGCGATCCCCACAGCATGAAAACGCTGGTAAAGGGGCACGACTTTCTGTTCAATCTCGCCGGACAGACCAGCCATATGGATTCCATGGCCGATCCGTATACGGATCTGGACATCAACTGCAAGGCGCAGCTTTCCATCCTCGAAGCCTGCCGGAACGCCAATCCGGGCATCCGCATCGTATTCGCCGGAACGCGGCAGATTTACGGCAAGCCCGACTATCTGCCCGTGGACGAAAACCACCCCGTCCGCCCCGTCGACGTCAACGGCATCAACAAGATGGCCGGCGAATGGTACCATATCCTCTACAACAACGTGTACGGCATCCGCGCCTGCTCGCTGCGCCTCACCAACACCATCGGGCCGCGTATGCGCATCAAGGACGCCCGCCAGACCTTCCTCGGCGTGTGGATCAGGCAGGTGCTCACCGGCAAGCCGTTTGAAGTATGGGGCGGCGAACAGCTCCGCGACTTCACCTATGCCGATGACTGCGTGGACGCCATGATGCGCGCCGCGCTGCATGAGGAAGCCTTCGGCCAGATTTTCAACATCGGCGGCGGCAAGCGGATTTCCCTGCGCGATCTCGCCGATCTCCTCGTGGACACGGCGGGCGAAGGGCCACCGCGCCGCCCACGGCCTGCGCGGAGACGCGCTTTCCGCCGTTTATCTCCGCCAGCTGTTTTGCCAGTGCGCCGTAGGTCGTGGTCTGTCCGTAGGGGATCTGCAGCAGCAGCGCCCACACCGCCTGTCGGAAATCGGAGCCGATAAGATGGAGTTTCGGAGTAAAGTCCGGCTCCCGGCCTGAAAAATAGACGTCCAGCCAGCGGCAGGCGTCTCCCAGCACCGGTGTTGTCCCCTCTTCATGCTCTGGAGGAAGCTTCGCCGCAAAATACTTCTGTGTCTCGAACCATACTCCGGTCAGCCCTTCTTCGTCTGCTGCCAGCAGTATCTTTCCCAGCGGCGAATCGTAATGCATCGTATAGGTCATGGCGGTTCACCCCTTCCTTTTCGGCTTTTGGGTCGGCGCGTAGTCCTTGAGGCCCGGCACCGCGCCGCCTGCTGCCGCCCAGAGGTAGAGGCTGGCCACGCTGCAATAGGGACTGAACCGACGGCGGTACTTTTCGAACAGTTTCCGGTCAATTTTTCGGTGGTGGTACACCATCCGCAGCCCACGCTGGATGGCAAGGTCGTCGTAGCTGAACACGTCGGGCCGCTGCATACAGAAGAGCAATATCATCTCTGCCGTCCAGACACCGACGCCTTTCAGGCCGCTCAGCTCCCGGATGGCCTCATCGTCCGGCCTCTGCCGGATACCCTCAAGGTCAAATTCTCCGCTCTCGATTTTCCGGGCAAAGTCCGTAATGTATTCAGCCTTTCGGAAGGTCATACCGAAGCTCTGCAGCTTCTCAACCCCGGCTCCGAGGACGGCAGCTGCATCCACCACGCCGAACTCATCCCGCATCCGCTTCCAGATGGTCGCCTGCGCTTTCGTGGAGATCTGCTGGCCGACGATGTGGTGTACCACCGCCGAAAAGAGGTCGGTATCCACTTCCCTCTCGATGTGTCCCACCTGCGCGATGACCGCCGCCATCCGCTCGTCTCTTGCGCTCAGATACGCCGTTTCCGCTTCGCCGTATTGGAAATACATCTGTCCCGCCTTCTTTCGTCACAACTTTTCGTTTGCTCGCAAGTTGTTGATTTGATTATAACAGAACGTACGAAGTTTTGCAATATAAAAGCGCTCTGCCAAAAAGCAGGGCGCTGAAGGTTTGTAGGCAAGCCTATTCTTGGACGTTCAGGATGCGGCTCTCTTTTAAATGATAACCCTGCTTTTTATCGGTACGGTGTGCAGATCACTTACATTCCTTCTTCATAGCAGAATAGCCGATGAGAACGGTCCACACATAGGCGCAGGTCTTGGGGATCATCAGCATCCCGATCATGGGGATGGCATTGGCCCAAAGAACAACGGGAATGTAGAAACCGAAGCTCAGCACGATGGTCAGCCACATCCAGCGGAAAGCCGAGTCGTTATGCTCCTTGGCACTGCGGTAGAACAGCACGATGATCAGCAGACCCATCAGCGCAAAAGGAATGTTACGGTAAATGCCCCAGGACAGCGGGGATCCGTCGCTCAGCCACTGGTTCTGCGGCATCATGCACAGGATAACACGCACAGCAGCCAGACCGTAGACGGCGGCAGTCAGGCCATTGCTGCCCTTGACCCGGTAGCGCTCACGCCAGACATAGTACAGCAGCACATAAAAGACTGTCATCGTCACAGAGGTGATCCACTTCCCCAGACCCAGGGGAACGGTAAAGTTTTCAAGACCCGTGGTGCATAGAGCCAGAGCACGGGGAATCAGATGGAACGAGTCGCCGGTACCCAGAACGACAGCCATCAGACCGAACAGCTTGAACTGGTGGCTGCCCTTGCAGCCGCGGATCATCAGGATACCGATGGTGATGACGGATACCAGATACACCGCATCAAAAACAGTTTCTACGATTGCTTGCATAGTTGATCGCTCCTTGTCGATACATCAAATTTATTGTAACACTGCATTTTTTGCAGGGTCGTCCTAGTTTTTACGGTCATCAGGGGCTTGTTTGGCATAGCTGCATCCAAAACGCAGGATGTTGAAGCTGGCAGTGCTCCACACAAGGCAGGCAAGCAGCAACAGGATACTGCGATGAACCTTCCTATGAGCATCCCCTTTGAGTGAACATCGTTCAATTTGGACATTATAAAATTCCCACAGCAGTGTGGGAAGAAAATGCGGTCAATATAAGGTCCTGCGCACGATCTCCAGCACAGCGGCGGGGTCGTAGTCCTGCCGCAGCAAGGCAGACAGCATAAGCGAAAACAGAACATCGGCAAATTTTTCAACGGTGAATTGCTCATTAAAAGCGTCCGGACGGATCTTGGTATCCTGTTGCAGCACCGTACACAGACCGTTTAAGATATGGTGCCAGATTTGCTGCATGTGCCGTTTTCCATCGGCCTTGTCCTCCTGCATAAAGCCGAGAGAGTGCAGTGTGAAGAATCCGGGATACTGCTCATAGCCGTAGGCCATGCGCTCGTACATCCATTTGACACAGGTCTGCACGTCCTGAAATACGGCCTCGTCCTGCGGGCGGTGGAAAATTTCGCACCAGACGCTCTCGACCGTGGCGCTGATAAGCTCAGCCTTGGAGTCATAATAGTTGTAGATCGAGCCGACCGAGACCCCACATGCCGAGGCGACAGAACGGATGCTGACTGCCGCCCAGCCCTTTTCCCGGATAAGCTCACGGCTGTTTTTTAAGATCTCTTCCTTGGAGGTCACGATCGTATTCATGTAGTCACCCTCAATATGAACAATGTTCATATTTATTATACTGCCTCTTCCCACTTTGTCAAGAGGATTTCATAAGTCTCGGGCCGGCTGGAAGCTCTGGCTTTCCCAGGGAAGAAGAAACCGTGATACTGGTTTGATCCTGCCTTGGGTGTTATTTTTTCTGTTGCTTTGGACGCGAAAAAGCCCCGCCTTCAAGCGAAAAATCTTGAAAGCGAGGCTGTTTTTATACGTTATTCCGTTCTATTTTTTGATAGATTCAAAAAATCGGAAGGCAAATTTTTATTACTCGAGCTCGGTAAGTTCAGATTATCACTAAGCGAATTTGTTTAGTGATCCTATTCTTGGATGCTCACTTTTCCATGAGATTGCTGTGCTAGATGTGGCTTGCTGATTTTTAGTATCAGGATAGTATCACGCAAATTATGTCTTTGAATTACAATCTTCGCTTCAACACATCATAGAAACGTTCTGTTTGCGACTTTGTCGTTTGTGCCATCTCATAAATCGACTTTTTCGCATATTCATTTTGAACTTCTCTTCTAGCGCTAACATATGTAGCGATATCACTTGTGTATTTTAATCTAGGCCAATACTCCAAAAATTCTGGTAACGACACGCTGCTCTTAAGAAACGTTGCTGTTGGCATATCATTTTGTGCTGACATTCCCACTTCAAATGGAACCCATTGCGAAAGTCGTGTTGCCTCCGACATTATAACAATAATATCTGTGCAATCATTCAAGTTTCTCTTTATATGCTCCGTTAATGCTCTGCCGCTTGTCGTTACCGTAGAATCAAGAATATCGAGATAATAGGGTATACCCAACAATCTTAATTCCCCTGCAAGTCTATTTGCTGTATCTGAGTCTTCCTGCTTATGTGAAATAAAAATTTTCACTATCTTGCACCTCCAATTAGCATTTTCAAGTTTGCCCACGTCCAAGTATAAATTTTATCCGTGTATCTTGCTGCTACTGGTCTAGCACATGTACCACTCGATCTACCCCACAGTAAAAAATATGGAACGTTTTCCTCTTGAGCAATTTTCACTTCTGCGCTAACGCCCGTCGCAAAGTTCGTGTATTTTCCGCATATTACAATTACGACATCACAACCTTTTATTCTTCGTCTGGCGTTTTCCTTCCAGTTGCTTTCAATCGTTTCTTTTATGGACATATCCACAATTTCAAAAGGTGAATCTGGATTTCTAGCCTGCCCTACCAGCAAAGCCTTCAAATCCACGTCATTATCATAGTCAAAACTAATAAATGCTCTCTTTTTTGCCATAGTCCACACCCTTTCTTTTGCTCAAATGCGCCCAGATTTCACCAATCTCCAATATTGCTTTCCGATAGCTGTTAAGGCACACGCTTTTGACTTCATTGCAGCATAATACATGTGCTCTTCGCCTACTGGTACGACTAGGCCTATTCCCTCCAACTTCTGCAAATCTGAAAAAATTTTGGTATGCTCTTCAACTGCATAAGGTTCTACAACCTCATGTGTGACAGATGGAGAATTTGTAGGTTCATAAGACGGGTCAATGTTCAGCTTTTCACTTTCGCTAGAGAAATAGTCGCACAGCTTTCTGATAACAGACAACTCCACTTGAGGTGTAACATCACGCAGCGATGTAAAACGTGTAACATTCGTCTTAAAAACCGGGCGTTGCTCCCAAGGACCTAATGCTTTATCAATATAAGCGTATACACCGCCTGGGGTAACATGGCCTGTCACATCAGCAGCACTTCCAGATAGAGCTTCAATCAACAAAGAGGTAAACACTCCATGTCCATCAATTTCCATAGAAGTTTCATCCGACCGACTTGCCGTTAATATTGTTACACCCTCATTAATTACTGCTGTCTGTTGTCCTGCTGTGTTCACACTTCCCATAAAACCGGAATAGCAACTATCCAAAATTATAATTTTCTCTTTTGCTTTCGAGTTATTGGCAATTGTCAAAATATCATGTAAAGACACCCCATAATCATGCTGTGTATAATCAGGCGTTGCCAAATAGCCACCAACAGAATCTATGTACCCATGTCCTGAATAATAAAAAAGTGAAATATCTGAGTCACCTGCAAAGCATTCTTCAATCATCCCGCGAAGTTCTGCCTTACTAGAAACATTCTTTTCTATCCTTACGCCAAAATTAGGAGAGCCGTCGCCATTTTTCCTAAGGATATTCGCAATAGCTTCTGCATCATTGCAGCATCCATGTAATGGACAACCCGTATATTGATCAATGCCTACAACCAATGCTTTTCTCATTTCTGCTTCTCCTTTCCTTCATTCACTTCAGGTGCTCATGCAAAATCCTTTTTATTACTGCCTGCGCAGTATCTTCGCCAGATAATGCAATCAACTTATTATAGTCATCGACTTCATCGCCCGTGAACACAATTGACACCAATTTTTCAGGCTTTCCGGCAACATGGTCATAATCTTCAGGATGCGCCCAATAGCATCTCATACAAAAGCTCGGATTTTTCGTTTCCCAGTTTTCACAATGCTCACATGTCCACGATTTTGCACGGTTTGCCGATGGGCTAAGCAACATAAAATAATCTATGTCTTTTTCATCATGTTCTCCGCCAATCTCATACGGTACTCTGTGATCTACTTGCAGTTTTGACTCATCCATCTCTTCAAGATAGATAAAGCATCTAGCTCCATATTTTTCAATAAGGGCCTGTTTTAATGCTTTTGATAAAACCGTTCGTCCCGCTGTTTTCGATAATGCATTTTGTACTTCGTGAGGGTCGCCAAATTTATATGCTGCAATCTTTCTGCCATCCGACCCTTGGACTCTATATGTCACAAGCGGTATTCCATACTCGCGAACATCTCTTACTGCACGCGGCGGATGATTATACCCATAAACATCCTTTAATTCCTCAGACGTAATATATCCATTTTTTAATATATGCTGAATTACCGTTCTAGGTCTCTTGGCTGTCACACTCTCCAATAGCTCCAAGAATTCTTTGGGGTATTCTGTCATCCGATTGCCTCCATAAAGGATAATTGTTCAGGTTCTTTATCAATTTCTTGAATCAATGCTTCACTTATATACAAAGCTTCAAATGTTGTTTGTTTCTTTCCCAGCAAAAGTGCTTGGCTTGAAAGCCCCGCATTCAGCATAACTTTTTTACATTTCAAGTCTTCCGGCAAGTCTTCTCCATATTCTTTTCCTCCACATTCACCATCATAACTGATAAGATAGTCAACACCTTTTTTATTAAGGATTTTCAAAGATTCTGCGAACTCATCAAAGGGAACACCTGAAAAATAACGATTATCCCGAACATTTGTAACACCTTGATACGGCGGATCCATATAAACTAAATCGCCAGGTTGGGCCATCTCTAAAATTTCATGGTAGTCTTTTGATACAAACTCCGTCTTTCCTTTTAAAAGTCGCGATACCTTGTAGACATTCTGTGCCAAAGTATTAGGGTTTGTTCCATGTCGCCGCTTATCAGGGGACTGATTGAAATTTCCATTTTTCCCATATCTGACCGCTCCTTTAACACAGCGAGCCAGCAAATATAGCATATTGGCGGATGTTTTCTCCCCATTATTGAAACGCTCTCGTACATCATAAAAATGTTGGATATGATTTTCTCCGTAGGAAAATTGTTCTTCCCACACTTTTGAGTAATTTATGATCAACTGCTCAGGCTTTTCAATGGCCTCTTGAAGCATGTCTACCAATGGCTTATTAAGATCATTTACCAAAAAGCTATTCGTCCTATTTTCGTATGCTGTCGCAATGCTAATTGCCGCCATTCCAGAAAATGGTTCTATCAATCTGTTAAATCGCTCCGGCATATATTGCAGTATTTGAGGTGCCAATACTCTTTTTGAACCTTGATATTGCACAATATGAGGAATTTTCCCATTCATTAAATCACCCCCGGTTTCAAAAATTCCATAATATCACCTATATTACAATCCAATGCGGTACAAATCTTGTACATACTCTCCATTGACACCGCTTCGCATTTTCCCAGTTTCGCAATAATATTAAAGCTAATGCCTGCTAAATCTTTTAATTCTGTCTTACTCATTTTCTTGTCTATTAGCAATTTCCATAGCTTATCATATGAAATCTGCATTGTACCCCTCGTTTTCATCCCATTCTTAATTATTAGTATATCGAGTACAATTGCAAAAATCAAGATTATCTCATAATATTGTGAGATTTTATATAAATTCTTTACAGTTTTTGTCTTTCTATTTCGCATTTCTTTGTTCCTTTCTGTTAATATTTTAATATTTAGCAGCCCTTACTATCAATGTGCTGGTAGTAAGGGCCGCTATACTTACAGTTCTACGCTGTTCTGTCTGTTCTTCTTCTGGCTTCTATCCGCGGTCTGCTCCTGTCCACTCATAAGCCCAATGACCTGCTGCATCTTTTCGGCACCGAAATAGTTCCATACTCGTCTGAAATCACATTTCATCGCATAGAGCTGAGAGTTTTCAGCCTCCACCTCTTTCAGCCGCTGGCTTAGATGATGGGTAGCTTTCTTCTCATCCTGATAGAAGTGCAGATACTTATCCCTCTCATCCTTGACCTCCCAGTACTTCCGATGGAGGGCAAAGAGTACCTTCACCAACTTCTGGATCAGCGGCATGGCCTTCTTCTCCCGATAGCTCTTGGCGGTCTCAAACGTGGCTGCTTCTGGCACCCATTCCTCTGGCCGCTGGGAATACTGTGCCGACAGACTTTCCAGCCCATCCATGATGGGAGCCAGCTTGTTCAGTTCCTTGTTCAGTTCCTTGCTCTGCTTCTGGTAAGCCTTGTTTGCCTGCTGCGCCCGCTGTTCCGCTGCATCTGCCGCCGTCTGTACGGTTTCCAACTGTTCCTGCATCTCAGCCAAATCAGCCTGACACTCCTGCTTAGCCGCTTCCAGAGCCGCTACCTCTTTACTACGCTCCTGCTTTTTGAAGTCCAGCACAGACAGGTGCTCTTCGTGGGTGCCTTTCTGTTCCCACTCGATGCCATGCCGCTCCATCACGGCGGCAAGCTGCTCTTTCTCGGCGTTGATCCACTGGTTCAGCTCGGATTCCCGTTTAGAACCGCCTGCAAAGCCCAAGGCTTTCAGCGCCTGCTTCAGGGACACCTTGGTGTCCAGTCCTTTGCCCTTCCAGCCGGACACATACGGCACGAAGTCGATGTGCAGATGGGGCGTAGCTTCATCCATGTGGAGGAATGCTCCGAACACCCGCAGTGTCGGGTTACGTTCTTGGAAGCCCTGCATATACTCGTCCAGCAGTTCCTTTGCCAGTGCGCCATTCTCGGTCAGGACACCCATATCATCTTTGTTGCCGATCTGGACGATCAGCTCATGGAAGAGCTTTTCCTGCTTGCCTGTCCGTAGATGCTCATAGTAGTCGTTGACACAGCGGTCTTTGCGCTTCTGCTTGGCATTGTAACGGTCCACCGCCTCGTCAAACAGTTCGTGGTACACCTTCTGAATCGGTTCATCCCGGTACATAACATTCAGGCTGCTGCGCTCCGGGTCTACGTTTTCAGCGGTGAAACTTCTCCGGTTATGGTTGAGGGAGCCGGGGCCCCGCATTGCGGAAATGGTTCTTTTCAATCGCACGTCCTTTCTCTGGGAGAAGGTACTGGTGCCGGACACGGCATAGGCTTTGTTACTTTCGCCGAAAGTAACGCAAAAGCACTTTTGACAGACGTTCCGTCCATCAAAAGATGCCTTTGCGCCCTGCCGGGGGGCTATCCGTCTGTGGACGAGGCTTCGCTGCATCTCGTCGCTGCCCCGACCAACACCACCTTCCTGCTTTATTGGCTGTTCACAGGAGCGTGTCACGCTCCTGTCCTTGGCAAATAGAGGGAATCACCAGCGGAAGCTCTCTGGCACTCCACGCCTGTCCAGATACTCACGTCTGGCCTGTTCCCTCTGTTCCTCGGTAGGTGCCGTCTTATACTGGGCATACAGTTCATGCCGCAGCATTGCATCCAATTTTTGCTCCAAGCCCTGTATGATGGCTTCTTCATACTCGTCCCTGCCGCTCAAATGATAATGCAGCAAGGCGACGAAAAGCTCCTGTGAAATTTGCACGTTTTTCATCATTATCACTATCCCGTGTCGGTTGTGTCGATTGTGACGGTATTTTATATAGTAGCAAAAATACCGTCACAACCGTCACGAATCGTCACGCCCCAGAATTTTCCAGCGTCAATTTGACCACCCTGCCCTCATGGGTGCGCCTGCTTTCGTACCGAATCCCATAGTCGTTATAGAGCCTGTCGGCACTCACGTTCAGCTTCCGGGTCAGGATGTTTGCCTGTATGCTCACACCCGACAGCCGTTCCAGCAGTTCCGTGGGCGTACCACTCCACTCCGGCTGTTCCGGGGTGAGCACCTTTGCCACCGCTTCCAGAAGCGGGTCGGGCGGCAGCTTCCAGAGTTCCGTTTCGGCACCCTGAAACTCCCACACGCAACGTTCCCGGTTGAATTCCAACGTCAGCTCCTGATCCGGCTGGTCTCGCCCTACGATGTCCAGCAGGGCGGTATTTTCAGTACGCCGCTTCTTCTGCATGATGAATGCTCCATCCGCTGCACCCAGCAGACCATTCGTGCCAGAGATCATGTCAAAGCTATCCTCTGCTTCCATCTTCCGGGTGTGATGGACGACCAGCAAGCAGATGCCGTACTTGTCGCTGAACGCCTTGAGCTTGGTCACGATCTCGTAGTCGCTGGCGTAGCTGTATCGGTCACCGCCGATCTCCC